>LULW01001065.1_pt1 | contig 12115 bp, 2 predicted proteins | sample 729531 | NCBI WGS metagenome assembly LULW01 (sample SAMN03860279, study PRJNA289734) | marine metagenome | biome: seawater column; feature: ocean; material: water; isolation source: Red Sea water column Station 108 - depth 10m | place: Saudi Arabia: Red Sea | collected 2011-10-15 | depth 10 m | reverse complement strand
GAGAAGAGGTATAATGAAAGGTATGGATATGAAAGGAAACTCACAAGTCATAAAGGCAGATGTTCCTTTATCTGAATTATTTGGCTATGTAACTGATCTTAGAACCTTAAGTTCAGGTATTAATGTAGGAAATTTCCTTAAAAACGTAAATTCTTTCTACAAAACAAAAGGAACAAGAGAATCATTCAGAATTTTATTCAATGTTCTTTATGGTAAAAAGGTTCAAGTAGTTGACCTTGAAGATTTTGTTGTAAAATCATCTACTTCTGATTACTTAAGAAGAGCAATTGTTGTTGTAAGTGCAATTAGTGGAAATCCTTTACTACTTACTGGTCAAACTCTTTATCAAGATGCAGACCCAACTAACCCAGACGTTCAACCTGCATCTGGTCCTATTTCTGAAGTAGAAATTTTTACTCGTCAGGGTGAAGAGTTTTATAAAATTCCGCTTTTTGTTGGATTTAACGAACAGTCTTTGGTCTCTGGTGAATTCTTTGTTCCAGGTTTTACTAAAAATACTTTACTTGCTTCTGCTAATACCAGAGTTATTAACGTAGATAGTACAGTTGGTTTTTCTAGGAGTGGTTCATTCTTTATTGATTCTCTTGGAATTACTGTAACTTATACTGATAAAAACCTAACTCAGTTTTTAGGTTGTTCTGGTTTAACATCTGATCTACCAGTTGGAAGTGAAGTCAGATCTACAGTTGTTGCATATGGTTATGAAGGTGGAGATTCTACTAAAAAGGTAGAAATGAGAATCACTGGAGTTCTTGGAGAGTTTGAGGCTCAAGGAAGTAATTACTATCTTGATGTTGGTAATGAAATTTACATCAAGAGTATTGGTGAGAATATTGCTCCACCAGTAGATCCATTAACTTTACCAACTTATAAACAAAGAATTTTTAACTCTTGGATTTATAATATTGCAACAAGATTTGAAATAGACGAAATTACTGGTTCTACAGTTTCTATTTCAGATACTTTTACCAAAAGTAATCTAAGAACAGGAGATTCTGTAGATATTCTTGCAAGAGGAACAAATACAATTACAACAACTTCTGTTGTGACTGTTATTAATAACAATACTCTACAGTTATCTAATACAACAGGAATTACTACTGATAGAAATTGGGATATTAGAAGAGTAATTAGTAGGGCAAGTTCTAGCAATAATTTAATTGAATTTGGAAATCAAACAATTATTTCTAACATTCAAAATGCATATGTCACTAAAGACAAAGTTAATGAGTCAATGTACGTTGCGACTCAAGGTTTACCTTCTTTTACGTTTAGTGTTGATAGAGTTTTTGTTGATTTTAGAGGACAAGATGTTGGTATTGGTCAAATCGATCAATTAGTATCATTCCAGACAAATTTACCCTTTGTTACAGGTGATGAAATTGTATATGAGGCATTATCTGGATCTACTGTTCTAGAGGGATTAGAAAGTGGTAAAAGATACTTTATTTGGGTAAATCCAGCTGCTAATAATCAATTAAAACTAGCAAATGCTAGATCTTTTATTGAAGTTAGTAAATTTATTGATTTAAAACAGGGAACAGGTACACATAGACTAACTCTTGCTTCTCAGTATGGAAAGCAAATACAACCTCAAAAAATTCTAAGGCAATTCCCACTAAAACCAAGTGTTTCTTCAGGTCTTGCTCAAACTACTACCTATGGTCCAACAGGAATGTTGATCAATGGTATTGAAATACTAAACTATAAATCAAATGATTATTTGTATTATGGTCCTCTTCAGTCTGTTGAATTAGTTGGTGGAACAGTTGCTGTAATTAATCCTGTTCTTAGTGGATCTCTAAAGTCTTTATATCTCGAAAATAGAGAGTCTTATGATATTGACCAAGTTTTTGGTATCAATATTGAAGGTGGTAATGGAGAAGGTGCTAGTGGTGAAATTACATTATCTCAAGATTATACAGAAGCAAATTTTAATGCTAAAAATATTTTAGCAAATGGTGGTGTTGATATTCCTGGTAATACACTTACTTTCGTTGGTGCTCATAATTTTAAAACAGGACAGAAAATTGTTTATAATTCAAATGGAAACCAACCATTAGGTGTTGCACTTACATTGGGTTCTGATGATATTACCCAATATGATGCTGAAAGTACTTTACAAAATGGTGTTACATATTTTGCCAATGTAGTCAACAATACTACTATTAAACTTCATGAAACAGAAGATGATGCTAATGCAGGTGTTGCTACTGTTGGTATCACAACTTTCAACACTTTAGGTATTCATAAGTTTAGATCTTTTGATTTTAAAAATAAAATTCAAAATATTTCTGTTGTTACTGAAGGTTCCGATTATACAAAAAGAACTTATGAAATTAAAACAACTGGTATCAGTACAGGAACTAATTGTTTCCTTGTAAAAAATCATGGTTTCCAAAACAATGAAGATGTAATTTATCAAGCAACTAATTCTATCCCTGAATTAACCACAGATACAAATTATAGAGTTATTCGTATAAGTGCAGATGAGTTTAGACTAGCTCTTTCTGAAACTGATGTTACTAGAGGCAGATATATTTTCCTTAGCGATGTTGGTAGTGGTAGGAACAACAGTATCTATTCCTTGCGAACCAGATGTAAGAGGTGAAATTATTGGTGCATATCTATCTGAACCTGGATCAGATTATGGTTCTAAGGTATTAAACTTTGAAAAACCACCTTTAATTACAGTTTCAAGTGGTAGTGGAGCACAATTCCAACCATTGATTAGTAATGGAATTATTACACAGGTTCAAATTATAGGTGCTGGTTCAAATTATACTTCTGCTCCAGATTTAACAGTTGTAGGTCCAACAGGTTCTGGTGCTCAATTAAAAGCAAAACTTAATGCAACAGGTAAAGTCGCTACAGTTGAGGTAATTTCTGGTGGTATAGGATACGACGCAGAAGATACAGCTATCGTTGTAAGGTCTGTAGGACAGTCTGGTATTATTGAATCGACAGTAAGACCTTTGACTGTAAACTTACATGAAAAGTATTCAACAGATGATTTCTTAAACGCTGAGACTCAATATCCAATTCAATATGCATCTTTAGCATATTCTACAGATCTTCAAAATGATTTTGGAGATACTCTTGCACAAAGATCTCCTATTATTGGTTGGGCATATGATGGAAACCCAATTTTTGGTCCTTTTGCAACAAGAGATCCAAAACAAAATATAGGTATTACAACATATGTTCGTTCTGGATACCAATTAGCAAGTCATTTAGTTCCAAATAGACCAGATCCAGGAGAATATCCTGCTGGTTTCTTTGTTGAAGATTATAAGTTCATGGGAACTGGTGATCTTGACGTTCATAATGGTAGATGGTTTGTTTCTGACGATTTCCCTGATGGAATTTATGGATACGTTGCTACCCTTGAAATTGACCCTGGAACAGGTTTACCAAGAGCATCCTTCCCATATTATATCGGAGACACTTACATCGCTCCTAAAGCGTCTCAGTCTATCTCTCAGGACGATGATATCAATGCATTAAATCTTAGTAGGAATACTTATCCTTACAGATTAAAGAGTAATAGTGCTAGTTACGATTTTGTTATTGAAGCTGATGAATTAGTTGGACAAGAAGGTGTCATTGATTCTGTTTTGACTGGCGGTGTTGAACAGTTAGAAATTGTTGAAGGTGGTGATCTTTATAAAGTTGGAGATGTTTTAGAATTTGATGAAGAAGGAACTGGTGGTAATGGAGTATCTGCACAAGTTTCTTTCGTTAAAGGTAAGAGCGTTACTGATTTACAAAGTACTAATGTTCAATTTGATGAAGTAACTTTCCAAAAAACAGCTGATTCAGAAATTACAGGAATTATTCAACCAAATCATGATTTTAATAATGGAGAGGTTATTGAAATCTTTAACACAAATACTGATGTTAAAGGTCTTCAAGGATTCCATGTAGTTGGTGTTGCATCAGAAAGAGCTATACTTTTAGATCCAGTTAAAGCGGGAGCGGTTGGTGTTATAACTGATCTTATTGTAAGTAGAATTCCACAAAATGTAAGTGGTGGATCTAGTATTAAATTTAGTGATGGTGAAGTTGCTAAAGTCTTAAATGTAATTGAAAGTAAAAATTTACTACGTATTGAGAGAACAGGTATTGCATCATTTAGTGCTTCTGGTACTATCAGTTATCTGCAAGATAGATTTACTATTGACAGTGATGCTCCACAATTCGTATCTGAATTCTTCCCTAAAAAATTCTTTAATCCAAAACAAACAGTTGGTGTAGGTACAACTGTAGGTAATTATGAAACTCTTAATTATACAGAAAATAATATTGCCCAAACTAGGGTAGTTGAGCATGGGTCTATTTTCTTAAATAAACATCCTTTCTTAGATGGACAAAAAGCTTTATTTGTTAAGAAATCAGGTCAACTCTCTCTTGGTGTTGCCACTGCAATTGGTGTTGGAACAACAGCTACTTTAGTTACTGATTCTTTACCTAGATCAGGTGTTGAGCAAGAAGTTTATATTGTATACAAATCAATCAATACAATTGGTATAAAAACTGAGAAAAATGGTGCTGAATTGTTCTTTACTAGCGATGGTAGTGATGATGACGGATACTTCGTTCAAGGTATTGGTACAGCAGTAAGAGGATCTGTATTACAACCAACTACAACGGTTACTACAACTCAAGCTCATGGATTAAAAGTAGGAGATACTGTTAACTTTAATGTAATTGCAAATCAAGAAGTTGGTTTAGGTGCAAGTTCCAGAGTAAGAATAGAACTTAATAATGAAGGTTTGATTATTGTTGATTCTCAAGGCATTTCTTCTGCTGGCGTTAATACATCGACTAATAGAATTTCTATTCCAGGTAATAATTTTAGAACAGGTGATAGAGTTTACTATGAACCAAGATCCGAAGTTATTGGTGGACTAGGTACAGGTAGATATTACGTTTACAGAGATTCACCTGATAATTTTAGATTATGTGAAACTTATGAAGATTCTGTGGCAGATGTACCTGTTATAGTTTCTTTAACAAGTATTGGTGGTACAAGTCATAACTTTGGTTTAATTAATCCAAAAGTAGAAATTCCTAGCAGATCTACTGCTGTATTTGATTTACAAAACTATGAGTTAAATGGGTATGATTTCAAAATTTATTATGACCAAGGATTTAATAGTGAGTTTGTAGGTACTGGTCAGAGTACATCTGCAGAAGTTGGTGATGTTCTTGATGCGGAAGATCGTGTAATTAGTATTGGTAACACTTATGCTAGACTTGATGTTAATAATAATATTTTCTGTCCTAAGGTTCTTTATTATAATGTTACTAAAGATGGAAAACCATTAATTCCAGATAATGATGTAAAAGAAAATAACACTATTAAGTATGTTAATAGTGCATATACTGGTAATTTTGCAATCACTGGTATCGGTAGTTCTGCAGTTGGAGTTGGTACTACCACATTCAGTTTTGCAATTGCAAAAACTCCAGAGCAAGTTTCTTATGCTGCAACTGAAGGTAGAAGGTTCTATTCTACAGCTGCCATTGGTCCAGAAGGTCCAATTGATAAAATTAATCTACTATCCAGTGGAGAATTCTATACAAAACTACCAAGATTCTTAGGTGTTGATTCTGTAAATGGTGATAACTCTACTATCAAACCAAAATCAACCAGAATTGGTCAAATTAATTCAATTCAGTTAGTAAATGAAGGATTTAACTATTCTTCTGACACTACTTTAAGACCAATCGTTGATGTTCCTACTGTTACTACTATTAGAGACTTTAATACTGTTGGTAACATTAGTATTTTGTCTAATGGTAAAAACTATATTTCTGCTCCTAAGTTAGAACTTGTCGATAGATTTGTAGGTACAAAAGTTGATGGTGCTAATATTGTTGCAAGAATTAATGAAAACTCAGGTTCTATTGTAGATACAGAAATTGCAGCTAATCCTGTAGGTCTACAAAATAGAGAATATAGGTTATATTCAGTTAATAATACAAATGGTATTGTAATTACAAAATCAGAAGCTAACCCAACTAGAAGTGGTATTGTAACATTTACAATTTCTACTCCTGTTCTTGGGTTTAGTGCTCCACCATTTAAAGTTAATGATGAAGTTTGGATCGAAGGTTTTGAAAAAGATGCTGGTGCAGATGGTTACAACTCAGCCAATCATCAATACAATTTCTTAAAAGTTACTAATGTTGTAACAACTAACCCATTCTCCTTTACAGTTGATTATTCTGATTATACATTTAATGTTGGTTTGGGTGTTAGTGACACTCAAAACTTCTCTCGTGTTATTCCAAAAGAAGAACTACCTACATTTAATGTTGTTTTAAAACAATCTTCATTTGATAAAAATGAAAAACTACTTGATCAGAATAATCAACTGTAAAGGAGAATGGGTTAGTTGTTACAACATTAGTAACTTTTAAGAAATTGTATTGATGCGGTAAACAACAGTGTTCACCCAACAGGTCTTAAAAACTTTGTTGATAACCAGTTAGTAACTATTGGTAAAGATGCAGGTATTAACACTTCTACTACTGCTATTAATGCTACAGTAGATCTTGTTGAAGAAGTAAGAGTAGATGATCAATATTACTTTGATATAGGTAGAGATGTTAATATTGCAACAAGAAGTGAGGTAGAACTCAGTAATGAAATTGAATTAGAGAATGCAAAATTATCTGACTATTTTGAATCTATTACAAACAGAGTTCTAAACATTGATGATATTTCTAGTCAGTTTAGTAATATTAGTAATCCAAACACTTTGGATCTATTTGAAAATATTTACAGATATCCATTTAACTTTATCTCAAATAGATTCCTCGTTCAAATCACTAGTGAAGATCGTAGAGATTTCCAAGTTTCTGAAATTACTATTCTTCAAGATGGAACTAATACTTACTATACAGAACCAACCTTTAAAAAATTACATAGTACACCACAAGAGATCGGAACTCTTGAAGGTTCTGTAGATGTAGATAACTCACAGGTTCGTTTAAGATTTTATCCTGCTGATCCATTTGATAAGAACTATGATATTAAGGTTTTAAACCAGTTCTATAATACTGAACCAACACTTACTGGTATCGGAACAACTGCATTTGGTTTTGCTGTTCTAATGGGTTCTGATGCTGAAATTGGACCTTCTACATTCAAATCTTTTGTTTCTGTTGCAGCAACAAACTTTGATTATCTACATTCTCAAGTTGAAGTAGAAACTGTATCTTCTGGTCAAAAAGAGACCATGTTTGTTGAACTAAAAGCACTTCATGATGATAATGACAGTTATATGTCTGAATATAATATTATTCTTTCTGATGGTTCTTTTGGTGGTACTAACGCAGGTGCATTTGGTACATTTGGAAGTACTTATGATCCTGGTAATAATAACTTTAGTATTGAATTTTATAATGCTAGACCTGGTGAGTTCGTAAACTTAAAAGCAAGAACATTAGGTTTTGGTAATACTACTGGAACTACTAATAGAGACTATAGATTCTTAGCAACAGGAATGATTCCTGATAACGAAAGATCTGCTCAGTATTATACTGAGTATCAGAGTGTTGGTGTTGGATCTACTGCAAACTTTGCTGGTATTAAGAGTGATATTCAGTCCGTAAACCAGTGTACAATGGTTGTTGGATATGGAAGGACAGTATCTGCCTTCCAGTATATGTTCTTGAATGACCAACTTGGTGATTCTTTATACTTCTCTGAATATCCCGTACTATCGGTCGGTAATACGACGGGTCTGGGAACGGTATTTGCCAAATATGATGGTGAAAAGGCAGTTCTTGTCTTTACACCTGAGGCAGGTATAACTGATAAAATGTCTATGAGGACATTTAATGAAGTCCTTTACTTAGAACTTGAAAGAAATACTGTAAATCCACTAGAATATGGAGCAGTTGTTGAAGAAACCTTCAATACTACTTACACTGGTTTGAATTTCAGAAATATCTTTGAATTCCCAATGTTGTGGAATGGATATCCAATTTTCTCTAAAACATTCAATCCTGCCAATACTTCTACACTTAATCTTGGTACTGGTCAATTTACCATTAAAAATCACTTCTTTGCAACTGGTCAAGAATTAGAATATATCCCTGGTGGAACATTTGTTGGTGTTGTCACAGCACCAATGACTCTTGCAAATGGAAGTCCTCTACCATCTCCAGTTTATGCAATTAAAGATAATGAAGATCAGTTTAGAATTGGTCTTACTACAGCAGCTGCCATAGCAGGTATTGGAACTACTTTAGGATCTGTTGGTGCAGGTAATCTTCATGAATTTGATACAACTGGTAAATTATCCAGATCTCTTATTGCGATTGACGGTCTTGTTCAGAAACCACTTACTTGGGCACCAATTACTAGAACTCTAGAGAATAATACAACTCTTTCTGCGGGTGGAGTTCTTGGTCTTGGTAAAACTTCCACATTTATGGCAATTTCAGGTATTTCATCTGTTGTTCTTGGTGATATATTTGAAATTAATGATGAATTTGTACTTGTTGAAGCTGTTGGTGTAGGTACTACAAATACTGAAATTGATACTGCTGGTATTGGTACATTTAACTTATGTAAGATTCAACGTGGTTCAGTAGGAACAGCAGCATCATTCCATCCTAATGGTTCAATAATTCAAAAATACACTGGTTCTTATAGTTTCGCTAGAAACAATATATTCTTCACTGGTGCTCCTAATGGTGGTAAATCTTCCGATGAAGCATCCACAACTGGTATTCCAGAAGCAGGATCTAGTTTCAATGGAAGAGTTTATTTAAGGAAAAATTATGATTCTAATAAGATCTTTGATGATATTTCTGGTCAGTTTACTGGTGTTGCGAAAACATTTGCTCTTCAGTCTGAAGGTAAAAATATAACTGGTATTGGTAGTGAAGGTGGTTTTGGTATCTTCTTTGTGAACAATATGTTCCAAAAACCACAAACTCCAAATAACTTTAATGCAAACCTATTCATTAGAGAAAGTGGCGGTCAGAGTGATCTAACCTTCACTGGTATTCTTAATGAAAGTGGAGATCCTATTGTTTCTGCAACAGATATTAACCAAAATGGTTTACCTAGAGGTGGTGTTGTTGTTACTTTAGGTTCTAGTGAAGGTAAAGGATTTGCAAACTTAGGTAATCCTTCTATCGGTGCTTCTATTAACCATGCAGGTGAAGTTTATAAGATTCTAACTGCACCTACAACTCAAGGAATGAGTAGCATTACCAATTATGTCTACGATCATACCATAGGACTTTCTACAGTTACCACTTCTACTGCTCATGGACTAGAACCAGGCGATAGTATTGATTTTGTAGGTATTGGATTTACTTGTGTACCAACCAAATCTGGAATTACTACTGGTGTATTCCCATACACTAGAGGTCAGAAAAAGACTGTAATTGACTTCCTTTATGATAATAAAACTGGAATGGCAACAGTAACCACTCTAGAAAGATTCGGTATTTTAGAAGTAGGTGAGGAAGTATTCTTCAATGGTATTGGTTTCACATGTATTGGTCAAAAGTTTGCTCAAATCAGTCAGAAAGCTGGAATTACAACCACTCTCTACCCTTGCAAAGCAGGTATTGCTAAGACTATCTCTGCCTTTAACTATGATAATCAGTCTGGTATTGCTACTGTTACTTTGGCAACTCCTCACAGATATGAGGAAGGAGAAAGACTCTTTATTGAAAATCTTAACTTAAAGTGTGGATATGGTGCTGATGTTACTAATGCTCTATATGATGCACCAACAGGTCTTACAACAATAACTACAGCAACTCCTCATAAATTCTCCAAAGGAGATAAGGTTAGATTGCAGGGTCTTGAATTCTCTTGTGCTGGATATGGAATAACATTTGCTATTTCTGCCTTTGAATATAATAATTCTACAGGTATTACTACGATTACAACTCCTAGTCCTCATGGAGCACTACCTGGAGAACAGATAAAATTAACAGGTCTTGGATTTACATGTCCAAAAGTTAATGTTGGAACACCTATTGGATTTACTTACGAACCTTCAACTGGTCTTTCTACAGTCACATTTGCTTCTAATCATGGATTAACAAATGGTGATAAAATCTCCATTGGTGCAAGCAGTATCGTATTTACATGTACTTTAGATGGTGGTGCTACAACTCATCCATATCCTCGTCCTACAGACTTTGCATATAATAAGTACCTACCAATTTCAGGTGTAACTACAAATTCATTCCAAGTTAATGTTGGAACTGGTGGTACAGGTACGTTCCCACATACTTTTGTTAGTGCAACTACAAATGCGATTAAAACTCTTAACTATCTTGGCGTAACAACTTCAACATTCCCAGATGGTACACAAGGAAATCAATTCAGAGTTACTAAAGTTCTTTCTCCAACCAAGATTCTAACAAATGTTGGTATAACTTCTATTCCTCATGTTTACGATGCTGGTGGTGAAATACAGGTTGGTGTTACATCTCACATCTATCCTACTGGTAAATATGGATTTGAATTCATTGTTTCTAGCACACCAACCAAAAATAAGTTCAGAGTTAATGTTGGACCTTCTACAATTGCTCACACTTATGTAAGTGGTGGTAATGCACTTCTTGGATTAAGTACAACCATATATCCATCAGCAGCATCAGGTATTGGTCATAGTATAACAGACTTTATCTACGATAATACTACAGGTCTTTCTACTGTTACTGTTGCAAGAAATTCTATGCCATTTGCGTTGGGTGATAGAGTCAACTTTGCTGGTTTAGGATTTACATGTCCTAGTGGTTTTGCTGGTTTAACATCAACTATTTTCCCACAATCATTAGGAAGAAAATATAATATTGGAACAGTTTTCTATAACAATGCTACTGGTCTTGCTACTGTAACCACAACTGCTGCTCACGATTTTAAAGTAACAGATAGTCTAGATTTACAAAATCTTCTCTTTAATTGTTCTTCATCTTATGCTGGTGTAACTACTCATAGATTCCCAGATTATGTTGACGAACCTAATAGATCTTTCAGAGTTCTAAGAATCGTTGATCAAAATACAATCTGGGTTGATGTTGGTGTTTCTACAATTGTTCACACATATAACCTTGGTAGACATACATGGGTAGGAGGAACAGCAAGTAATGCAGTTCAGTCTGGTGGTAATTACGTACATACATTCTTATCTGCTGTAACAAATGGAGTTCAGAGTGATGTTGGTAACTTACCAAACCCAATCACAAACGTAGCATATACTCCTAACACAGGTAATATGGTAATTACCTCTGCTAATCATTTACTAACAACTTCTAATACACTTACCATCGCTGATAACGCATTGTCCTTCACATGTACAATGGACGGAAATACAGCAACGAAGACTTATCCAAGATCTACTGACCCTGTATCAGGACAAATTATTAGTATCACAGGAACAACTACTAATACTATTACAGTTAACGTTGGTGCATCACCTATCGTAAATCATGATGTTACTGATGCGACTTACGATAGTGATACTGGAGTTTTAGTCGTTTTACATGTGAGGATGATGGTAATGTATCAACTAAGACTTATCCAAGAGCTAGTGATCCTTATTATGATACTGCAATTAACATTGAATCAGTAGGTGCAGATACTATTACATTGAATGTTGGAATTAATACTCGTGGTACAGTTTCTGCAATTAAGAAAACTGGTCCTTATGAAGTAACTAGAATTCTTCCACCTAGACCATATGACGTAACTAATGCCATTTATGATCCAGTTGTAGGTATCATGACTGTTACTATTGGTAATGGACACGGTATTTCTGTTGGTGAAACTGTTGATATTGGAACTAATGCATTAACATTTACCTGTGATATGGATTCCACAGGTTCTCAGAAGACATATCCAAGAAACTTAATTAAATCCTTTACACCAACTAATGCCATCTATGATCCTGTTGGAGGTGGAACAACTATAACTGTTGCTGATCATGGTATGGATGATGGATCATGGGTTAAATTAGCAGATAATGCATTATCATTCAGATGTGGTTATGGTGTAACTGATCATACATTTGTATCTGCAACAACTGGTGCAGTTAATGTTCAG
>LULW01001365.1_pt1 | contig 12231 bp, 13 predicted proteins | sample 729531 | NCBI WGS metagenome assembly LULW01 (sample SAMN03860279, study PRJNA289734) | marine metagenome | biome: seawater column; feature: ocean; material: water; isolation source: Red Sea water column Station 108 - depth 10m | place: Saudi Arabia: Red Sea | collected 2011-10-15 | depth 10 m | reverse complement strand
ATTATAAATTTGATAAACCAAACAGATGGATGACGTCTGGAGGGTTAGGAACAATGGGATATGGTTTGCCTGCTGCGGTTGGTGTTCAAATTGCTCATCCAAAAAAGCTAGTTGTAGATATTGCTGGAGAGGCGTCGGTTCTAATGACCATACAAGAAATGTCTACTGCAGTTCAATATAATTTACCAATAAAGATATTTATATTAAATAATGAGTACATGGGCATGGTGAGACAATGGCAAGAATTATTACATGAAAAGAATTATTCAGAAAGCTACACAGCCGCATTACCAGATTTTGTTAAATTAGCCGAAGCATATGGATGTGTTGGAATAAGAGCAAAAACCCCAGACGAATTGGATGACAAAATTATTGAGATGATAAATACTGATAGACCTGTAATATTTGATTGTTTAGTTGATAAACAAGAAAATTGTTTTCCGATGATTCCATCAGGCAAGCCTCACAACCAAATGCTTTTAGGACCAAAAGATCAAGAGCAGAATAAAATAACTGGAAAAGGTAAAACTTTAGTTTAATGACCAAATCTAAATCAGCCTACAGCGTAGCAGGAAAAAAGGGGAAATTAGATACACATATAATTGTTGTATGGGTAGATAACGAGGCTGGAGTGTTAGCAAGAGTTGTGGGATTATTTTCTGGAAGAGGGTACAATATAGAGTCATTAGCTGTTGCTGAAATTGACTCGAAATTGAATATCTCAAGAATAACTATTGTTACAACAGGAACGCCCCAAGTTATTGATCAAATTAAATTACAACTAAAAAAATTGGTTCCAGTCCATAAGGTAGCTGACTTTAAAAGAGAAGATAAACAAGTAATTTTTAAAGAAATGGCATTATTTAAATTTGTCGGCAATAATAATAAGAGAGGCAAGGCTTTAAATGCTTGTAAAAAGTATAATGCTGTAATATTGGATAAAACAAATAAATCATGTGTAATACAAATTACAGCTCTTAGAAGAGAAATTGATAAAATGTCGAAAAATTTAAAAAAGTTTGGTCTTATAAGCGTTTCAAGAACGGGAGCGGTTGCAATGACTAGAGGTGCAGAAACTTTCAAATAAAAGGATAAATCTATGAAAATGTACTATGAAAAAGATACTAATACAAATTTGATCAAAGATAAAAAAATAGCAATTTTTGGTTATGGAAGCCAAGGACATGCTCATGCACTGAATTTAAAAGATAGTGGTGTAAAAGAGGTTGTGGTTGCTTTAAGAGATGGATCCTCAAGTAAAGCAAAGGCTGAGTCAAAAGGTTTAAAGGTAATGAACTTATCAGATGCTGCAGAGTGGGCAGATGTTGTAATGATACTTACACCTGATGAACTTCAGGCAACTATCTACAAAAATCATATAGAGCAACGAGTAAAAGAAGGAACTTCAATTGCTTTTGCTCACGGATTAAATATTCACTATGATCTTATTAAAGCTAGAAAAGATTTAGACGTCTTCATGGTTGCCCCTAAGGGTCCAGGACATTTAGTAAGAAGTGAGTTTGAGAAAGGCGGGGGCGTCCCATGTTTATTTGCTGTTCATCAGAATGGTTCAGGCAAGGCAAGAGATATTGCTATGTCATATGCTTCTGCAATTGGAGGTGGACGATCAGGTATTATTGAAACAACTTTTAAAGATGAAGTAGAGACTGATTTATTTGGTGAACAAACTGTTTTATGCGGAGGTTTAGTAGAATTAATTAAAAATGGTTACGAAACGTTAGTTGAGGCAGGCTATGAACCTGAAATGGCATACTTTGAAACCGTACATGAAGTAAAATTGATTGTTGATCTTATTTACGAAGGTGGAATTGCAAACATGAATTATTCAATTTCAAATACAGCTGAGTATGGAGAATATGTTTCTGGACCAAAAATAATTAACAAGGATGAAACCAAAAAAAGAATGAAAGAAGTTTTGGAAAAAATTCAATCAGGAAAGTTCACCAAAGAGTGGATGGAGGAATGTAAAAATGGTCAAAAAAATTTCCTCAAAACTAGAGAAAAGTTGGCAGAGCATCCAATTGAGAAAGTTGGAGCTGATCTACGAGCCATGATGCCTTGGATTACCAAGAAGAAATTGGTCGACAGCGATAAAAATTAAAATAGTTTAGTTTCAATTTGAGTTGATATAACTCTTTTATTTTGCAATCTACGCGAGAGGTTGTATTATTGAATACCAGATTTTTAAAAAAATTATGAGTACAAAAGATAAAGTTTTTATATTTGATACGACAATGAGAGATGGTGAACAATCACCAGGAGCATCAATGAGCGTTGAGGAAAAAATTCAAATTTCTAGAGTTTTTGATGAAATGGGAATTGATATTATTGAAGCTGGATTTCCAATATCCTCACCTGGAGATTTTGAGGCTGTGTCAGCAATCAGCAAGGGTTTAAAAAATTCTATTCCTTGTGGTTTATCAAGAGCTTTAAAAAAAGAGTCCTGTTCATATGAAGCATAAATTAGATATGACCAACGACCAAGTAATTGACGCAATTAAAGAAAGTGTTACATACGCAAAAAAATTTACTGATGATGTCGAGTGGTCTTGCGAGGATGGTACTAGAACAAACTTAGATTTTATGTGCAAGACTATTGAATTAGCAATTAAGTGTGGAGCTACAACAATCAATATTCCAGATACTGTTGGATATTCTATACCTGAGGAATTTGCTAAAACTATTACTCACATAAAAAATAATGTTCCAAACATTGATAAAGCAATAATATCTGCTCATTGCCATAATGATTTAGGTTTAGCAGTTGCAAATGCTCTAGCAGGTTTGTCAGCAGGTGTAAGGCAAATAGAATGCACAATTAATGGAATAGGTGAAAGAGCGGGAAATGCTGCACTTGAAGAAATTGTAATGGCAATTAAAACAAGAAATGATTTAATGCCGTATGAGACTGGTAACAAGACAGAATTAATTAGCAAGGCATCAAAAAGTGTATCATTTAATAAAGCAATAGTTGGAAAAAATGCTTTTGCTCATGAGTCGGGTATTCATCAAGATGGAATGCTTAAAAATAGGGAAACTTATGAAATTATGACCCCAGAAAGTGTTGGGGTAAAGAAAACTTCTCTAGTTATGGGAAAGCATTCTGGAAGACATGCTTTTAAAGATAAACTTAATGATCTTGGTTACACAGATGTTACCGATGATGTAATCCAAGCTGCTTTTGGAAAATTTAAAATTTTAGCTGATAAAAAAAAACATATTTATGATGAGGATATTATTGCCTTAGTTGATGATAGTTTAATAATTGATAATAAAATAAATGCAATAAATCTTAAGTCTTTAAAAGTTTTTGCAGGGACGGGCGAACCTCAAAGAGCAGAAATGACGCTAGATGTATTTGGAGATATCAAGAAAACTTCACAAACAGGAGATGGACCTGTAGATGCAATTTTCAAATGCATAAAAGAATTATATCCTCATGACGTTAAGTTATCTCTATATCAAGTACATGCAGTAACTGAAGGAACTGATGCACAGGCAACAGTTAGTGTGAAAATAGAGGAAAATGATAGAACAACAGTAGGCCAATCAGCTGATACAGATACTCTAGTAGCATCAGCAAATGCATACTTGAATGCTTTAAATAAAATGTTAATTAAGAGAGAAAAAAAATCTTTATCAAAAGATATTCAGTACCAAAAAGTAAAAGGAGGAGTATAAAATGGGAGTTCTAGATAAATTTACTGGAATTTGGGTGTGGTTCTTAATGAGCCATCTGTTGTTGCTGTTGTAGATAACAAAGGAAAGAAATCGGTTTTAGCTGTCGGAGATGAAGCAAAAACAATGTTAGGAAGAACCCCAGGAAATATCCAAGCCATAAGACCTTTAAGAGATGGTGTAATAGCAGATTTTATTGTGACTGAAGAAATGATCAAACACTTTATTAAAAAAGTGCATAAAAGAAGCACATTTGCCAATCCAAGAATATTAATCTGTGTACCAACTGGCTCAACTCCAGTTGAAAGAAAAGCTATTCAAGATAGTGCGCTTGCTGCTGGAGCGAGAAGAGTACAATTAATTGAGGAGCCAATTGCAGCAGCTATTGGTGCTAACTTACCAATCTCTGAGGCAACTGGATCAATGGTAATTGATATTGGTGGTGGAACAACAGAGATAGCAGTTATGTCACTTGGGGGTGTGGTTTATTCGAATTCATTAAGAGTTGCTGGAGATGCTATGGATAATGCAATCATTGGATACATGAGAAAAGAATATAACTTGATGATAGGTGATAGTACGGCAGAAAAAATTAAAAAAGAAATTGGAACAGCAATTGCAACAAATAATAATACTTATGCAGTTAAGGGTAGAGATTTAAGATCTGGTACTCCAAAAGAAGTTAACATTACAGAAGAGGATACGGTTGAAGCATTAAATCCTATATTAAGAGAAATGATAAATGGGATTAAAGATGCATTAGAAAATACACCACCAGAGTTGTCAGCAGACCTGGTTGATATGGGTCTAACATTAACTGGGGGTGGAGCATTATTAAAAAACATTGATAAAAGATTTTCTAAAGAAACTGGTCTTCCAGTTCATATTGCTGATGACCCTTTAGCTTGTGTTGCAGTTGGAACAGGAAAAGCTTTAGAGCAAGAGGAAACATTTAATACAATGTTATCAGAGTATTGATTTGAAAAATGCAACCCTCAAGTAGAGATGATTTTATAATAGCTATAAGATCTGCATTTTTAAAAAAAGAAAATAAACAAAAGTTCTCTCTTTCAGCACTAATTATTCTTACATTAAGTATTTTAATATTAGGCAAATATGACTTTAAAGTTATTAATTATGCAAAACTATCTTTGAAAGAGATTGCTTACAGATCTACATTTATATTTTCTACTCCTGAAAACGTTATTAAAAATGGATTTATTGCTACCAAAAATCATTTCTTTGTTTATGAGGAAAATAAAATCCTAAAACAAAAAGTTAAAGATTTAGAAATAAAAAAATATAATACACAATACATACAAACAGAGAATGAAAGATTAAAAGAAACACTTAATGAGTTGAAATTTTCTTCTGATGAAATTCTTGCAAAAGTTATAGTTGATAAGCAAAGTCCATTTTTAAAATCTATAATAGTAAACAAGGGAAGTAAACATGGTGTAATACTTGGAATGGGTGTTATAGATCAAGAGTACTTAGTTGGAAAAGTGGTTGAAGTTAATTTTACTACATCTAGAGTTTTACTTTTGTCTGATTTAAATAGTAAAATTCCTGTTGATATACTTCCAAACAATATCCAGTCTATACTATCAGGTACTGGTGGTGATATTGGAAAAATTCAATATATAAAAGAAGAGGCTTTAATCGAGAATGAAAGTGTAGTTTATACATCTGGCGCAGGTGGTATTTTTAAACCTGGCGTACCAATTGGTAGGACAGTCAAAAATAATTTAAATTCTGAGATAAATGTTGAATTTTATTCTGAATTTTCTCAATTAAGATTTGTGAAATTAAGATCTTATAAAGCAGAGGAAAATTAATGACAGAATTATCTAAGCTAAGTATTTTCAAGCAACTTTTGGAAAAAGGTCCTATTATTTTGTTATTTGTAGCTACTTTAAATGAATTTGATTTTAATTATCTTGGTTTAAAGTATTTCTCTTTTAACTTTCCATTCATTCTTATTTATTATTGGAGTCTTAAAAGACCTGGTAGCCTAGGATATGGTTTAATTTTCTTAAGTGGATTATTTAATGATGCAGTAGTTGGACTTCCGATTGGAGTGAGCTCATTAAGCTATTTATTTATTTGTGGTTTTTCATCTTATTTAAGAAATATTACTTTAAGGCCAAGCAGAATGAACGACTGGTTATTTTTTGGATTCACAATTCTGGTTGTTAATTCTTTAATGTTTGCAATATCAAATATTTTTTTTAATGTACAAATTGTTTATGAAGATGTCCTGGTAAATATATTATTTACTTTTTTATTTTATATACTTTTTAGTATTTTATTCGAATTATACAAAAATTTTGTTTATGGAGCTTCCAGTGTTTGATGGCGGTGAATCAAATGTTAGAAAATTTAATACTGTTAATAGAAGAGTATTTATATTAAAAATTGCAAAAGGGATTATCTTCACAGGTATAGTTGCTAGATTATTTAGTTTGCAGATAACTGAAAATAAATTATTTTGGCAATGTAATTGCTGGTAATACTAAAGTTTATCAACTTCACGTAGTACCTGAACAGGTGGAGGACTTTAAGTATTTAATGGTTCGATTAAAAAATATATTATCTTTATCAGATAAACAATTCAGCAAAATAGTAAAAAAGAAAAAACAGCAAAAACCTTGGGAAACACTTATCATATCTGAAAGTTTGACTTGGGACCAATTTTCTAAAGTAAATTTTTACTTACATGAATTATCTGGAGCAAAACCAGTATTGTCTGTTGCAAGAAGTTATCCTTATAAAGCAAACTATACTCATGTACTTGGCTATGTGGCTCAAGCAAGCGAAAATGATTTATTAGAAAATGAGGAAATTAAAAACAAACATGTTCCGGGTTTAAGGGTTGGAAAAACTGGATTAGAAAAAACATTTGAAAATTCCCTAATTGGAACAAATAGTGTCAAAAGATATGAAGTCAATGCATTTGGCAAAAGAATAAATCAAGTAGATTTTAAAGAAGGTGAGAAAGGGAAAAAAGTAAAACTCACTATAGATACAGAAATACAAAAATTGTGTAACGAACTTTTAGCAGAAAAGTCGGGTTCTATAAGTGTGATGGATATATTTACAGGTGAAATTGTTGCCATGCACTCATCACCATCTTTTGATCCGAATTTATTTATGTATGGCATAAGTTATAAAGATTGGGACTTGATCAGAAAAAACCCTTTAAAGCCTTTGATTAATAAAACTATTTCTGGTTTGTATTCACCTGGCTCAACTATAAAACCTATTGTTGCTTTATCAGCCTTAGAGAATGATGTCATCTCTACAAAATTTAAAGTTAATTGCACTGGCAAAATGGAAATGTATGGTCAAACATATCACTGCTGGAAAAAAAAGGGTCATGGAATAGTAGATCTAAGAGATGCGATTAAACAATCTTGTGACACTTATTTCTACGAGATGAGTAGGAGACTTGGTGTTGATAGACTTAATATAACCGCAAAAAGATTTGGACTTGGTAATACAGTATTTAAAAATTTATATACAGAGGAAAAAAAGGGTTTGGTGCCGTCAACAAAATGGAAAAAAAATGCGTTAGGTAAAGGATGGGTTCTAGGTGAAACCTTAATAACTGGAATAGGCCAAGGATATATTCAAACTACACCATTACAGCTATGTCTAATGACAGCACAGTTGGCAAATGGAGGATTTAAAATATTTCCAAGAATAACAGTAGACAAAAATCAAGAGTCACTTGAGAAGATAAAATATAAAATGAAAGAGAGCCTTAAAATAACAAATGAAAACTCGTCATCTTTAATTCGATCTGCTGAAGAAATTTTTTATAAAGGTGAAAAGGAATATAATAAACTTTTCCGAAACCAAGAGAATATTAAGTTTGTCTTGGAAGCGATGTCTGCCTCTACCAACGAAGTTAGAGGTACATCTTATCGGTCAAGAATAGATGATCCAAAATATAGATTTGCTGGCAAAACTGGTACAGCTCAAGTTAAAAAAATTACAAAATTGCAAAGAGAGCTGGATTTAGATACAGCACAAATTCCATACGAGGAAAGAGATCATGCTTGGTATGTTGCCTTTGGACCTTATAAAGATCCAAGATACGCATTGAGAAAAAATTAGAAAAAATAATTTAGTAGATATTTAAAAAAATGTTTGAGCAATCTTCATATTCAGAACAATATACATTTTTTCAAAAATTAAGATCTTTTGATTTTGTCTTAATTTTTTGTGTACTTTGTTTAGGTATAATTAGTAATTTTTCTATGTACTCAACGGATGGTGGCGAATTTTTATATCACTCTAAAAGTCATTTTATAAGATTTGTAACTTTTTTTTCCATGATGATATTTCTATCTTTTTTTAATTTGAGATTTTGGCATTCAACCGCTTATTTATTTTATACAATTACTTTAGGTTTTTTAATTTGGGCTTCAATGTATGGTGTCACTGCATCTGGCTCTCAAAGATGGATAAATTTATATTTTATAAACCTTCAACCCTCTGAGCTTATGAAGATTGCGATAATAGTTTGTTTTGCAAGATATTTTCACAGAGAACAAATGTCTAATATTAATAGTTTTAAAAATATTATTTTATCAATGGCTATTTTGCTTTTACCAATTCTTCTGGTAGTAAGCCAACCTGATCTTGGTACTTCTATTTTAATTGCTATAAGTGGTGTAATTGTTTTATGGCTAGCTGGATTTAATATAAAATATTTTATTTACTCTGGATTAACTTTAATTATCTCATTACCTTTTGTAATTTCAATGTTAAAGCCTTATCAAAAACAAAGAGTGTTAACTTTTTTTAATCCAGATAGAGATCCTTTAGGTGCGGGTTATCAAATTATCCAATCAAAGATCGCAGTTGGCTCTGGCGGTCTTACAGGAAAAGGATTTCTTAAAGGTACCCAAAGTTATCTTGAATTTTTACCCGAAAAACATACAGACTTTATATTCACATTATTTTCTGAAGAACATGGATTTATTGGTTCAGTCATATTATTAATTCTTTATGGAGTATTAATATTTAGAATATTAAATATCGGTTCTAATTCTAGAAGTTTTTTTGGGAAACTTTTCTGTTATGGTTTTGGATCTGCAATTTTTGTTTATGTTGCGGTCAACATGTCTATGGTTTTAGGTTTACTACCTATAGTTGGCTCTCCACTTCCAATTATGTCTTATGGTGGCTCATCAATGTTAGCAACAATGATTGGTTTAAGTATAGTAATGAGTACCAAAATTCACAGCAAACAAATAATACACTAATTTTTGTTTAATTTGTCGCTAGAATTTAAACATTAATTTGATGTATTATTTATCATGAGCAAATTAAGAATAGGTATAATCGGAGCAGGTATTCAAGGTGTTTGTAATGCACTTTTTCTTCAAAAAAAAGGTCATGAAGTAATAATTTTTGATAAAAATGAACCTGGTAGTGGAGCATCGTATGGTAATGCTGGTCATTTTTCACCTTATGCGTCTGTTCCACTAAATAGACCAGACGTTCTTACCGATGTTCCTGCAATGCTATTAAGTTCTACTGGACCTCTTGCTCTAAAATGGAACTACGTTCCACGAATGATACCTTGGTTTTTTAAATTTTTAAAAAACTGTTCTAAAAAAAATATGATGCATACAGCAAAATATATGCATCAAATTTTAGATCTCGCTTTACCAGCATATGATGAATTGTTTGAAGAGCTAGATTTAGAAAATTTAGTGATTAAAAATGGAATTATGTATATTTGGAATAATCAAAATATAGAAAGCAGAAATTTGGAAATCAAAATTAGAGATGAGCTTGGTGTTGATCAACAACTTCTCAACCCAAAAGAAATTCATGATTTAGAGCCTAATATCAAACCAATATATGATGGCGGTGTATTTTATTCGTATGCAAGACACACCAACAATCCAAAGAGAGTTTTTCAAAAACTTTTTGATTTATTCATTCAAAAAGGTGGAAAATTTCTAAAACAGGAAATAAACGAACTTAATTTTGATGATCAAAAACCAATCATAAGATCACAAACCCAAAGATTTATTTTTGATAAAGTCGTTATTGCCTGTGGAGCATTTTCAAAAAGAATTTCCGATAACTTATATGAAGATATCCCACTTGAAACTGAGAGAGGTTATCACGTACACTTTAAGGGTTGTGAAAATTTGATATCAAGACCTGTTGTATTTTCAAATAGAGGTTTTGGCATGACCCCAATGGAACAAGGTTTAAGAGTAGTTGGAACAGTTGAATTTGGAGGTTTAAAAAATCCACCATCAGCAGAAAGAGTAAGAAATTTAATAAACAATGCAAAGTATATGCTAGATGGTTTGCCAGAACATGATGACGAATGGTTAGGATTTAGACCAACGCTACCAGATTTTTTACCAGTTATTGGACCATCTAAGAATTATAAAAATGTGTTTTATTCATTTGGCCATCATCATTTAGGATGGACATTAGGAGCCATTTCTGGAAAGATTGTATCTAAAATGATTTTAGACGAAAAAACAAATTTAAGCTTAGAACCTTATAGCTCTTTAAGATTTTCATAATTTGTGCGTAATAAAAATGGACTTGCATATTTATTATTAATTTTTGCAACGTTATTTTGGTCAGGAAATTTTATAGTTGGTAAAGCTGCAAGTATTTATCAAATACCACCATTCTCATTAAATTTTTATCGTTGGCTGTTTGCTGGATTAATACTTTTACCTTTTACTTATGAAGAAATAATTAACAATTTTAATTATATTAAATCAAAAATAAGTCATTTTATATTATTAGGTTTCACTAGCATCACTATATTTAATTCAATTGTTTATTATTCACTTTATCATACCCAGGTAATTAGTGGGGTCTTAATGATCTCAACAATACCAGTATGGATAATTTTAATTTCATCTATGTTAAAAATTGAAAAAACTAATATTTTTCAATTGTCAGGAGTTGCACTTTCTTTAATTGGTGTAATTTTTATTATTACTAAAGCAGATATTAATTTAATTCGTAATCTTGATTTTAATAGAGGGGATTTGACTATGGTAGTTGCAATGCTTGCCTGGGCAATCTATTCGTCTTTTTTGAGGAAAGATAAAATTAAAATATCTCAAATTGCTTTACTTGAGGTCGTAATTATATCTGGTTTGCTTTTTTTAATACCGATATTTATTATTGAAATGTCTTTAGGAAATAATATTCAATTCAATAAACCCTTTTTCCTAACTTTAGCATACGTTGTATTATTTCCAGGACTAGCTTCCTTTTTCTTTTGGATTAAAGGAATTGGAATAATTGGTGCAAATAGAGCTGGAATATTTTTACACTTAATGCCAATATTTGGTGCGATAATGGCTATGTTAATATTTGATGAAAAATTTATGTTTTATCATATTTTAGGTGCAATATTTATTATAATAGGAATTTCATTATCAAATAAAAAAACTAAACTAAATTAAGATGGTCAAAAAAATTAACTCTAAATTATCCTCAGATCAAAAACTTGTTTTGTTTGAAGAGGGAACTGAACCTCCTGGATCAAGTGAATTAAATTTTGAAAAAAGAGATGGATCATATCATTGTGCAAATTGTGATATAAAACTGTTTGAATCCTCAAAAAAATATGAGAGTGGTTCTGGTTGGCCATCATTCTTTGAGTCTTTGCCCGACGTATTTGAAACTAAAACTGATCATCTAATTGGTTACGCAAGGACCGAGTATCATTGTAAAAATTGCGGAGGTCATCATGGGCATATTTTTGATGATGGTCCAAAGCCAACTGGAAAGAGATACTGTAATAATGGAGTTTGTTTAGTTTTTAAGGAAAAAAAATAAAATGATTTTAAAGTATTTGAGTTTTTTGATTGGTTTAACTTGGTCTTACTCTTTAATAAAAACACAGTCTATATTTAGTAAAAAAGCCGGTCTTATTTTTAAATTATTTATAACAAAAGTTTCATGGCTAACTTTTATTGCTGCTGTTTACTTTGGATATAAAAACTTCTCGTTTCAGTTTACTCTTATCGGAATTATTTTTGCAATCATTTTAGTACATTTGGGTTTTATATTTTTGGGTAAATTCTTAAAATCAAAATTTACAGAAAAGCAATTGAATCTTACAAAAAGTTTTTTTGAATACTCTTTGATTATTTGGATTTTATATTATTTTATTTATTAAATAATTGCTTATTTTGGTCGCTTAGGCCCAAGTAAATATTGTTTTTTTTTAATTTATATATACAAATTTAATATGTTTGAAAAATTAGAAGAACTTGCAAAAAATAACAAAAAAATATCTGATTTTCATATTAGATCAGGCTCTCCCTTAGCATACAGGCAAACCGGAGAAATTATCATGGTCAAAGATGTTATGGTAAAACCACAAGATCTTATAGATTTAATGACTACGAATTGTAATGAGCATGAGACAAAAAAATTCCAAGATACACACGAGTTAGACTCTGCAGTTAATATTAGTGGACTAAGATTTAGAGCTAATTTTTATAAAACATTAAATGGACC
>LULW01000356.1_pt1 | contig 12235 bp, 23 predicted proteins | sample 729531 | NCBI WGS metagenome assembly LULW01 (sample SAMN03860279, study PRJNA289734) | marine metagenome | biome: seawater column; feature: ocean; material: water; isolation source: Red Sea water column Station 108 - depth 10m | place: Saudi Arabia: Red Sea | collected 2011-10-15 | depth 10 m | reverse complement strand
ACACGGAGAAGGTGGCACTGCAAGAACTAAATGTAGAGCAGATATGATGAATACAGTACAAGGACACTTACACACACAAGCATATTGTGAACACTACGTTGGACAAAATTTTAGAGTATTTGGTATGCAAGTAGGATGTGGAATTGATCACGAGAGTTATGCAATGGCTTATGCTAACTCAGGTAAGAAACCTGCAATTGGTTGTGCAGTTATTTTGAATAACGGAAAATTACCTATAAATTTACTAATGGAACTATAAACTATGGAAAACCATATATACGCAAAAGAGATTAAATTAGATGCAGAGTATAGTTACGACAAAGACAATAAAAAAGTCTATAACGTAAAAAAACTACGCAGAATATTTAATAATTTTGTTAAGACATTAAAATAGAGTAGCACCTGTAAACAGGGTTATATTCTCTAGTTACCTGTTAAAAATGTGTTCTAACAGGTGCTATTTCTATCTCTTATCCTAACCAATATTCTTTTACAGTTGCAGTACCACCAAATCTAGTTTGCACTTGCTTATATTTAGATTGTATTTCTATGCCTTCTTTTTTTAGATTTCTAATGACTCCTTGCAAGTCTGCAATGCCTAAGTCAAACATAGCATTAAATGTTGAAATTTTGTTACCTGCACTTAGGTAACTGTATAGTCTGTGTTTTTGTGTTCCTTGTTTCATAATTATATTGATTGTTTAAATTTTTTATAAGCTTCAGGAAACATCTCCTGATAAAATTTTTCTGTTTGATCATCGTGTACACCTATCACTTTGAAATTATTATCGCCTTGTTCTGCTAGTTCGTTTAGCAGCTTATCTAATTGTAGTTCAGTGCCTGTAAACTTTATAAAGCCATAGCCATAACTAAAGTCATTATATTCTCTTTTATATATTTTACTTTCTGTAACCATACGAGGTATGTTGCCTTTGACTTGTATTGTATATTCTTGTGTCATATGTTAAAAATTAATGTTATTAAAAATCTACCTAATAAATAGCTAGTTGCTATTGTTAGAAATATTTTTGCTCTCATATATTACCTATTTAATTTTCTTACTATGTCCTCTGCATCTATTAATATACTTGCTAACTTTTGTTGATCATCTTTGTTTTGTATGTCGTGGCTAAGTATAATAGCATCATACAGTATAGACATTAATTTATCTTGTGATTCGTGTGATATATTCATATTATGAACAAGTTTTTATAATCTCACTTGATATTGAATTTTTATAAATTTCTATTTTCATTTTTTATTTATTTAATTGTAGCACTATTGCTATTGTTTAGACAAATATAAAAATTATTTTATATACAAAGCAAATGACTATAAAAAAAACTTTACAACTTATTAACAGAGTCTATGTTAATAACTATTAAATATATTTAATAATATGTAAAATAAATTTATTAATATTGTAACTTAATTTAAAAAAAAATTATATGGAACAAGAAATGAAAGATCTAATATACTATGGTATGTTTAAGAAAAAATATAACAAAGTACAATTAGCATCATATATGAATATGAGTTATCCTACTTTACACAATAAAATAGAGTCTGGTGGCACATTTAAATTTAACGAGGCTAAAAGACTAATGAAAATATTAGACATAGATTTAAGTAAATTTTTAAAAGATTAATATGAATAAAAGAGATATATTAAATAAATTATTTGTAGAGAATAATTTAACAGACGAAGATGTTTTTAAGCATCAACATTATACAATAATAACAAGATCAGGTATAGAAAAAATACAAGCTAATTTGCAAATTTATTGTGAATATGAAGTTATTAAATGTGAACCAAATTTTGCAGTAGTAAAAGCAAAAGCTGAAATAACAGACAAAAAATTTGTACAAACATTTGGTAGTGCTTTAAAAGGTAATACATTTAAAGACGGTAATACTACTAGTTGGTATGTAATGGAAATGGCAGAGAAAAGAGCAATGTCAAGAGCAGTATTAAAATTAGCAGGATTTTACGAACTTGGTGTTTTTGGTGAAGATGAAAGCGAGTCATTTAAAAGAAATAATAATTAATAAATAAATATATATGTATAAAATTAACGGAAAAATAACTAATATAGAGAAACAAAATATAAACACAGATAATGGTGATTTTGTAAAAAAGCTAGTAACAATAGAAGAATTTGACTCAGGTTTTAAACACACTATGCAATTTGAAATTTTTGGTAAAACAAAAGCAGATATTATAGAATTTTCGCAAAAATTATCTACTAATCAATATGTAGAAATTGACTTTTACATAAAGTGTAGAGAGTATAAAGGTAAATTTTATAACACTTTAATGATTAAAAATTGTAGAATAAAACAAGAGCAAACTATGGAGTCTATTACAAATAATCAACCATTTTAAAATACTTATAGGGCAGGTAGCTTTTTCTTAGTAACATACCTAATTCCATTTTCGGTTGCCTGTCCTATTTAAATTACATATATGAAAAAAACTTACTTTAACCACGACTCTAATGCAAGAAACGATTTAAAACTTATTAGACTTAGAAAGGCAGGAGGTTTTGAATATTACGGAATATACTTTGCAATATTAGAACTACTATTTAGCGAAGAAAATAAAATGTGCATAGATGATTATGACACACTTGCATTTGGTTTGCAATGCGACACAGATAAACTAAAAGCAGTTATAGAAAATTTTGATCTATTTGTTATAGAGGATAATTGTTTTTATTCTAAGCGTTTATTTGAACACATAGAAGAAATAAATAGTAAGTCTAGCAAAGCAAGTTTAAACGCAAAAAAAAGGTGGTCTAATGCAAAAAAAATGCAATCGCATAGCGAAGGCAATGCTAGTAAAGTAAATAAGAGTATAGTAAATAAAAGTAAAAGTATAGAAGAAAGAATACATGCGTTTAAAAACGCAATACACACAATTAAAGATATTAGTAAAAAAGATAAAGATGACTTTTTTAACTATTGGACAGAAAAAAATAAATCAGGCACTAAATTTAGAGCAGAGTTGCAAAAAACATTTGACATAAACCTAAGACTAAAAAGGTGGGCATCTAATAATTTTAATTCTGCTAATAAATCTAAGTTTCCTGAATATTTTGACGAATACACATTTAAAAAGCTAGATGCTAAAGGACAACAAGAATACACAAAACACTTAAAAGAGTTAGGTTTTGAAACAGTATATTCACCAACTGCAGGCACAATGTGGCGAAAAAAAATAAAGTATGATTGAATTTATAAAACACATTCTAGGTTTATGTGGTGAGCCTCACATAAATATATTCACAATACTAATGACAACACCAATTATATCATATATAATATATAAATTTTACAGATGAAAGAATACGAGTTACAAAAAGCAGTATGTAAATACTTAGATCTGCAAGGCATATTATATTGTGGTTCAATGGGTGGACAATACCAGGTGCATATGTCACAAAGAATAAAAGCAAAAAAGTCTGGCTATAAAAAAGGCTTTCCTGATTTGTTTATATATGAGCCAAGAGGTATATATTGTGGACTTGCAATAGAACTAAAGACAGGATATAATAAAGCAACAAAAGAACAACTTTATTGGCGTGATGAGTTACACAAAAGAGGATATGCTGCAGAAATATGTAATGGATTAGACGAAACATTAATAGTAATTAGTAAATATTTAAACAATCAATTATGAAAAAAATTGTATCTATATCTGGTGGCAAATCAAGTGCTTATATATTAGCTAATTATCCAAGTGATTATGCAGTTTTTAGTTTAGTTAGAACAAATGATGTAGATTGTTTATATCCTGACAAAAAAATAAGACAAATTGTATCTGATAAAATAGGTAAAGAATTTATAGGTACTTTAGAACAAGATGCTATAATTAAAATAGTTTTAGAATTAGAACAATTTACAGGTAAAAAAATAGATTGGATAAGTGGTGATACATTTGATGAAGTAGTTAAAACAAAAGGTGGAATGTTGCCTAATATTATGACAAGATATTGCACGACTAATTTAAAAATGTTTCCTATAATGAATTGGTGGCAAAAAAATATTAATGAAGTAGTACAAATGGATATAGGATTCAGAGCTAATGAAATTAAAAGGGCTAATAAATTACTAGATAAATGTGATAAAGACGGAATACAATCTGATAAATTTATAATAGGTAAAAGAAAAACTAGAAATAAATGGGGAATGTTAAAATGGAGAAAACCAACATTTCCACTAATAGAAAATCATATTTTTCCAGACAAAATACATAGATATTGGAATGAAAATAAACAAGTACCTTTTGTTAAAGGTTACTACAATAATTGTGTTGGTTGTTTTCATAGAAATCCTCTGTTTTTAAAAAAAATGAGTTTAGAGCATAAAAACAAAATTAATTGGTTTGCTAAACAAGAAGAAATAGGTAAGGGAAAATGGAAAAAAAATGTATTGTATAAAGATATTATTAATTGGAATACACAACAAGAATTGTCTTTTGATGATTTTTCTGAATGTGATTCTGGATATTGTGGATTATGAAAGTTAAACCTACATTTTTTAACACAAGGCACGATAGATTGCACTGGGATTACATAGATACTAACAACTACTTGTTTACAATTTTATTTGATAGTGGTGCTATGTTACATTTTATTTTGAGAGATTTGAAAAAAAACAAAAGCATACTAAATTATATTTATAAGAAATTGCACAGTAGATTTGACAATATAATAGAAATACACACAAGCAAAATGTCAAATGTAGAGTATAATTTAATGAAACAACAAAAAATACCCTCAGTAGTAAAAATATGTTAGACGACTATATTATAAGAAACTATGACAAATTAAAAGACATAGCTTATAATATGGCAGGTAGCAAAGAACACGAAGAGTTTTTGCATTTTATAATAGAGCAGCTTTACGATCACGACCAAATAAAATTAAATGAGGTTATAGAAAGAAATGAAATGCTATTTTATGTAACAAGAATAATGATAAATCAATATCATAGTAAAACAAGTAGATACTATTATAAGTATAAAAAATACTATAAACACCACGTTACAGGCATAGTAGATGGCATAACAAGTGACAATGTAGTAAAAACAATAGAACAAAAACAAGATGAAGAACAAAAACTGTCCTGGATAGAAGAAAAACTAAAAGACTTGTATTGGTTTGATGCAGAAGTGTTTAAATTATATTATAGAGAGAATTTTACACTAACAGAAATGGCAAAAGCAACAAAAATTAGTAGAGGCACACTATACAAAGCAATAAGTAACGTAAAAGACTATTTAAAAAATGAAAGATAAAAAATTAGAATTAATTAATATATTAGCAGCTTGGAAATCAGGAGAAACAGATTTAATATTATCAGATATTGTTAAATATATAGATAACGATTATGTAAAAAATAAATTAAATGAGAAATAAAAAATTTGACAGGTTTATGTTTATATTAGGCACAACAATATTAATTTATTTAATATTTAAGTTATGGTAAAAAGTAAAGGTCTAGGTGATACAATAGAAAAAATTACTAAAGCAACAGGCATAAAAAAAGTTGTAGACAAAATTAGTGATGTTACAGGTTTAGATTGTGGTTGTGAGGAACGCAAACAAAAATTAAATGCTTTATTTCCTTATAATAACGTCAGACAATTTACTGATGACGAAAAACAGATATACGAAACAATAATATCAAGAACAAATAACACTATAACAGGTCAAGACCAGGCTAGTTTAGTAAAATTGTATAATAAAATATTTAACGCAAAAAAGAAAGTAAGTAATTGTGGTAGTTGTGTAAAAGAAACTATGACAAGACTAGAAAAAGTATATAAGAACAGTTGTTAGACAATGCAAAAACACACAAAGGTTTATTTAAACTTTTTTGGCTATGACGAGTCAGACACAATATTATGCGAAATGTGTAGTGCAGTTGCAGTAGATATACACCACTTAGAAAAAAGAAATAAAACAAAAAACGATTTTGTAGAGAATCTAATAGCAGTATGTAGAGATTGCCACATAAAAGCAGAAACAGACAGTTGTTTTAACTCATATTGCAGAATACAACACCTGCAAGTTGTTTGTGAGCAGGTATACGCACTTATAAATTTAAATAAAAAACTAGATGCAATTAGAAAAAATAAAAATTAGCAAATTAAAAGCTGCAACATACAATCCAAGACAGATTAGCACAAAGCAGTACAACGATTTAAAAAAATCAATAACAAAGTTTGGTTTAGTTGATCCTATTATAGTTAATGAATACTTTACAGAAAACTTTTATGTAGTCATAGGTGGGCATCAACGTTTAAAAATATGTAAAGAACTAGGATATACAGATATAGCTTGTATAATATTGAACTTAAACAAAGAACAAGAAAGAGAGCTAAATATAAGGCTAAACAAAAACACAGGTGAGTTTGATATGGATATACTTGCTAATGAGTTTGACATAGATAATTTAATTGATTGGGGTTTTAAGCATATTGACTTAGGACTTAATATAGATAAAATACAAGAAGAAAAAAAAGATGAATATATTATAACTATAAAAGAAAGTAGTATAGTTAAAGCAAATGAATTGTTTAAAGAATTAGATGAAAGAGGTTTAGATGTAAAAATTAAATTATGATTAAAATAGGTACAGATTTTAGTGGTATTGGTTCACCAGAACAAGCATTAATAAATTTAGGTATTAAACACAAATCTATGTTTGCATGTGATATTGACAAATATGCTAAACAAAGCTATTTAGCTAATTACAAAACAGAACATTTTTATGACGACATAACTAAAAGAAATCATAACAAAACACCTTATGTTGATTTATATGTTGCAGGTTTTCCTTGTCAAGCGTTTAGTTTAGCAGGCAAAAGAGAGGGTTTGAAAGATACAAGAGGAACATTGTTTTTTGATTTGCTAAAATACTTAAAAGCAAAAAAACCAAAATATTTTATATTAGAAAATGTAAAGGGTTTATTAAGTGATAATGGTGGTAGAACCTTTTTAACTATTTTAGATTGTTTAGCAAAGACAGTAAATAGACAATATAGTTTAACTAACTATGAAGATAGCTTAAACTACTATGTTTATTATAAAGTTTTAAATACTAAAAATTATGGAATACCTCAAAATAGAGAAAGAGTTTTTATTGTTGGTTTTCGTGATAAAAAACATAGTTTTAAATTTCCAAAAAAAATACCATTAAAAACAAAATTAAAAGATTTATTGCAAGACAATGTGGATAATAAATACTTTTTAAGTGATAAAACGATTAAAGGAATAGAAAAAAGCAATTTTAGAGAAAGGCAACCTGTAAATATAAATACTGTTTGTAGAACATTAAAAACAGGAGGAGATCCACCTTGTTTTAAAGTACACAGTTTATATCCTAGAAGTGGCAATCCTAAAAAAGGTGGCACAGGACATTTAAGCAAAGAAGATGGAACAACATATTGTTTAGACACAGGAAACAATCAAGCAATAGAATATGAAAAAAAACTTAGAAAATTAACACCAACAGAATGTTTTAGACTACAGGGTTTTCCTGATTCTTTTGTAGAAAAATGTCGAGAAATAAAAATAAGTGACACACAACTATATAAACAAGCTGGAAACTCTATTACAGTAAATGTAATGCAACATTTAATTAAAGAAATTTTAACAGATTAAATAATACAAATGGCACACGATAAAAAAGAGAAATTATTACAGGCGTTAGCAGAAACGCAAGGACTAATATATCACGCTTGTAAAAAAGCAGGTAACATTAGCAGATCAACATACTATCGCTATATGCGAGAAGACAAGGAATTTGCAAAGGCAGTAAAAGAAATACAAGAGGCACAGATAGACTATGTAGAGGGCGAACTAATAAAAAACATAGCTAGAGGCAAAGAAACAAGTATAATATTTTACTTAAAGTCAAAAGCTAGAGATAGAGGCTATGCAGAAAAAGTAGATATAACAAGTGGTGGCAAAGCACTAACTGATTTAACAATAAAAGTAATTGACACGGGCAGAGATTAACACAACAAATGTATTTCACAAGGCGTATAGGTCTACAACTAGGATTACCTGTCTACAAGGGGGGACACGTAGCTCTAAGACCTATTCGCTTTGTCAATTGTTTATAGTTAAATGCTTAGAAGAAACAGGCAAAGTATATACTATTTGTCGTAAAACACTACCTGCACTTAAAGGTACTGCATATCGTGATGTGCTTAACATACTTAAAGAGTTAGACCTATATGACGAAGCAAATCACAACAAATCAGAACTATCTTATCAACTAAATGGTAATATATTAGAATTTATAAGCGTAGACCAACCACAAAAAATAAGAGGACGTAAAAGACACTATCTATGGTGTAACGAAGCTAACGAATTTACTTACGAAGATTGGCAACAACTAATTTTAAGAACAACAGAAAAAATATACTTAGACTATAATCCTAGCGATCCGTACAGTTGGATTTATGAGAAAGTACACACAAGAGATGACTGCACATTTTTACAATCTACATACCAGGCAAATCCTTTTTTAGATGACGACACTATTGCAGAAATAGAAAGACTAAAAGACATTGATCCTGACTATTGGCGTGTGTATGGACTTGGTGAGATAGGTACAGTACAAACTATGATATTTAGAAACTTTAATTTAGTAGATGACGTACAAGGTCGTTTAATTGGTTATGGTTTAGACTTTGGCTTTACAAATAGTCCTACTGCACTTGTAGAGGTTAGGCAACTTGACGACAATTTATACATAAAAGAGTTGTTATACGAGAAGCGACTTACTAACACAGATTTAGCAAACAAAATGAAAGCATTAGGCATAGACAGACAAACAGAAATAGTAGGAGATAGTGCAGAGCCAAAAAGCATAGAAGAAATATACAGACAAGGATTTAACATAAAACCTGCAAAGAAAGGTGCAGGTATACACTTAGGCATTGACATAATGCGTAGGTACAAACTGCACATAACAAAAGACAGTCTAAATGCAATAAAAGAATTTAGAGGTTATAAATGGGCAACAGACAAAAATGGTGATGTATTAAACACACCTGTTAAAGTTAACGACCATTTAGTAGATGCCTGTCGTTATCTATGCTTAAACAAACTAAGTGTAAATCATAGTGGCAAATACTACATACTGTAAAAAACAAAATATTAACTTTTATATTTATTAGTAATGAAAGAGGTCAAATTAACAATACCTGACAATTGGAACGACATAACTATTGATATTTATCAAAGATATGTTAAAATACAAGAGGGCAAAGACACAGAGAAAAACAAAGTTGTAAAAAGTTTAGCGTTGCTTTGTAACACAAGTCCTTTTGTTGTAAAAAAAATGGCATACAACGACTTGTTAGACATTATGAGCATAATAAAAAAAATGATTGACACAGAACCAACTACAGACGATTTTAAAAAGTTGTTTACACTAAAAGGTGTAGAGTATGGTTTTTGTCCTAACCTAAATAGATTGACAACAGGCGAATACATAGACTTAGAGGCATACTGCAAAAACCCAATAGACAATTTGCATACTATTATGTCTATACTTTACAGAAAGGTAACGCACAAAGTCAATAATAGGTATGCCATAGAAAGCTACGATCCTGATGAGTTTAAAGAAGAAATATTTAAAGATTGTCCAATGAGTATAGCACTAAGTAGCTTAGGTTTTTTTTTGACTTTAGGCGAAAGATTAGCGAAGATTACGCAACCTTATTTGGAAGTTCAAAACACGACACTACAAAAGGCGTGACAATGCAAAGCAAGTGGGGTTGGTATAATGTTTTATATAGTTTGTCAAATAGTATATTAGACATAGAAAAAATAACAAGACTACCTATTTTAGAGGTGCTAACATATTTAGCTTATAGTCAAGATTATAACAACAAACAAAAAAGTAACTATGATAAATTTTAAAGATGTTGTAGGGTTTTTTGAAACGATAGCTACTAATCATTATCAAATTAAATCGTTTCATAGTGGCAACTTAGACGAAGTAGATATAAATAAGCTAGGTGCAGAGGACTATGTTATACTATATGCAGAGCCTGGAAGTGCAACTGTTAACACAGGCGTACTTACATACTCTTTTACAATATATGTAATGGACAAAATAAACGATGTAGTAGGTGACGAACCTAATAAGCAAAGGTTAGGTCGTGTAGATACATATTCTGAAACACTACAAATACTAAATGATGTTATTGCAGAGTTTAAGCAAAATTTAAATACCAAGTCTTATGTAGATAACCAAGTTGTTTTGCAGTTACCTATAACTTGTGAGCCATTTACTGCAAGATTTAACAATTTGCTAACAGGTTGGAGTGCAACAATAAATGTAGATGTAAACAATAAAAACAATTTGTGCATAGCACCGATTACACACAATAGCTAATGGACTATAAAAACACAATACAAGCATTGCAGAAACTTGGCACTAATGTTGTTAAAGAGGGACGTAGCATATTGAAGCGTAAAAAAAAGACAACAAGTCCTAACACACTATTTAACGAATTTGACTACCTAGTAACAAACACAGGAGAAACTGTTACTTTGGAATTTGTTTTTGGAAAAGCAGAGAACTATTGGCAATTTGTAGACGAAGGTGTAAAAGGTGTTGGTGGTTTTAAAGGCTCTGGTAGAGCAAGAGGACAAGGCAGTCCATTTAAATTTAGTAATAAAATGCCACCAAGACGAGCAATAGATAAATGGATAGTTACAAAACCACTTAAAGCAGGTAGAGATGAAAGAGGCAGATTTGTTAGTCGTAAATCATTAGCATTTTTAATACAAAGGTCAATATTTCAAAGAGGATTAGAACGCACACAGTTTTTTAGCAGACCATTTACAGAACAATTAGATAAACAAACAGATAACATAACTAAGGCTTTTGCAGATGACATAGAAATAGCTTTAGAACAAGCATTTAAATAATAGATTATGAGTACAAATAATTTAAGCATAGTACAACAACCTGTAAATTCAACAGACAAAGTGCCTGTTATAACTAATTGGAATCCTTTAATTGGTGTAATGGTATTTAAAGACCAAAATATAAACAGTTTATTTTTTTACAAATTAGGATTAGAAGTATACAAAGGCTCTAGTACATCAGGCACACTTATAGCTAAATACAAGCAAAGACGTAATGGTTTTAGTGATGATGTTTTTAATGGCAAAGCAAGAGCATTTTTTGACGTTAGAGATGTTGTAAACACACAGTTAGTAGATACTGTTTACGATCAAAACATAAATGGTGTGCCATTTAGCACAATACACAAATTAGGTGCTAACAGTTACACAAGTGGTGGCTTACCTGTAAATAGAATATTTAGTATTAATGGTGATGCAAGTGCAGGATTTACTCAATTAGCAGAGTTTTTTATAAGAGTGTTTGAAAGTTATGCAACAAGCACAAGTAGTGCAGTAACAGAGTTTTTTCCAAGTACACCTGTAACTAATAGCGAGTTTTATATACAAGCAACATTGCCACTATTTACACCTCGTAGTGTAGGATCATCTGTAAATACACAATATTTACAAGGACGAGCATTTAGAAATTTTACTTTGCAAAGTGCAACCTCTAAATTTATGTCAGACGTTAAAATAAAAAATGGTATATATGGCAGGGGTTACTATAATAATGTATCTTGGGATGGCACAGATGGCGACTATCACACATTAGGATTTTTAAATGGTCAAACAGACTTTAACAGTAAACCACATAAATTAGTTGTAACATATTTTAATAATTCAACACAACTGTCACAAACAGAAATACCTAACGAAGCAGATCAAGGTGGTGCAAAACCTGAAACATCAGGCACAGAAGTTAATTTAGATGCAGAAAGACTACTTTATTTTGGTTGTGGTCCTGGTAATTTAGAGGGGTTTCTTTTGTCACCAGGTAGTATAACAACACATCGTCCAAGTAACGCTGCTAATAATGGTTGGACACATTACAAAATCAAAGCAATAGATAGTAGTTCTGTAGATATGTCAGACGAGTATATATTTGTAAATAAAAATAAAAGTTGTAAGGGTTTTAAAATGCGTAGACTTGCGTGGCGTAACAGTTTAGGTTGTTATGACTATCTTAACTTTGAACTTAAATCTACACAAACAATAGACATAACTAGAAATACTTTTGAAAAGCCACTAGGTATATATAACAAGTCAAAGTATAGATATAGCGATTGGGACAC
>LULW01001095.1_pt1 | contig 12239 bp, 24 predicted proteins | sample 729531 | NCBI WGS metagenome assembly LULW01 (sample SAMN03860279, study PRJNA289734) | marine metagenome | biome: seawater column; feature: ocean; material: water; isolation source: Red Sea water column Station 108 - depth 10m | place: Saudi Arabia: Red Sea | collected 2011-10-15 | depth 10 m | reverse complement strand
TTTGATGTTTATGCATTCTCTAATCAGTATACTAATAGAGGATATTACAGTTACTCTACTCAAGAAGAACTAAATGCTTTTAATATAGGTGATCTTGTTGTTGAAAGTAATTTCAATCTATTACACTTCTTAACTAGTTCAGTTAACAAGAAAGATATGGATGCACAGTTACTAAATCTTTGGAGATGTGCCTATGCACTAACCAAGAGAGGTGCTAGATATGATTATCCAGAAAAGTATTGGTTAGGTGGAACTCCTTTGAATGAGACATTTGTTTCCTTACATCAAATCATTCCACAGTTTAAGAAGAGGAATAATGTACAGAAAGTTCAGTGTGTAGTTCTAACTGATGGAGAAGCAAGTGGCATTCCTGTAGTTACTGAGTTTAAAAATCATGATGGTGAAGTAAGAAGAGGTACATCAAATGTTGGTTATAATTCTTTCTTAAGAAACAGAAAAACTGGACATGTTTATACTCTAGCTGGTCACTATGAATACTGGAAGTTTGCTGAGACTATGCTTAGAGATCTAAAAGAAAGTTTCCCTGATGTAAACTTCATTGGTATTCGCATTACTGATAGAAGAGAGTTTGGATCTTTCCTAAGACAGTTTAGTGCTACTGAGGATGAGATTAAGAAAGCAAGAAAGAATGCATCATTCTCAATCAAGAACTCTGGTTATGATTCATACTTTGCTATACTTGATTCATCACTTGCAGTTGATGATGAGTTTGAAGTCAAGGAAGATGCAACCAAAACTCAGATCAAAGCAGCATTCATGAAATCACTCAAAGCAAAGAAACTAAATAAAAAAGTTCTAAGTGAATTTGTGGAGTTGGTAGCATGATTGATGTGAAAAGAATCTCCAACTGGGAGAAAGAGTATCTTAGTATGAATAAAAATCTCACTAAGAGAGAAAAAGAAATCCTTGAAGGATCTGAACTAAAACCAAATGAAGGAATGGTCTTTGGTAGAATGTACGCACATTGGAAGGAATTATGCCAGCATTAATTTGTAACTTACCTGCTTATGAAGTATGGGTCAGAAAAGAATATCTTCTAGATCACAAAGGTGGTCATGGAGAGTTTGTAAAAGGAGTATGGGTATCTGCTAAGAGTATACCAGGTAGAGCATTTTATTTTGAAACTTATCTACCAGAGTATGCTGCTATGTTTGATAAGTTACCTATATCTGCTTTTCTAAGTGAACCAGAAATACCTAATCCTGATATGGAATTACATAACCTACAGTTTTGGAATTGTATGGATTATGGTGTGGTTGCAGTTCAGAAACAGTTTGTAGGATCAATGCATTATGAATTGTATACAAGAGATTATGGACCACAAACAGGTACATATATTTGTACTTTAGATAATTATCATCAGGATGTTGATGCTATAGATTATTCTACTAGTGAGAATCCACCAGAGCATAAGTCACATAATCTTATTGAGTTAGACAATGGACAGTTTGCCTTATATCCTAATAATAGAATGAGGATATATGATAATAGTTTGACACCAGAACCACCTAAAGTTCCTGATTTCAAAGTGTCTACTGTATTCTATCAAGTAGAAAATGGACATGATAGAGATGGACTAGGTAATGATGAAAACTATTTCTGGAAAACAAAGAAAGAAACTGAAGATACAGAAGAATTACAAATTAATGTAAGACAACCTTTTGAACCTGTAGGTACAGGAAATACTGCAATTGATGCTGATAAATTTTATGAGAGTGATTACAAACTTAATTCTGATGAAATTCAATTAGGATAAATAAATATGGGTAATTGGGATCACAGTGATAAGGCTAGCATGCTCTCCTCAATTACCCTTTTTTTAATGGTACTTAACCCATGAAAACATACAAGAAATTCATAGAAGATATTCAAGAGAGTAGTCTCTCTAGAATAAAAAGCAAATCTGATAAGGGTGGTATGGCTACAATGTCTGCATCTAGAGGAGATAAATCTGCAAAAGAAAATAGAGAAAGAGCAAAACAATTAGATAAGGATATTCGTGGAAGAGGTTTACCTGGTGCAACTAAAGTAACTGGTTCATATGTAGAGAAAGGTGATGATGGTAAGGAGAAAAGAGTAAAGGAAAGAAGTCATGTTGTTACTTCTGGAAAGATGGGTAAAAGAAAATTTAAGAAGACAATAAAGGCACTTGGTAAAAAGTATGGGCAAGACTCAGTATTGACACAAACCAAAAAAACTGGTACACTAAGTGCAACGCGCAAAGGTGGGTTAGGTAAATCAAAAAATATTAAATTGGGAACATTCAAACCACAGGGTAAAAACCCTGAGGGTCAATCCCAAATCAAAGGCAAAACTTTCACATACGGATAATGACAACACCACTTTATGATGACTCCAATTGGAGAGAAGAATACAAACAGTATACAAGTAACAAGCGTCATCTTGAACTGTTAGAGAATGGACCTAAACAATTGTCTCAGGCATGGTTATTAGGTGCATTATATAATGAATGGAAAAAGATAAAAGGATATGATAAATTTGATCCAAAAGAGAATGAGGGTCAAATGCAATCAAGTTTAGCAGATTGGGAGCAGAGCATAAAAAAGTATAAAAAATGAAACTTAAATTGCCTAAGAAAAAACCTTTTAGTGCTGCTCTTAAACTCAATCGTTGGCCAGTGAATTGCATTGACTCCTTCCAGACAACAGATTGATCATGATTTTGAAAGATACATGCTTAACTTTTCTGATAAAGAAGATGTATATCTTGTTACAGGTAGTAATAGAGAAAAAACTATAGAACAAATAGGAGATAAATTATTCCAAAAAGCAAAGAGAGTTTACAATTGTTCTGGTAGTGATGTCTATGAAGGGGATATAAATGTCTATAGAGATGAATGGGAAATACCTAGTGATGTAGAAGAATTTTTGATGGATGAATTACACCATAGTAAGTTTCCAGTTAGAACTGGAACACACATAGAAAGAAGACCTGGTGGAATTAATTTTAGTATCTTAGGTAGAGGTCAAGGAGTTGTATTAGAGGAGAGAGATGAGTATGTCAAATGGGATAGAAAACATGATGAAAGAAAAAACATAGCAAGAAAAATAAAAGAAAGATTTCCTGATTTAGAAGTACAAGTTGGTGGTCAAACTGGTTTAGATATAACACCATTAGGTAGAAATAAAGGACAGATATTAAGAGACTTTGGTAAAGATGATTTTATATATTTCTATGGAGATATGATGGCAGAGGGACAAAATGATTTCCCTCTAGCAAACCTTATAAGAACTAGGAAATTAGGATTTACATATCATGTACATAGTTATGAACATACATGGGATATCTTAAATCTTCATATACCAGATGAAACCAGATAAAAAAGTGGCACATTAAATATAGATTAGTATATACATACAAGTATAATAAGGGTATAGATAAATGATTTGATTATGACTACTCCCTTTGAAATTAAAATGACAGAAAAAGAAGCATTTGATGGTTTAAAATCCAACTATGGCACAGAGTTCACTGCTGCTGATGTCAGAGCATTTTGTGCTATGAATGACATTGGTTATTCAACTGTTACAGGAAAGATCAAGCAGTATAAAGTTGGTAAGGGAAAGTGGAATCTTAAAGTGACTCCTAAAGCAGTTAAGAATATAGAGAAAGCATTTGAAGCACCTGCTGTAGTTCCACAATCAGAACAGAATCTAGTTCCAGATACAGATAATACTTTTGTTAAGTTTGGTCCTTTCACTGATATTAAGAAGATAATTTCATCCAAGATATTCTATCCTACATTTATCACTGGTCTATCAGGTAATGGTAAGACATTTGGTGTAGAGCAAGCATGTGCACAATTGAAGAGAGAACTTATCAGAGTCAACATTACTATTGAGACAGATGAAGATGATTTGATTGGTGGATTTCGTTTAGTCAATGGTGCTACAGTTTGGCACAATGGTCCTGTTATTGAAGCACTTAACAGAGGTGCTATCTTACTTCTTGATGAGATTGATCTAGCATCAAATAAAATACTATGTCTTCAGTCTATATTGGAAGGTAAAGGAGTTTTCCTTAAGAAGATTGGAAAGTTCATCAAACCAGCAAAGGGATTCAATATCATTGCAACTGCAAACACTAAAGGTAAAGGTTCAGATGATGGTAGATTCATTGGAACTAATGTTCTTAATGAAGCATTCCTTGAGAGATTCCCAGTAACCTTTGAGCAAGAGTATCCAGCACCTTCTGTTGAGAATAAGATATTGACAGCAGTTGCTAACAATCTTGGTGTTGATGATGCAGACTTTTGTAAGAGACTTGTTGATTGGGGTGACATCATTCGTAAGACATTCTATGATGGTGGTGTTGAGGATATCATCAGCACAAGAAGACTAGTTCACATAGTTCGTGCTTACTCTATATTCAACAACAAAGCAAAAGCAATCCAAGTTTGTGTAAACAGATTTGATGATGAGACAAAGCAATCATTCCTAGAGTTGTATGATAAGGTTGATGCTGATTTTGAGATGCCAAATGAAGATAACTGATCACATAGGAATTTTTGAAAAAGGACTGCCTCTCAATGTATGTGAGGCAGTTATTCAATCCTTTAATTTATGGGAAGGTCAGAGAGAATTTATTGCAGAAGCATTTAAAGATGGTGAAAATCAATTTAAAGATGGTAGATTCTCTAGGAGTGATACTCAACTTTGTTTAGAAGTAGTGGATTTGGATCTGTATAAAACTCTTAATGGTTTTGTTAAAAAAGCATTTGAGCAATACACTTCAGTATATTCTGGAATACTTCAAAACAATGATCCTGTTTCTACTTGGACTACTAAAGTTCAAAAAACTAAAGCAGGTGGAGGATATCATCAGTGGCATTGTGAGAATGGTCAGTTTCTTTACAGAGATAGAGTTCTTGCATGGATGGTTTATCTGAATACTGTTCCTTCTCAAAGTGGTGGAGGTACAGATTTCCTACATCAAAAATTAACCTTACAGCCAGAAGCAGGTACTATTGTTTTATGGCCAGCATCTTATACTCATGTTCATAGGGGAGGATTTTTGACAGGCAATGTTGACAAATATATTGCTACTGGTTGGTTTATTAGAGAACCCACTTGACTCAACAACACATTCTTGATATACTGGTAGAGCATACAAAGTATTATGTCTAAAGATATAAATTTAGATTGGATTGAGAAGAGTGGTGGTTTTGAGTGGACTCCTGGTTCACCTTGGCCACCAGAGATTCCTGATGAGGAAAGATGTAGTGGTGATGATTATCAACACTCTGATTATTATTATGATTATAATAGAAATGACCCTGACAGAGAAAACCCATTTACCTATTGTTTTATGGCCAGCATCATATACTCATGTTCATAGAGGAGGATTTTTAACAGGCAATGTTGACAAATATATTGCTACTGGTTGGTTTATTAGAGAACCCACTTGACTCAACAACACATTCTTTAGAAAAAGAAGTTATTCAACAACCAAATGATACCTTAAAGTATCAGGAGGATAAGAGTCTAAAGGATCTTACAGATTATGTTAATACAACATATGAAGGACATTACACATCTGATCAAGGAGATAATGTTCAAACACTTGATATCATTGAATCTGTTGGAGATGCAAAGTCATTCTGTAGATCTAATGCAATCAAATACTTAACTAGGTATGAGAAGAAGGGACAGGCAAAACGCGATATACTAAAAGCAGCACATTATTGTTTATTACTTTACTATTTTGATGGACACACTAACTGATATGAAACTATCTGACAAAACAATTAAGTTATTAAAAAACTTTTCATCTATTAATCAATCTATTCTTTTCAAAGAAGGTAGTAAGTTGCGTACAATAAGTGTTATGAAAAACATTTTAGCAGAAGCAACTGTAGATGAAGAGTTCCCAAAAGACTTTGGAATATATGATTTAGTTCAGTTCTTAAATGGATTGGATTTACATGAAACTCCTGAGTTGGATTTTACTAGGGATGAGCATGTAGTTATCAGAGAAGGTAAGATGAGATCTAAGTATTTCTTTGCTGATCCATCAGTGATTGTATCACCACCAGATAAACCTCTTTCATTACCAACACAGGATGTTTGTTTTATTCTTAGAAGTCAACAGTTAGAGAAACTAAAGAAAGCATCATATGTTTATTCTTTACCTGATATCTCTGCTATTGGAGAAGATGGTGTTGTTAAACTAGTTGCAAGAGATAAGAAGAATGATACATCAAATGATTTCTCAATTGTAGTTGGTGAAACAGATAAGAAGTTTACATTCAACTTTAAAGAAGAAAACTTGAAAATTATACCTGGTACATACAATGTTGTTGTCTCTTCAAAACTTTTGTCTAAGTTTACAAGTGAAGATTATGACTTAACTTACTACATAGCATTAGAACCTGATTCTACTTTTGAATAATGAAACTTTTACTTGCATCACTTATAGCACTCACACCTGTTTCAGCAAGTGCTGAAGATGTTATAGGATGGGAAACAACTAGCAAAACTTGTTACAGAGAAACATACAGAGAAGAGTATATACCTGGCACAAAAGAAGATCCTGGTTATGTAAGAACTTTCAGTGAACTAATTGAAGTTCCTTGTCGTAATGATGTTACATCTGAACCTCTTATCAAAAGAGAAACTGTAGTTGAATATGATGATAATGATTGTACAGATGGTAAAGTTGCTGGTGCATTATTAGGTGGCGCTGCTGGTGCTGCCATGTCTAGAAATGAAGGAAGATGGTGGGCAATTCCACTAGGTGCAGTTGTAGGTAGTAAGATTGGATGTGATGCTGCTGGAGGTTAACCCATGAATAACATAGGATTAGAGATTGTATTTTGGACAGTGTTATCAGTATATCTTTTAGCAAAGGCAGGTGTATTTAAAAAGTCTAATAAGAAAAGTTATTCTAGGAGAAAAAGAAAAAAATGAAATGTGCTAGTGAAAAATGGAAAGAAGTATTTGTTGTAAATGAATTGTCATTTGAACCATTAAAAGACTCATGCACATCAGATAGAGACACACCAATTTTTATTGCTAAAGATGTTCTTAAATATCCAGAACAGGTAAGAGAGTTTATGGAGGATGGTTATTGGTGGGAAAATGCTGGTGATCCTGAATTTTATGGAAACTCATACAATGGAAATATGGAGTTGTATTCTTCAAGATCTTATCTTCCTCATGTTGATACTTTTCCAGGTGATGATCAAAATGAAGATCCATTAAATGATGTTGCTTTTAATATGAGTTTGACAAAATCAGACAAAGTTAAAACTGCCTTCTATTCTTTTAACAACAAAAAATCAGTATGTGATTTTACTGCAAAAGATTATAGTGATCTTAGAGATATTACTAATAAGCATGAATTTGTAATATCAAAACAATGGAAAGAATCTGGAGAAGATGAATATGAAAATTATAAACTTGAATATGTTGCAGATATTGATTATAATAGTATGATACTATATCCTAGTCATTATTGGCACAACGCTTATCTAAAAGAAGATTGGTTTATTGATGAAGATAGGGTAACTTTTACTGGATTCTTTGAACTTATAAAATGATTATTCCACATCTCACATTAGATCCTGATTATACTTTTGGTGTATCAATTGCAGTGATTACAATTATGTTAGCAGGTTATGGTGTTTATAAAGGATTCTTTGCTAATGATGGATTAACAGACCCTTGGGATGATCATGATGACTAATTTAATTGAAAAGAATGATCCTAGATATTTTTCACAAACAAGTGATAAACTCTATGATAGACATAACTATAAGATAGTTTCCTCAAGTAAAACTTTTATTGTGGAGTCTTGGCAAGAGGTTCAAGAGTGGTGGTGGAATAATTGCAACTCATTAAATTTTGATGCAGTTGTGCATGTGGTTAACAAACCAAGAAAAAAATCTAAGGGGTTTTAATGAAACACATATTATTTGATTTGAAAGATTGCCCATCTGAATTATTAGATAATGAAGAACATATTAGAATGAGTCTATATGTTGCAGCAAAAGTTTCTAATTCAGAATTAATTAATATCAATGCACATAAATTCAAACCTCAAGGAGTAACAGGTCTAGCAATGCTTGCAGATAGTCATATTAGTATTCATACTTGGCCAGAAAAGAATGTTGCAAAGTGTGACATTTTTACCTGTGGAGAGAAATGTTTACCTGAGTTAGCAGTACAATATTTAACAGAGGCTTTTAAAGCTGTTGAATTCACTTCTCAAGAATATGAAAGAATTTGATTATGGACTTGATTACAAAACCATTGATTTTACAATTGAGGAAAATCGCAAACTTTATCGCATTGGAAGGGGGGAACAAGGAGTGCTACTGGTACGCCCTTACACTAACGATATATGCTCTCATTGGAGATTTGTAAATGAAACTACTGCTCGCAAATCTGCTGATAAAATCTACTCCATGTTTTGTGACTATAAGGAGCAACAGGATTTCATTGGAATGGATATGGCAAGGAAGTTTCTTGAAATGGGATTTACTCGCGCCCGTAGGTATGCAAATCATCCTAGTGGAAAGAAGTACGCTAGCGATGGTTCCATATCGCCGCAGTCGCCAACCGCACTACACTGTGAAAAGTCCCGTGCTGCAACTGTTTTCAAAAAAGTAAGAGATAAGGCTGCATATGATGAGAAGTATGTTATAATGAGAAAAGAATGGAGGGCATCTGAATGAACATTTTTGTAACTGATCCATCACCAACAGTATCAGCACAATCATTACCTGATAAACATATTGTCAAGATGCCATTAGAATCTTGTCAAATGCTTGCCATAGTCTGTTCTGAAAAATGGGGACATGGTTATGGTAAATTACATAAGAAAGATGGTACAGCATATTTTACAGAGAAAGGTGCCTTTAGAAACCATCCTTGCACTGTCTGGGCAAATGAATCTAACATCAATGCATGGTGGTTGGTTGCACACGCAATGGCACTTTGTAAAGAGTATACTCACAGATATGGTAAAGTTCATAGTTGTGAGAAAGCTGTACTAGAAGCAGGTAATCTTATTCCATTTACTTTAGATAGACCAAAATCATTTGCATTTGCAGGACCTGATGAGTTTAAGTATGATACAAGCATTGACATCTTCACTGCTTACAAGTATTATATAAAGTCTAAACCATGGGTCTCATCAAATTATCTGCGTGACCCTTCAAGAAAACCAAGTTGGGTATGAACAAAGTATGGAGAATCTGGGCAAAGGCACTTGGTGACAAGTCTGGTAAATCTGATAAAGAAGCAGATTACATAGCAATCATAAGAACCTTTATTTTTCTCCAACTTATAATTACTAACTGTTTTATTGTTGCTGGTAACATCAGACATTGGAATGATCATCACATTCCACCATCCTATACTATAAGAAAATGAGTGAAGAAGAATTAGAAGAACAGATTGTAGAACAAATTAAAGTTCTTACAGAAGAGTTAGGTGGCACTCTAAAGCAATTGACCAGAGCAAATTCTACTGGTAGAATGTGCAAGGTTATTGAAATTGAATACAACATTATTAATCAATGAGTGATTTTATATGGGTTGAAAAATACAGACCCAAAAAGATTGAAGAGTGTATTCTACCACAAGGTATCAAGGATACCTTTTTGCAGTTTCTAAAGAAAGGAGAGATACCTAATCTCTTACTATCAGGTCCTGCAGGTTGTGGTAAGACTACAGTAGCAAAAGCATTATGCCATGAATTAGGTGTAGATTATTATGTTATCAATGGATCTGATGAGGGAAGATTTTTAGACACAGTTAGGAACAATGCCAAGAACTTCGCATCTACAGTCTCTCTTACAAGTGACTCAAAACATAAAGTCATCATCATTGATGAAGCAGACAATACCACTTCCGATGTACAGCTCCTTCTCAGAGCGTCTATTGAGGAGTTCTCCAAAAACTGTAGATTCATATTCACTTGCAATTACAAAAATAAAATCATTGAACCCTTGCATTCTAGATGTGCTGTGGTTGAGTTTGGTATTAAAGGAAAGCATAAACAAGAAATTGCAGTAGCATTCTTTAATAGACTTGTTTCTATTCTAGAAGAAGAAAGAATTGATGCTGATAAGAAAGTTCTTGCAGAACTTATCAACAAACATTTTCCTGATTGGAGGAGAGTGTTAAATGAGTGTCAGAGATACTCAGTTGGAGGTAAGATAGACAGTGGTATTCTAGCAACTTTTAGTGAGGTAAAAACAAATGAGCTTGTTCAAAATCTTAAGAAGAAAAACTTTTCTGAGGTTCGTAAATGGTGTGTCAATAACTTGGATAACGATCCTACTGTTCTATTGCGTCACATTTACGATAATCTTTTCACTACCTTGGTACCTGCTTCCATCCCTGCTGCTGTTCTTGTTATTGCTAAGTATCAATATCAAGTTGCCTTTGTAGCAGATCAAGAAATAAATCTGTTGGCATGTCTAACAGAAATCATGGTGGAGTGTGAATTTAAATGAAATACAATCAAATCTGTTTAACACTTCTAGTGATACTGTCCTTTCTGAATTATTTAAAATGAATATATTTGGACTTTTGGGCATTCTTCTGCTATTATCAGGTATAGGTTCTGGATACCTTGCTTATGTTGGTATTATGGAGATCATGAAATGAAAACAAACTTTAAATTAAGTAAACAAAGACACCAAGTAAAATCAAGATGGTATTATATATTTTGGGGGTCTGCTACATTATCTGTATTTGCAGGTCAATTATATGTTGGAAGTGGATATCGTCAGATGTCAGAATCATTTAACAGAATGTTAGATGAACCAATAACTATCATAGAAGAAAAATTTGAATCACCTATGATTATTCCTAGATATGATGTCCCCAGTCAAGAACCAATTGGAAGTCTCTACTAATGTTTAACTTATTCTTATCTTGTCCACCAGTTTATCATTTACCTGGCACATGGACTAAATGTGAACAACCACTAATTCCTCATGGAAATCTACAAGGATTAACTGGTGATAATTTAATTATTGGTGCAATTGTTTTAGCTGTATTTTCAGCAGTTCTTTATGGAATACATGTTACCTTAGGTGATGAAAAGTAAATCATTAAAAACACCTCTTCGTTATCCTGGTGGTAAGTCTCGTGCTTGTACAAAGATAGAGTCTTACTTCCCAGACTTGAGTAAGTATAAAGAATATCGTGAACCTTTTTTAGGTGGTGGTAGTGTAGCATTATATGTAACTCAAAAGTTTCCTCATTTAGAAATATGGGTGAGTGATTTATATGAACCACTAGTAAACTTTTGGCAAGTTCTTCAAAGAGAAGGAAATACATTATCTACTGCTCTTATTAATTTAAAAAACAAATATCCAGATCAAGAAAGTGCTAGAAATCTTTTTGATGATGCAAAGGGATTAGTAAATAATCAGGAGTATGCTACTGTTGATCGTGCCATTGCATTTTATGTTGTAAATAAATGTTCCTTCAGTGGATTGACAGAATCATCTTCATTTTCTAAACAAGCATCTGATGCTAATTTTACAATCAGAGGTTTGGAAAAACTACCAGAATATTCTAAGTTAATATCTAACTGGAATATCAGCAAAAACTCTTATGAGATTTTACTAAATGATCAAGATGATGTATTCTTATACATGGATCCACCTTATGAAATCAAGCACAATTTGTATGGTAAGAAAGGTAAACTTCATAAACAATTTAATCATGATGATTTTGCTTCTGATTGCAACTTAAGTGAAATGGACATGCTTGTGAGTTATAACTCAGATCAATTAGTTAAAGATAGATTTCAATCTTCTAAATGGAATGCAGGTGAATTTGATTTAACATATACTATGAGATCTGTTGGAAGTTATATGAGAGATCAAAAGGATAGAAAAGAACTTATGCTTTTTAATTATGACCTATGAATTGAAGGATTGGTTAAACTCAATAAATCTTACAAAAGAAAATTTATTAGAGACAGATCCTACATCTAAAAACAGTTACCCACCATACATTATTAATCGTTGTTTGTCAGGACATCTAGATTGCGTGCTGTTTGTTAATGAAATGAACAAATATCACTTCCTAGATAAAGACCTTCAATATTCTTTTTATCTAAATACTGTGAGGAAAAGAAAGCGATTTTCCCCTTGGCTTAGAAAAGATAAGATTGAAGATTTGGATTATGTTAAACAATACTATGGTTATAGTAATGAGAAAGCATTACAAG
>LULW01000737.1_pt1 | contig 12242 bp, 16 predicted proteins | sample 729531 | NCBI WGS metagenome assembly LULW01 (sample SAMN03860279, study PRJNA289734) | marine metagenome | biome: seawater column; feature: ocean; material: water; isolation source: Red Sea water column Station 108 - depth 10m | place: Saudi Arabia: Red Sea | collected 2011-10-15 | depth 10 m | reverse complement strand
GGCAGTCCGTCAAGCATTACTTTTCTTCCACCTTCTGGTGCAGGAACAGTTGCGCCATTAACAGCAATAGTATTTAAATCTCCTGAAAGGCCTCTTACCGTAACATATCTTCCTTCCCCTTGATCATTTTCAACTGAAATACCTGAGATCCTTCTCAAGGCCTCTGCTGCAGTAGTATCTGGAAATTCGCCTAATGCATCTGAATCTACAACAGATACAATTTAATTAGATTCCCTTTGCTTTTCTATTGCAGAGATAATGCTAGCTTTTGTTCCAACAACAACCAACTCCTCAACATTTTCTGTATCTTCCTGAGAGAATGCAAATGGAACAACAAAAATTAAAAGATATAAATGGATATTTTTCATAGTTATAAATATTTGTTAAGTTAACAGTTAAAAAATATACATTTAGATTGTTACAGAAGCGTTACGTAAATCGCACAAAATGTTTATATTGTGTGACGTTATGTTTCTATGAAGAAGAGAATTTTTTTGTAATAATGTACTAAATAAACATATGTCTAGTAATTTATGATCGCAAAACAAAAGAGAAGCAGAGATAGAGTTAAAATTATTATTAAAACTGCAAGAGAAATTCTCGAAGATGGCGATGTTTCTGATATCACAATTGCAAGAGTTTCTGAATTATCTCAACTTAAAAGAACATCAACTTATAAGTTTTTCCCAACACCTGATCATATTAAAGCTTATTTATTAAATGAACTTTTTAATGAATGTTCAATATTCATGAAATCAAATATCAAAACTCATAACGATGCCAATCTTCAGAGTGTTCTTGATGAAGTTGTTACAATTCTTATAAGTTATTTTGACAATTCAGTTCCAGCAAAAAAACTCATTCTTCAAAGTTCTTTAATTAACTCTGATTTAGAATCTTTGATGTCTTTGTCTGAGCAGATAAATAAATATGTCTCATTGAATATAGATCTTCCGTCTATGTTTAATGAAAAAGGTGTTTTCCTTGTTCTAACACAAATAATTATTTCTATACTTTCACTTAATTATAAAATGGACAAAGAGTTAAATAATGTTGGAAAAAGTGAGGCTATCAGGGCTTCTGCGTCTTATTTGATTGCATGTACTGCTAAAGAATAATTTAAGTAATTAAAATAAATCTTAATATTAAATAAAATACAATTGTAAAAACTGCTCCTATTGGAATAGTAATTATCCAAGACAAGAAAATCTTTAAAATTTGTTTTAAATCTAGAGCTTTTACGCTGTTAACAAGTCCAACACCTATAACAGCTCCAACAAGAGTATGTGTTGTTGATATTGGAAATCCCATATAGCTTGCTAAAACTACAGTAGTTGATGTTGCCATATTTGCAGAAAACCCAAGTGATGGTGTTAGTTTTGTTATCTTCTCTCCAACAGTTTTGATTACTTTATGGCCCAAAGTAGCAAGTCCAAAAACGATACCAAAAGCACCTAAGAACAAAATCCATGATGGTGATGCGGAGGTCGTATCAATCAAACCATCAGACTGAACAACATTTACAATTGCTGCAAGTGGACCAATTGCATTTGCAACATCATTTGAACCATGAGCAAATGCCATACTGCATGCAGTAATAATCATTAGAATGCCAAAAGCACCTTCTACACCCCCCAGTCCATATTTATTTTCAGATCTTAGAGATTCTTTATTCAAACGTAAAAAAATTGCTGTAACAACAGAAACAAGGATACTTATAATTACCGAGTAAGTTAGCACCTCGCTATCACTCCAAACTAACCCGACATACTTAAGCCCTTTTTTTGTAGTTACTAGGCAAATAACTAGAGTCACCAAAAATGAATATATTGGAATAATATTTACTGCTGCATTTAACTGATTTTCTTTTTCAAGGACTAATTTTTTTGCTGAAAGATATATAAAAAAAGCAAGAAAGCCTGATATTAATGGAGAAGTAACCCAACTGCTAGCTATTTCTAGTATTTTATCCCATTATACAGAAGAAGCGCCTTTTGAGATTAATGCAAATCCCACAATTGCTCCAACTATTGAATGAGTTGTAGATACAGGCCAGCCCCTTCTAGAAGCAAGAAGAAGCCATAATCCTGCAGCTAAAAGACAAGACATCATGCCCAAAATAAATATATCTGGATCATCTTGAAATATTTTAGGGTCTACGATTCCTTTTCTGATAGTGGAGGTGACTTCACCACCAGCTAGATAGGCTCCAAGAAATTCAAAAATAGCAGCTATGATAACTGCTTGCTTAAGTGTTATAGCTTTACTTCCAACTGAAGTTCCCATTGCATTAGCTACATCGTTGGCTCCAATACCCCAAGCCATAAATAAACCTAGCGCTGATGCAGTAGCAAGAATTAATATTGGTGAGTCAAAAAAGAATTCCATTTACTTATAAAAAACCAAACTATACACCAGAATTAAAAATTTACACTAATTTGAAAACTTCCATTAATAGATTTTTCTATTTTTATATCATAAGGATTTTTATTAAAAAAGAGAGAGAGCTCATTAACAACATCGGTTAATAAATCTAATCTAGAAATTGTAAAGGTAAGATTTTCCCTACCATTAATATTTCTCAACTCAATGCTTTCTTGATCGAGTAATTTCAGCTTCTCATTATTGGAAATGTGCTCATAAATACACTTTCAGTGCTTTTATGGATTCTTTTAACATTCCTTAAATCTGAAGATACAGAATTAATTAAAAAAGAAATTAAAAGGATGCCTAAAAGTCCAAGAGATAAAACCACTAGCTTTTTTTCTCTTTCGTTTAAGTTTCTATAAAAATCCATTATGTATATCTAAATGTAAGTTTCCCTGAGACTTTATTACCATTCTCGTTAATTTCTTCATTAATAAGTACCACACCAAAGTTGGTAAATAAACTTTTCGCCAGATTAAACTGAGAAGCAGGCATATCATCAATTTCAATAATAAGTTGTTGGGTTTCAATTACAATCTGAGTAGATTTAACATAATCTAAATTGAATCTATCAATATACTTGAAGTATGAATTATCAAAATTATATCTTTCAATAGATTGCGTTTGTTGATTTGCAAGAAGTTGATCAATCTGTGCACGAGCGTTAATCACTCTATTAAAACTTGGATTAAGCGTTTTAAAAATTATAAGAGTCTCGTTTTTATAATCATCTATCTTGTTCTTGCAACTCCTCTAAATCTCCTGATTTTTCGTCAAGATCGTCCAAAGCAATAGACTCTAAAAAAGAATTAGAGTGTTCTTTTGGTATGGAGAACCCTCTACCATCTGAAAGCTTAATTAATGATTTATGTTTGGTATTTACGGAAACATTAGTATCTGTTTCAACAATTAAGAAATATTCTGGAATTAAAAAGATTTTATTATTAAGTTTACTTAGCTCATTCTGAATATCTTCATAATATTCCTTATCAATAAGAAAAACTAAATCATTGTTATTTTCTGAGAAAGAGAAAAATTTCTGGTTAGAAATATCATTTACAAGAATATCTTCTTTATCTGCAAAGAACCTTGCTTCATATTTCTCTTTTGTTTCGCCATCTTCTTTTTCAAAGTTGAACGTTGAAATCTTTGAGCTATCTAAAAGAAGATAAATTGTTGAAGCATGATCAATATTATTTTTTAAGTCACTTAAAGATATTTCTTCTTCCTGAATCTTTTTATTACCTTCAAAGCAGACTAAATTAAGCTTCTTTGAAGAAAAATTTGTTGAAATAATATATTGCTTCATCTAGTTATTATATGTTCTTGTTGTAATAGTAGCTCTTCCCTTCTCTATTGTAATTAAAGATTTGCTTTTGAATGTATAATTTTCATAAATCGTATCGGAAATTAAATAAAAACTTTCTGTATTAGTTGAAAAATTATTCATGCTTTTATCAGGTAAATAATTTACGAATACATCTTTAAATTCTTCAATGGTTTTGAATCCATCAATAGGGTTATTCATGATCAAATATTCTGCATCATCTATTGATATACCCAAATAAGATGCAAGAACAAGAGCATCTTCTAACTCAAGTGTATTTACATTTATATTTGTTTTTTCAGAATATGGAATAACGCACATGTATTTCTTCAGATCATTTAAATCAAACTCTCTTGAGGCTGGTAAGTTATTTAATTCTGAGAAATCATAAAGAGTTCTTTTGGAAGTATATTGTCTTGGTACATTTATAGGACCTGTATAAAAGTAATCCTCATATCCGTTTGATCTTGGCTGATCATCATAATCAACCCAATCAATTATCTGGTCAATTAATGAATCAATTTGTCTATCTTCATAATTAAGAAATAACAACATATTACTCAAGACAGATATAGATCTATCATTAGGAAGCTTGTTATTTTCGGCAGAAATAAGTAATGAATTTAAGTTAAAGCAATTTGACGTATCTACTAATCTGGAGCGAATGAGGAATCCATTACTTTCAAAAAATATTTCATCCTTCAATAATTGATCATTTTTTGTAAGGTATCCTTTGTTATATCTTAAATTTTGATCAATTAGATCTATGCCAAGACTTTCCATATTTCTTTGAAGTTGGATCGATGTTGATTGAAATTCAATATATGTTGACCTTTTGATAGATTTAAAAAATATCTCGCCTAGGGATACACTTATTCCGGAAAGAATAAGAACAATCAGTAGCACTGAGATTAACACTACTCCTCTTTTATTATCTGTATACATAATCAATGTTTGGATTAATAATTATTTCAAAATCTCTGTCCTTATCGTTTATCTCAATTTTCACAAGTTTTGGAATTTTATATGCTGCTGTTTGCCCAGCGGGCCACTCTGTGAACCATCTGTATTCAATTCTTGAGATAGACGTTCTCGAACTATCAATCCTATTGATAAAACCGAGGAAAGTAATTTTCTTGTCGGTATTGCTCCCTATAAAATTAGGTAGCTGATTCCCAAAGTTATCTCGCATTGGTAAATTTACAGTTGACATAAGATCTCTTCTTATGGTGCTCACTCCTAAGTTAAATACTTTTATATCATCTACTTTTGATTTGCTTTGATTCCTTAGATCAATTGATGATTGAAGAAAGTTTGTAGAAACAATCGCAATTATTGAAAGAATAACTAAAGATATTAATACTTCTATCAGTGTAAAACCTTTTTTCATTTAATTCTTTTTTAAAAAGCCCTTAGCTTCATATATAACTTGGGAGTTATCTTTTTTGGTTATTTCTATTTGATATTCAATATAAGATTTCATTGGGGCTTCATTAAATGTTTCTTTCCACTCCCACTCATCTCCATAAAACACTAAGGAACCGCTTCTATTTTTTTGATTAAATGGTTTTTCTAAAGTATTAATTAAAGAAATCCTATTATTTGCTATCTCTCTAGCAATTACTCTATTTTCTAAAGAGAAGATTGATAAGCTTGTTGAGCTCAATGTTTGATAAACCGACATAACAGCGACGCTAAGTATTAAAAGCGATACCGAAACCTCTATTAAGCTAAAGCCTCTCCTAAAATTCATCAGTTCTTAAGAATTCTCCGGTAAATCTAGATCATCATTAGATAGCTTAAATTTAAGACCATCGCTTGTTTCTATTTCTTTTTCAAAATCAATAAATTCATACCAAGTGTAGCTATATATGGGTTTCGAGATTATTCCAGTTTCTTCATTAGTTATTTCATAAACAGCCTGTTCATTTGTATTTGCATACCATCCTAAGACTTTTCCACGAATTATGCTTTCTTGAGAGATTTCAGAAAAGTTTTCTTCTAATGTCTTAGGTGAGTTACTAATGTTAACAATATTGGTATTCAGAAGAAGTATTGATGACATCAAGCCAATAATAACAATTACAATAAGTAATTCTATTAATGTAAATCCTGGTTTTTTATTTAAGCCAATTACCAAGGTCTGCATTTTCACCTGTTCCTCCTTCCACTCCATCAGCACCTAAAGTGTAGACATCATAGGATGAGTTTTTTAAGCCAGGATACAGATATAGGTATTCTCTACCCCATGGATCTTGAGGGAAAGACTTTATATATCCTCCTTCAGGATAGAGTGACGGTCGTTTAAGATCTGACGGAGGAACAACTAATGACTGTATTCCTTGATCAGTAGTTGGGTAAGTAAGCTCATTAAATTTATAAAGTTCTAGCGCTTTCTCAATTTGTGAAATATCTGCTCTTACTTTTTCTAAATTTGCTCTTTGGAGAAAAGGAGACACATTAACTGCAACTACTGTAGCTAGTATGCCGAGTATCACAATTACTGCCATAAGCTCAATTAAAGTAAATCCTTTTTTCATAATTAATTTAATATTAGTGTGTTCATTTGCATTATAGGAATAAGTATAGCCATAACGATTAAAAGAATAAATCCACCCATCACAATAATGATTAATGGCTCTATGAGAGATAAGACAGTTGAGCGAGTTGTTTCAATCTCAGATTTCATAAAATTAGAAGCCTTTTTGAACATCGGAGTCAGATTGCCAGGCCTATAACCGCTGGAAATGAGTTGGTTAAAGATATCTGGAAATATTTGTTCGCGGGTTAAGGCACGTGAAAAATCAGAACCCTCTTTTACTGACTTTATTATTTTGTTCAGGCGATCTTTAAGATAAGCATTATTCAAAACATCAGATGTTTCTTTTAGCGCATCATCTAGAACTATCCCTGATGACATTAATAAGTACATAGTGCTACTAAATCTTTCAGTCTCAGATTTTAATAAAAATCCTCCAAATATTGGAATTTTAAGAAATATTCTATGAATATTTATTGCCTTATCAGTACTTAGCAACCTCTTATAATAGAAAAAAGAAACACCTAATATCAGTAGAATAGAGGGAATTATATAAATCATATTTGAAGATATATTCATTAATATTGATGTAAGTAAGGGAAGATCAACGCCTGATTTAACGAATTGATTTACAACCTGAGGCATTACAAAAGTAAGTAGTGAAATTACTACCACTATTGAAAAAGAAAAAAGGATAAACGGATATGTTAAAGCTGTCCGAACTTTCTGATTAATAGATAAACTTTCTTCGAGATAATCTGATAATGATTTAAACATCTCAACAAGCCTTCCTGAAGTATCACCAGCTTTAACTAAAGATATATATGTATTATCAAAAACTTGAGGGTAAGCCTCCATAGCATTACCTAGTCTTTTGCCCTGAATTATTTCATCCCTTAAATTAAATAATATATTTTTTAAATCTTTATTTTTAACCTGCTCAGCAGTCATTTTTAAAGCCTCATCAATTTGAGCAGCTGCCTCAAGAAGTGTGCCAATTTGCCTAGTAGCAAGAACTAAATCCTTATTTTTGATTTTATATCTTTTGGTAGTTTGAGATTTTATTTCTTTAAGTTTGTGTGGTATTAAATTTAGACTTTTTATTTCCTTTCTTGCCAATCTTTCACTTTCGGCATTTATAAATCCTGATTGAACTGAGCCTTCAGAATCAAAAGCCTTATAACTATACGAAGGCATCTTCTTTTATATTATTAGATCTAATGAGCTCATCACAAGACGTTATACCTTTTATAAGAAGATCTGAGCATGAAGAATTTATAGACGGAGCATTTTTAAATACATACTCATTAATCTCATTCTCTGACTTTTCATTGTGAATCATGTCTTTAATGGTTTTATCAACATTTACGCACTCTGCAACAGCAATTCTTCCTTTGTATCCAGTACCATTACACTTATCACAGCCCTTGTGATCATAAACTTCAAGATTGTGCTTAAGACCAAACAAATCAGCAATGTCTTTGTTAATAGTGGTTTTAACTTTGCAGCTATCACATAACCTTCTTACAAGTCTTTGAGAAATTACTGTTTTCAAACTTGAAGATATTAAAAATGATTCTATTCCCATATCTCTCAACCTAGTGATAGCTCCGACAGCGCTATTTGTGTGTACTGTTGATAAAACTAGATGGCCCGTTAAGCTAGCCTGAATAGCAATTTGGGCAGTTTCTGTATCTCTTATTTCTCCCACCATCACAACATCAGGATCTTGCCTGAGCATTGCGCGTAATCCTGTAGCAAAAGAGTACCCAGTCTTTTGATTAACCTGTGTTTGGCCAATGCCCTTCAGGGTATATTCAATTGGATCCTCAACAGTAAGAATATTTTGAGACGAGTCACTTAGATCTCTAAGACCAGCATAAAGTGTTGTAGTTTTTCCTGAGCCTGTTGGTCCAGTAACTAGAATAATGCCTTCTGATTTACTTAAAGACTTCTTATAGGTTGAAAGTATTGTTTGCGGTAAACCAAGATCATTAATATTGATTTGTGCTGATTGTTTATCTAAGAGTCTTAATACAATTCTTTCTCCATATGTAGATGGTAAAGTTGAAACACGAACATCAACATTTTTATCTCCTAGGGATAACGAAACTCTTCCATCCTGTGGCAACCTCCTTTCAGAAATATCAAGTTTTGAAATTACCTTTAGTCTGGCAATAATTAATGGTGTGAGTCGAGGATCTTGAGATAAAACTTCCTGCAATATTCCATCTATCCTATACCTAACCGATAAAGAATCTTCATAGGGCTCAAAGTGAATATCAGATGCTCTTAACTTAATTGCCTGACTTAAAATACCATTTATAAGTTTTATGATTGGGGCATCATTGCTCCCACTTAACAGATCTTCTGTAGCTGTAATTGTTCCTGCAAAAGTTTTGAGATCAAAATTATCTTTAAGCTCTTCTGAAAGTTCAGAGTTTTGTGAAATCACAGAAAAGTTTGATGTTATGAGGTTATTTAATTCCTCAGCATTACAAATTTCTACTTCAAATGATTTCCCTATATACCTAAATAGCTCCTGATGAATATCAAAGCTTAGCTCAGAAGTTGAATAAATTTTAATCTCGCCATTTTTATCTATTCCAAAGATATTATTCTGTTTTACGAAGTCGTAAGGAAGAATACTTGATGTTTCAGCCATAACATCATTAGGTATATCAGACATCTATTTATCTTTTGTTAGGTCGATTAGCTTTGATTGCTGCTTAAGTAACTGTTCTGCTTTGATAAAATTATACTTTTCAGTCGAAATCTGAGAGACCGATTCCGAGTCAACTAAAATCTTAGGTCTTAAAAAGACCATTAAATTCTTTTTAACTTTTGACTCACTAGATGATTGGAATAATTTACCCAAAACTGGAATTGAGCCAAGGACAGGAACTCTCTGAATATCTTCCTCTATATCTTCATCAATCAAACCGCCTAAAACAATAATTTGATTATTATCTACCAATACAGTTGTTTCTATTGTTCTTTTATTTGTAATTAAATCAGTAGTCCCAGTTAATGGGCCAGCAACGCCAGATACTTCCTGCTTTATCTCTAAGATAACTGAATTTCCCTCATTAATTTGAGGCTTTACTGAAAGCTTTATGCCAACCTCTTCTCTTGAGGTTGTCCTGAAGGGATTTGTATTATTTGAACCTAAACTTTCACCTGTTGTAATAGGAATTTCCTGACCAATAACTGTAGAAGCTTCCTCATTGTCCATTGCCAATAATGATGTAGTAGTTAAGATATTAGAATTCTTATCTGCATCTATGGCATTAATTATCGCTATCATGCTGTCATCATCCTCTGATATTCTTCCAATACCTGCAATTATGCCCTGAGAGTTTAAAAGCGAATTAGCTGCAATATTTGAAAAATTAGCATTATCACCAGACTCAATTGCGGATCCTGTTAAACCTAGCAGATCAGGCCCTGTTCCGTTCTGAAATCTAGTAATACCAATAGGTATTTCTCCATCCTCTGCGCCAGCAAAAATAGTTTCTACGCCTAAACTTCTTGCAGCTGTTTCTGAAAGCTCAACTACTATAGCTTCAACTAATACTTGCGCCCTTCTAATATCAAGTTTAGATATAAGATTTTTTATAGTTGCTATATTTGATTCATCACTAGATACAACAACAGAATTTGTTGGAGCGTGATATGTAACTATTGGTTTTTCTGACTCTGAAGAAATAAATCTTGAAGCTATAGAACTAACTATTCCTGCAACCTCCTCAGCATTAGCATATTTAAGATATATAACAGCGACTGAACCTTCACTAATTGCATCATCATCTAATTGCTGAAGTGTTTCTTTAATTATGTTTGTCGTAATTGAGTTGGCAGATACTATTACAGAGTTTGATGCACTAAAAGAAATGGCAACAAAATTATTGATCGTAGGATTATTTTGGGATTTTAATTTCTCAAGAATTCTAACTGCTTCAACTGATGAGAGATTTTTTAAGTCAACAATAGTAACACTTGCGGTGTTATCTTCATCCAATGACTGAACTACTTCCGTTATTCTTTCAACATTGCTTTTTCTATCAACGACAAGCAAGGAGTTAATTGATGCAATACTTGAAACATTCGCTTGTCTTCCAGCAATTGGTTTTATAAGTGGTAAAAGCTCAACTGAAGATCTATTTTTAAGCTCAATGACTCTTGTAATAAATTCACCACCAGATTCTCCAGAGTTTTGGTCTCTAGTTGCCTCATTTTCAGGAACAATCCTAACAAAATTTTCATCATTAAGGGCACTAAAACCATTAACCTGTATTGTACGCAAATAAACATCCCAAACTTCATCAGAAGATAGTGATGAGTTAGAAAAGATTGTGACTTTCCCCTTTACTCTTGGATCAAGAATAATAGTTTTCTTAGAAAAATTAGCTATGTCTTGAGTTACTTTTTTAATATCTACATCTTCATAATTAAGAATAAAAGTTTCCTGAGCTTGCACAACAAAAAACGCGCATAATGTCGTCACTAATAAAGATTTTTTAAAAAAGTTATTCATTGCTAAACCTATTATTTATTGTAAATTTTTTACCTTGAAATTCAAAAATTATTACACTTTTATCTACTTGTATTAATTTATATTTATTTTCTAATAACTCATTAATTTGAACTACGTATTCTTTACCTCCCTTTTTTACAATCACTGATGTATTTTCATCACCCAGTCTTACAGCGGATAATTCGTAGTTAAAGCTTGCAGGAGGTGTATTAGATATATCGTTTCTTATAGTAGTATTTTGAACATTTATTGGCCTAATTACAGAAAAATCCTCTATCTTATTAGAGCTATTCAAGATCAAAGTGTTTACAAGTAAATATGCTGATAGTGATATCACTAAAAAGTAGAACACATATTTTAGATTTACTTTATTCATAATAAAAAAACGAACTGAGTATTTTAGCTTATTTAAAAGGAATATACTTTAAACAACTATCTTAAGTTAGGAATTATAAATGGGGAGTGTAAACCAAAATATGCTACCTTTATTCCTTCTTTTCATGACACCAACTTGCCCACCAAGGCTTATTGTGAGATTTTTTACAATTGCAAGCCCGAGGCCGCTTCCAGTTTTTTGGCTAGCCCTAGCATCTGGTGTTCGATAGAATCGCTTAAAAACTTGCCCTTGATCAGAACTTTGTATCCCTATTCCAAGATCTTTAACTAAAACTTTAATGAAGTCCTTTTCTTTCTTTACTTCAATCTCAACCTCACCTTCATCATTCGCTTTAGTATATTTAATAGCATTATCTAGAAGATTCGTCATGATTCTTTCAACAGCAGCCTCATCAGCTAGAACATTGGGTAGGTTTTTCTCTATAAAATTTATATTTATTCCTTTCCTTTTAGCAGAACTGTAATGTGAATCTTTAACAACACTCACAACATCACATACATTTAATTCAGTAAGGTCTAAATGAATCTCGCCATAATCAATCCTCGATAAGTCTATTAAATCACTGACCAAACCTGAGATCCTTTCTGCATTATGAAGAATAGCTTTTGAAAAGGTTTTTGCATCCTTCTTATTATCAATAGCCCCATTCATCAAAGTTTCAGCATTTGCAGAAATAACACTAACGGGAGTTCTTAATTAAAATGATAAATTCGAAATAAAATCTCTTCTCGTAGAAGCATTTGCTCTTAATTCAGTAACATCATTGATAACAAGAATGATTTCATTTGTTGTTTTTGATCTATTTATGGAACCAAGTAACCATTTAGGATTTGAACTTTCGCCTTGAATCTGAAATTCATATTGGAATAGGCCATCTTTTAAAGCATTTTTAAACATATTCTTTAATGCATTAATTTTTAAATCATTAATATTTTTATTTTTAACAGATTTGAGCTCAAATATCTTTAGCATGCTTTCATTTGCATATGTGATATCTCCAGATGTGCTAGCTAGC
>LULW01000656.1_pt1 | contig 12265 bp, 8 predicted proteins | sample 729531 | NCBI WGS metagenome assembly LULW01 (sample SAMN03860279, study PRJNA289734) | marine metagenome | biome: seawater column; feature: ocean; material: water; isolation source: Red Sea water column Station 108 - depth 10m | place: Saudi Arabia: Red Sea | collected 2011-10-15 | depth 10 m | reverse complement strand
GGTCCAGTAGGCACCGTGCTCGCGCTCGAGCAGCCGGCGGAAGACGGTCAGGGCCTTCTCGGCGCTCCAGTCCGCGACGACCGCGCGGTAGCGGCGGCCGACGACGAGGTTGGCGCCCTCACCCTGGCCGATCTCGTCGGTGATGATCTGCTCGACGACCTTGGCGTAGTCGTCGTCGTCGATGTCGAAGCCGCCGCGGTCGGCCAAGGCGACCTCGCCGTCGGGGATGGCGTCGAGGACCTCGGCGACGGAGTACTCCCGCTCCTCCTCGACGTCGACCACCACCAGCGGGGTGCCGTCGTCGTGCGCCTCGAAGCCACGCTCGGAGACCTGGCGGAACGGCACCGCGACGAGCCGGTCGCACGTGCGGCCGGGCGCGGGCGGACCCGACTCCAGCGGCACGTCCATGATCGACTCCGCCACCCAGCGCCGACCGCCGACCAGTCCGACGGTGTCCTTGCCGCCCACGCGGGTGGAGCGCCGGATCAGGGCCCACGCCTCGTGCCCCTGCAGCGCGTCGATCGCGGCACGGGCATCGGGGCGGGGCGAAGACATGGCTGAAGCCTAGGAGGCAAGCCATCGGCTGCGCCTCCGGGTTCCGTCCGTGGACCTGTCCCGACGGCGTGGCCCGACATGGCTAGGCAATCCCTACTCATGTCCCCTCGGTCCTGGGCGTCCCTACCCTCCGGTCGCCCCTCCCCACCCAGTCGACCCCAGGAGACACCCATGCCCCGTCCCACGACCCGGACCCTGACCGTCGCCCTCGGCGTCGGTCTCCTCGCCCCTGCACTGGCGACGCTGCCCTCGCAGGCCGTCGAGGGCAGCCAGGACCTCTCGCTCACCGACTGCGAGGTGATCCGGGACCCGTTCTTCGCCAACACGCGCGTCAGCGACGACGGCACCTGGGCGGCCTCGGTCAAGCTCGAGCACCCCTCGCCGGTGCCGGTGGGCAGCGGCCAGACGGCGAGCCTGACCCTGGGCGCCATCCCCACCGCTGACCTGCCCGAGGAGCTGACCAACGTCGACGTGTCGGTCTTCGTGCTGGTCGAGGACGGCCGCGGTTTCGAGTTCACCCTGCAGCCGCGCACCGTGCAGATCCCCACCGTGACGCCCGGGACCCCGCTGTCCCTCGGCGAGCAGGACGTCGACGACCTGACCTACGGCGACTCCGACCACTACGACCTCGCCGTCAAGGACATCACCATCGGCTTCTTCGGCGACACGTCCGGAGACACCCGCGAGTACTACGAGTACAGCTGCGACCAGCTCGTCAGCGGCGCCCCGCTCGTCAGCGTGGGCGTCTTCGACCCGGCGGCGCCCGCGCAGATCTTCGTGGACGCCTTCTCCGCGACCCAGGGCGAGTCGATCGGCTTCCGCGGCGAGGACTTCAAGAACACGGCGGGCCCGGTCACGCCCACCGTCGGCGGTGAGCCGGCCAACGTGCAGACGATCGACGAGATCGGCTTCTTCGACGGCCAGCTCGTCGTCCCCGAGTTCGCGCCCCCGGGCCAGCAGGAGGTCCGGGTCTCCTACCTCGGTGAGACCGCGACCGGGATCCTCACGATCGTCGCGAAGAAGGGCAAGGTGACCGCGACCAAGACGGTCAAGGTCGGCAAGAAGGTGGTCCTGACCGGCTCGCTGTTCAAGCCCGGCGAGAAGGTGACGCTGAAGCTGACGAAGAAGGGCAAGGTCAAGAAGGGGACCAAGAAGTCCTTCGGCACCAGCGCGGTCGCCGGCCCCGACGGCACCTTCAGCAAGGCCGTGAAGCTCAAGAAGGCCGCCACCGGGAAGTGGAAGGTCTCCGCGAAGGCCGCGAGCAGCGGGCGCACCGCGGGCGCCGGCTTCAAGGTCTCCTGACCCTCGGCGTACGCGCGCGGCAGGCGGACCGGACCACCCGGTCCGCCTGTCGGTCGCAGATCGAACTGGCCGCGCCGAGGTCCCCCCAGGAGCACTACCGTGCCGATCATGAGCACGATCGGCCGCGCCGAGGAGCTGCAGCGGCTGCGGTCGCACGTCCTCGAGCGCCGGCCGACCCTCGTGGTCGGGGCCCCGGGCACCGGCCGCACCCGGCTGCTCAAGGAACTCGCCGAGCAGCTCCGCGCCGACGGGACCGCCCACGTGCTCGCCCACGGGGCCGACGGCGAGGCCACCGTCACGCTGGCGCCGTTCGCGCGGCTCGTGGAGCGGTACGACGACGTGCTGCGCGTGGCCGAGGCCAACCTCATCGACCTCTACACGCGGCTGCCGGGCGCCGTGGCCCGCGACGGCCTGGTGGTCCTCGTCGACGACGTGGCCCTGCTCGACCGCGCCTCCCAGGTGTTGCTCGCCCAGCTGGCGCGCGCCGGGGTGCCCCTCGTCGCGACCAACGCCGACCTCGACTCCGTGCCCCGCGCCCTGCTCGACGACCTCACCGGGCCACGCGGGTGGGTGGTCGAGCAGCTCGGCCCGCTCGCCGACGACGCCGTGCTGGCCATGGCGGCCGAACACCTCGGCGACCAGCTGTCCGCCCCGTCGGCCGCCGTCCTGCTGCGGTACGCCGGTGGCAACCCGCTCGTGGTGCGCGAGCTGCTCGCCGGGGCCCGTGAGGCGTCCACCACCGGTCCCGACGGGGTGCGACTGGGCCGGCTGCGGGCGACGCCCCGCCTGCATTCGCTGGTCGGCCAGCGGCTGGAGCGACTCGACCGCGTCGCACGCGAGGTCCTCGAGCTCATCGCCGTGGCCGGTCCGATGCCGGCGAACACCCTCCCCCCGGTGGCCGTCGAGTGGTTGCTGCACCACGCACACCTGCGCCCGACCACCTCCCCCGCCCCGGGCGCCCTGGAGGCGGTCGAAGCCTTGGTGCCGCCGGTGCTGCGCGAGGGGCTGAGCACCGACCGGACCTCCGCCCTGCTGCTCCGCGGCGCAGACGCCGTGGCCGACCTGGCGGGTTGGTCCGACGTCGAGGTGCGCCTGCGTGCCCGGGCCGGCGAGCCCGTCGCGGCCCCTCGACTGGTGGAGGCGGCGCAGCGGGCCGTCGCCGCCGGTCGCACCGAGGACGCCCTCGAGCTGTTGGGCAGGTTGCGGGGACCGGACGCCGACGCCCCACTGGCCCGCCTGCTGCTGGGAGCCGCCTGCTCGGCCGAGGGGTCGCTCGAGGAGGCCGACGCCCACCTCCGGGCCAGCCTCGGGACCGGCGATGCGCCGCTGCGGACCCGGGCGGCCCAGGAGCTGGGGCTGCTCCTCGCGGTGCGGGCCCAGCGGCCCGCGGAGGCCGTGGCCCGGGTCGAGGCCGTGGCTGCCGGGATCGACGACCCGTCACTGCGCCGGATCCTGGAGGGCGACCTCGTCAAGTGGCGCCTGATGGCCGGACTCCCGGTCACGGTGCTCCCCGGCGCGCCGCAGCCCGGCGACACCGACCCCGACGATGCGGCCCGCGTCAACGACGCCGTCATCGGCGCGATGATCGCCTCTCTCGACGGTGCCCCGTCCGAGGCGCGCGACCTGGTCGAGACCGGGATCTCGGCCCTCGCGCGCACCGACGCCGTCCCCGTCCACACCGGGGACCTGCTGCGCCTCTCGGCCTATCTAGCCGACGCCTTCGACGGCCGACTGGCCCACGCCGAGGAGGTCGCCCACGAACACCGACGGCGTGCAGCGCAGGTCGCCGACCCGTCGCTGGGCATGTGGGAGTACGCCACGGCCGAGCTGGCACTGCACGCAGGTCGCCTCGGTGACGCCCGGGTGCTGGTCGAGCGTGCTGTCCGCCACCTCGCCTGGCGCGACTTCACCGGACTGCGGCCCGCCACCGCCGCCCTGCGCGCCGTCGTCGAGTCTCGTGACGGCGACCTCGGGTTCGCCGAGCAGCTCGCTGCCGCGCTGACCGAGGAACAGGCCGCCGACGTGAAGGTCGGGCTGCACCTGGCACGGGTGCACGCCCAGCGTCACCTGGTCGCGGGGGACCCACGGTCCGCGGGTGACGTGCTGGCCGCCGCCGGCGTGCTCGCCGTCGAGCAGTCGCACCGGCACCTGGGACTGATGGCCCTCGACGACGCGGTCCTCGCCGACCCCGCCTCGGCCGCGGATCGGGCCGCGCTGCTGGCCGAGCACGTGCACCCCGACGCCGCCCTGGGTCCCGTCCTGCTGCGTCGTACGCAGGCCGTCGCGCGGGGGGACGCCGCCGCGCTCGTGGAGGCCGCCGAGGACCTCGCCCGGATGGGCCTGCCCGGACGGGCCGCCACCTCGCTGGGCCTGGCCCGGTCGATCCTGGAGCGGACGGGTCGCGGGGAGGCCGCCCGCAAGGCTCACCTGCGCCAGCTGACGCTGCTCGCCGACACCGGCGCGGTGCCGTGGCCGGGCACCAGCCAGCCGGCGCTGCTCTCGCCCCGCGAGCTCGAGGTCGCCCGACTGGCCGCGGCCCGCCTGCGCAGCAAGGAGATCGCCGAGCGGTGCGGGCTCTCGGTCCGCACGGTCGACAACCACCTCGCCCGCGTCTACCGCAAGCTCGGGGTCACCGGCCGCGACGACCTCCCCGCCGCGCTTGCCGCGCTCGCCGGGTCGGTGGAGGGCGGCCCCGTCGCCGGCGTACCGCTCACCCCGGGCGCCCCGTCGCCCTCGGGGGGAAACCCTCCGGGCTGAGTAGTTCTTGCTCGTAGCGCCCCGTGTTCCCTCTCCTCACGATGGCGCGCATGACTCCCTCCACGCTCCGCTCCCGTCGCACGCTGGCGGCCCTGGCCCTGCCGCTGCTGCTCACCGCCTGCGGCGACGACTCCGACCCGACTGCCGACGCCTCAGGAGCGGCCGAGGTCGTGGACGCCACCGACGAGGAGATCGCCGACGCCCTCGACTCCCTCGACGACCTCTCGATCGACACCGCCCTCGACGCGGTCGGCGACGCGGTCGTCATCGTCCTCGACGGCGCGACCGGCTACGAGGTCGACGGCGACGTCCTTCTCATCGACGTCGACGGCGACCCGCAGATGGCGATCAGCAACTGCCAGATCGTGCTCGGGGCGGCCAGCGCCGGCGCCCGCTCAGGGGCACGACTCCGGCAGGTTGGTCAGCTCACCGTGGTCAGCAGCTGCGTGGCACGCGTGAGCACGACGTAGAGCGTGGCCCGGCCGGTGGCCGACTCGTCCTCGATCTCCTGCGGCCGCACCACGACGATGCCATCGAACTCCAGGCCCTTGGTGTCGAGACCGGTCAGCACGACGACCCGGTCGTCGCCCGACGGCGTCACCGAGGAGTCGACGGCGGCGCGTGCGCCGGAGGCGTGCTCGGCGTGCTCGGGCCACGACGCCAGCCAGGCGTTGACCTCCGAGCGCCGGGCGGCGGGTACGACGATGCCGACCGTGCCGGCGACCTGACCGACGATCTCGCCGACCGCCTCGCGGGTGGCGGCCTCGAGGTCGGCCACGCCCTCGCGGACCACCGGCTCCACCCCGGTCGACCGCACGGCCGTCGGGAGGTCGGCGTCCAGGCCGACCCGGCGGGCGTAGTCGGCGGCGAAGGCGTAGATCTCCGAGGAGTTGCGGTAGTTGGTCGAGAGGTGGAACTCGTGGACCGGCTTGCCCTCCAGCGCCTCGGCCCGGGCCTGCGCGGACTCCGCCGGCACCGGCCACGACGACTGGGCGGGGTCGCCGACGATCGTCCAGGTGGCGGTGCGGCCGCGGCGACCGACCATCCGCCACTGCATCGGCGTGAGGTCCTGGGCCTCGTCGACGAGCACGTGGGCGTAGGGGTCGTCCTCGATCCTGTGGGTCGGCGGCTGCCACGCGCGGCCCGACGGGGCGAACTCGCGGTCGGCGGCCGTCATCAGCTCGGCCACGTCGTGGCCGCCCTCGAGCAGGCCGGTGTCGTCGAGGGAGGCCTCGTCGTCGGTGCGCTGCGGGACGTCGCCCACGGCGTAGCGCAGCTCGTCGAGCAGCGGGACGTCCTGGATCGACAGGTCGCTCGCCCCGGCCCACGACTTCACCAGCAGCCGCTGCTCCTCGTGGCTGAGCAGCCCCTCGGAGACCCGGGCCAGGAAGTCGGGCTCGCGCAGCCAGCCGAGCACGTCGCGCGCGTCCAGCGGCGGCCACCAGTCGGCCACGAACTGCAGGAAGCGCGGGTCGTCGAGCAGGTCGTCGACCATCTTCTCCTTGCCGCGCTCGCGGCCGCGCTCGCTGCGGACCTGCCGCCACATCACGTCGAGCAGCGCCTGCGGCACCCGCGGCAGCTGCCGGTTGCGGCGGCCCTGCGACATCAGGCTGCGCCGGACCCGGCCGAGGCTGCCGCGGTCCAGGGTCAGGACGTCGTCGTACCAGAAGATTCGGAAGTCGGTCGGGCTGCCGGGCGCCTGCTGGCGCGCGGCCCGGCGCAGCACCTCGGCCATCCGGGCCGAGCCCTTGACCTCGGCGACGGTCGGCTCGTCCTGGCGCGTGGTGCGCACGCCGTCGACGACCTCGCCGAGCGACCGGAGCGCCACCGCGGTCTCGCCCAGGGAGGGCAGCACCCGCTCGATGTAGCGCATGAAGACACCGGAGGGTCCGACGACCAGCACGCCGCCGGTCTCGTAGCGGCGGCGGTCGGTGTAGAGCAGGTACGCCGCACGGTGCAGCGCCACCACCGTCTTGCCGACCCCGGGGCCGCCGGAGATCGCGACGACGCCCTTGGCGGGCGCGCGGATCGCCTGATCCTGCTCGGCCTGGATGGTGGCGACGATGGAGTGCATGGTGCGGTCGCGGGCGCGGGAGAGCTGCGCCATCAGCGCACCCTCGCCGACGATCGGCAGGTCGAGACCGTGGGCCTCCATCGCCTCGCCGTCGAGCAGCTCGTCCTCGACCCCGACGACCTTCGCGCCCGCGCAGCGCAGCACCCGGCGGCGTACGACGTCGTGCGGCGTGGCCGCGGTCGCCTGGTAGAACACCGCGGCGGCCGGGGCGCGCCAGTCGATCAGCAGGCTGTCGCGGTCGGCGTTGCGCAGCCCGATGCGGCCGACGTAGCGCGGCTCGGGGTCGACGTCGGGGTCCATGTCGAGGCGGCCGAAGACCAGGCCCTCGTGGGCGGCGTCGAGCTGGGCGATGCGCCGGGCGGCCTGGAAGACCATGGCGTCGCGCTCGACCAGCCCGCCCTCGTGGCCCAGGCGTCCGCGGTCGTGGCCCTCGCGGGCCAGTCGCTGGGCCGCCTGGGAGGAGGCCGCGAGCTGGACGTAGACGCCGTCGACGTACTCCTGCTCACGCGCGATCTCGGCTGCTGCGAGGTCCTCGGTCACCGCGTCCTGCTCCCTGTCCACCGGGCCGCCACGGGGGCGACGGCACGCCTGCTGCTCTTCCTGCTGCGACGCCTGCGGGGCGCGGGCAGCAAGCACCCGACTTTACCGGTCCCGGGGCCGGGACCGTGACCGGACGGGGGCCCTGGGACGGCCGCCGCGGGTGTGGGGCTTCTCACCCACCGGCACGCCCGCGCGGCGACGCCGTGGACCGGCTCCACGAAGCGGTACTCCGTGGTCCTCCTCGCTACCATCGGCCACCGGCCCCCCGGAGCCCACGTCGACGAGGACGTCCTCCGTGCGTCGGGCCCGAACCCCCCTGCACAGCCCGCACGACACGCTTCCCCGCGAGGACCCAGGACCGACGTGAGCCAGCCCAGCACGCCCGCCCGTCTGCACCGGACCCTGCCCGTGGTGGCCGTCCTGCTGGCGATCGTCGCGACGTTGGCGCTGGCCGCCTCGACGATGAGCAGCCCGGCGCCCTCGGAGGACCCCCTCAGCGTGAGCGCGACCGCGCAGGCGCCGGTGGAGACCCCCGGGGACGAGCGGCCCAACATCATCTTGTTCTCCACCGACGACCAGCGCCTCGACGAGATGGTCTTCCTGCCGAAGACCAACGAGCTGATCGGTGCCGAGGGCCTGACCTTCACCGAGGCGCTCACCCCGCACCCGCTGTGCTGCCCGGCCCGCGCGGAGCTGATGACCGGCCAGCTCGCCCAGAACAACGGCGTGCGCACGAACTTCCCGCCCCAGGGCGGCTACGAGGCCTTCGACCCGACCTCCACGATCGGCACCGACCTCTCCGCCGCCGGCTACAACACCGCGTTCCTCGGCAAGCCGCTCAACGGCTACCACCACAGCTACGGCCGCGACCCGGGCTGGACGCTGTTCAACGCCACGAGCCACGGGTTCGCCGACTACTACAAGTTCGTGCAGTACGACAACGGCGAGCTGACCCGGGTGCCCGGCTACTACACCGACTACCTGTCGGAGAAGGCCGTCGAGTACGCCCACCAGCTCAGCAGCTACGACGCGCCGTTCTTCATGTGGGTGAGCCACTTCGGCCCCCACCCGGCCAAGGGCCGCGAGGGCTGCCACGACGCCTCCTGCAAGAACGGCCCGCCCAAGATGTCGCCGGGCTACCGCGCGATGACCCGCCTGACCGGGCAGCGCCCCCACGAGGCCGAGGCCCAGGCGCTGGCACGCGACATCATCTCGAGCCCGTCCTTCAACGAGCGGGACGTCTCCGACAAGCCCCACCTCATCCGCAGGCAGTCGCCCGCCGCGGCGCGCAAGGTCGTGCGCACGCAACAGGCGCGGGCCGGCGCGCTGGCCTCGGTCGACGACGCGCTGGCGCAGCTGGTCGAGCAGCTCGAGGAGGACGGCGAGCTCGACAACACCTACATCGTCTTCATCACCGACAACGGCTACCAGCTCGGCGAGCACCGCTGGTTCGGCAAGACGCTGCCCTACGAGGAGAACCTCCGCACCCCCATGCTGGTGCGCGGCCCCGGCATCGAGCCCGGCACCACCACCGACTCGATCGCCACGATCGTCGATCTGGTGCCCACCTTCCTCGAGATCGCCGACGCCGAGCCCGGCCGCCTCCTCGACGGCGTCTCCCTGCTCTCGACGTGGCGCGGCGAGACCGACGAGCCCCTGCACCCCGGCGGCGTGCTCATCCAGGGCGGTGCCTACAAGCCGGAGACCGGCCCGCGGGGCTGGCTCTACCGCGGCGTGCGGACCGCCCGCTACACCTTCGTCCGCTACCACGACGGCTTCGTCGAGCTCTACGACCGCGCCAACGACCCCGACCAGCTGCGCTCGGTCGCCGGCCAGCCCCGCTACCGCGCGCTCCAGGCCGAGCTGGCCCGTCGCACCCGCCTGCTGCAGGACTGCGCCGGCCCCAAGCCCTGCAACCGCACCTTCGGGCCGCTGCCGCACCTCGGCCGCTGACCCCGGGACGGGGTGCCGCCGGCGTACCTCGGTGATCCGGCAGGATGCCCGCATGAGCGAGCAGCCCCAGGTCCAGGTCACGTACGCCGTCAGCGACGGTGTCGCCACGATCACCCTCGACTCCCCGCACAACCGCAACGCGCTGTCCCGGGCGCTGGTCGGCGGGCTGTTCGAGGCCCTCGAGCGGGCGGCCGAGGACGACTCCGCCCGCGTCGTGGTGGTCGCCGCGACCGGCTCGGTCTTCTGCTCGGGCGCGGACCTGTCCGAGGCGGCCTCGGGCTCCATGGAGCAGGGGGCGCTGGAGATCGTGCGGCTGCAGCGGGTGATCCTGCTGCACCCCAAGCCCGTCGTGTGCCGCCTCCAGGGCCCGGTGCGGGCAGGCGGCACCGGCATCGTGGCCGCCGCCGACGTGGTGGTCGCCGCGGAGGGTGCGACCTTCGCGCTGACCGAGGTGAAGCTGGGCCTCGCGCCCGCGGCGATCTCGCTGACGGTGTTCCCCCGGATGACCTCGCGCGGCGCGGCGCTGCGGGCGCTCGGCGGTGAGGTCTTCACCGCGGCCCAGGCGCAGGCCGACGGCCTGGTGACCGAGGTCGTGCCCGCCGAGGAGCTCGACGAGTCCGTCGACCGGGTCACCTCCTCGCTCGCCACCGGCGCCCTTCAGGGTCTTCGCGAGACCAAGAAGCTGCTCAACGCCCCGCTCGTGGAGCACCTCGACGCCCACGGCCGCGACGTCGCCGCCCTGTCGGCCCGGCTCTTCGGCAGCGAGGAGGCCAAGGAGGCCATGACCGCCTTCCTCTCCCGCAAGCGCTGACGCCGAGCCGGCGCATCCTTCCGGAAGGACACGCCGGCTCGACGTCACACCAGCCGGAATCCGGGGCGGCTCCGAACCACCCCCATGAGCACCCCCCACAACGGACGACCGGGCGGACGACTGACCTGGGCGGGCTTCGGCCTGCTCTCCACCCTCGCGGGCACCGCCGCCGGTCACCTGGTGGCCAGCCTGGACCGGATCGACTCCTCCCCGGTGCTCGCCGTGGGGTCGACCGTCATCGACGCCACCCCCACCCCCGTGAAGGAGTGGGCGATCCGGAACTTCGGCACCGCCGACAAGCCGATCCTCATCGGCAGCGTGATGGCGGGCGTCCTCGTGCTCGCCGCGGTCGCGGGCCTGCTGGCCCGTCGCCGCCTGGCCCTGGGCCTGGCCCTGGAGGGGCTGCTGGTGGCCGTGGCCACGGCTGCCGCCCTGACCAACTCCGGCGCGACCGCGGGTGACGCCGTCCCCGGCATCGCGACGGCCGTGGTGGGCCTGGGCACGCTGGTGCTGCTCGCCCGCGCCGCCTCCCGGCAGGCGCCCGGCACCGCGGACGGAGAGGACGACGGGACGGACGGGAGGGCCTCCGGCAGCAGCCGTCGCGGCGTGCTGGTCGCCGCTGGCGTCATCGCACTGGCCGCTACCGTCATGGCCGGCGCCGGGCAGCTGATCCGCACCCTGCGCGCCCGACCCGAGGACGTCACGCTCCCGACCCCCGACGACCCTGCCGGCGCCTTCCCCGACGGCCTGGACGGCCAGGTCGACGGCATCAGCCCGCTGCGGGTGCCCAACGAGGACTTCTACCGGGTCGACACCCGCCTGGACACGCCGGTCGTCGACCTCGAGAGCTGGACGCTGACGATCGACGGCGACGTCGACCGGGAGGTCACGCTGACCTTCGACGACCTGCTCTAGATGGAGATCATCGAGCGCGACATCACGCTGACCTGCGTCTCCAACTCGGTGGGCGGCGAGTTCGTCGGCGGTGCCCGCTGGCTCGGCGTGCGGCTCACCGACGTGCTCGACATGGCCGGCGTGGGCAGCAGGGCCGACCAGATCCTCTCGACCGACTTCGACGGGATGACCATCTCCACCCCGCTCGACCTGGCCACCGACGGCCGCGACGCGATGATCGCGATCGGGATGAACGGTGAGGCGCTGCCCCGCGCCCACGGCTTCCCGGCCCGGATGGTCATCCCCGGCCTGTACGGCTTCGTCAGCGCCACCAAGTGGGTCACCCGCCTCACCCTCACGACGTACGACGAGGCGTCGGCCTACTGGACCGACCGCGACTGGGCCACCGACGCCCCCATCAAGATCTCGACCCGGATCGACACGCCCAACGCGCTGGACCGCCTGCCCGCGGGCGAGGTCGTGATCGGTGGCGTGGCGTGGGCGCAGCAGCGTGGTGGCGTCGACCAGGTCCAGGTCCAGGTGGACGGGGGGCCCTGGCGCGACGCCGAGATGGGCCCGGACGTGAACAACGACTACTGGCGCCAGTGGTTCTTCCGCTGGGACGCCGAGCCCGGCTCCCACGCGATCGCCGCCCGCGCGATCAGCGGCGACGGGACCACCCAGACCGCGGTGCGCGCCCAACCGTTCCCCGACGGCGCCTCGGGCATCCAGTCGCTGATGGTGACCGTCGAGTGAGCTCCTGAGCAGTCCTGGGCGGCCTCTTGCACCACGACAGTGCCCCGCGACGAGCCCGGATCCGCCCTGGATCCGGGCTCGTCCCGCGCTCAGGACCCCCTCGCGGGCGCCGCGGATGGACCCCCCGGATCGCCTGATGTGACCCGGCTCACCGAGATCGGCCAATCCGATCCCCCCACTGCCCCGAATGACCCATGTAAGCCAAGCCCCCAGCAACACCGAACAGAAAGGCACTTCTCATGAAGCGCACTGCTCTCCGTCGCACCGGCGCCGGTCTCGCCGCCCTCGCCCTCTCCGTGGGCATGGCCGCCTGCTCCTCCGAGGACGACTCCGCCGAGGACACCGGCACCGAGACCTCGGCCTCCGCCAGCGCCGAGACCGAGACCGAGGCGTCCGCGGGCGACCAGGTCTTCGGCCCCGCCTGTGACGCCGTCCCGACCTCGGGTGCCGGCTCCTTCGACGGCATGGTCCAGGACCCCGTCGCCACCGCCGCGTCCAACAACCCGCTGCTCGGCACCCTGGTGACCGCCGTGGGCGAGGCCGGCCTGGTCGACACCCTCAACGACGCCGAGGCCCTCACGGTCTTCGCGCCCACCGACGACGCCTTCGGCGCCATCCCGGAG
>LULW01001248.1_pt1 | contig 12317 bp, 10 predicted proteins | sample 729531 | NCBI WGS metagenome assembly LULW01 (sample SAMN03860279, study PRJNA289734) | marine metagenome | biome: seawater column; feature: ocean; material: water; isolation source: Red Sea water column Station 108 - depth 10m | place: Saudi Arabia: Red Sea | collected 2011-10-15 | depth 10 m | reverse complement strand
CGCCGGCGGCGGCCTGGAGCAGCGAGGTCGCCGCGGTGGTGAGGTGCTCGCGCACCTCCGGGCTCATCTGGCGCACCACGTGGATGGTGCGGCACACCGGGCACCAGCGGCACTCGGGGCTGCCGTTGGCGAGGTTCTCCCGGAGGTTCTCGTCGAGGTGCTCGTGGACCTGCTGGGCCGCCTGCGCGGCCTGCTCGGCCAGGCCCGAGACACCCTGGACCCACTCCCGCCCGCGGTCCTGGCCCTGGTCCCTGGCCCAGTCCGAGAGCGCGCCGAAGAGCTTGGCGGCCTCCTCGGCCCCGCTCCCGACGTCCTCAGGGTCCTGTGACTGCCCGGAGCCACCGGGGCCGTACGGCGGCTGCTCGCTCATCGCCGGGCCTCCTCGGGTCGACGGGGGTGCTGCGTGGACATGTCCTCACCGGGGTCGGCGAAGCGCACCTGGAGCTGGCCGTCCTCCACCCGGGCGCCCGCGACGCGCAGCCGCGAGAGCCCGCTGGGCAGGGTGAGCAGCCGGCGGTAGGAGCCGACGGTCACGACCAGCTCGTCGCCGTTGCGGGCCAGGTCGACCTCGGCCCAGTCGAGCACCGGACCCTCGGGGACGTAGGCCCTCGCGGTGCGCGTCACCTCGAACGGCCCCTCGCCGCGGGGCGCGGCCAGGGGGTCGGACCCGTCGTAGACCTCGGTGGCCAGGGTGTGGAGCGCCTCGACGCCCACCGGCTCGACCGGGCGGTACTCCGAGCGCCAGACCGGCAGCCCGGAGAAGGACTGGGCCACCTGGGCCAGCACGGCGTCCTGGGCGCTCACCCAGCCCGCGCGCCAGGCGTCGCCGCCGGCCGGGAAGACCCGGTTCGCGACGACGCCGTCGACGCGGTAGCCGAAGAGGGAGAGGTTGGTGTAGCTGCGCCGGGCCTCGGCCAGGACCACGGTCTCCGGGGTCAGCACCAGCCGGACGCTGGCCTCGGGCCCGGACAGCAGCGCCCGGACCTCCTCCAGCTCCGCGTGCAGGCGCTCGACGGCGTCGAAGACGTCGTCACCGGGCATCGGCACGCCCGCAGCGCGGGTCAGCACCGGCTTGAGCGCCTTGACGATGCGTCGCTCGGCGGGCAGCACCCGGTGCATGTACCAGCCCAGCGCCTCGGGCAGCGCCAGCAGGCGCAGGGTCTCGGCGGTGGGGGCGCAGTCGACGACGACCACGTCCCAGCGGCCCGAGAGCGCCTGGAGCCGGAGCTCGAGGAGCGCGAGCACCTCCTCGGCGCCCGGGATCACCGTCAGCTCCTCCGCAGCGACCGGGTCCACCCCGGCCACGTCGAGGACCGAGAGCAGGTAGCGCTGGATGTCGGCCCAGGACTGCTGGAACCGCAGCTGGGCGTCGACCTGCTGGACGTAGAGCCGGGGTGCCGCCCTTGCCGGTGAACAGGAGGATGCGCACGCAGCCGCCCTCAGGCCAGCTGCTCGACGCGCTTCTTGAGCCCCTTGAGCGCGGTGTCGATCAGGATCTTCTCGCCCTTGCGCTTCAGCATGCCGATCAGCGGGATCGAGACGTCGAGCGCCAGGCGGTAGGTGACCTCGGTGGAGCCGCCCTGCTCGCGCAGCACGTAGGCCCCGTCGAGAGCGCGCAGCATCTTGCCCTCCACGAGGGTCCAGGTGACCTCGCGGTCGCCGTCCCAGGTGTAGGCGAGGGTGTACTCGTCCTTGATGGGTGAGACGTCGAGGGCGAAGAACACCTGCTCGGCCCGCCCGTCGGGACCCGTGGAGACCACGTCCGCGGTCGTCACGCCCTTGGCCCAGGCGGGGTAGGACTCGAAGTCGGCGATCACCGCCATGACGTCGGCGGGGGCGGCGTCGATGACGATCGAGGAGGTGGTCTGCTCAGCCACTGCGACTCGCTTTCCGCGCTGGTTGGTAGGGGTCCGAGAAGGAGACCTCCGGCTGCGCGAGCGTACCGGATGGGGCCGGGCCCGCCCGACGGCGGTAACGTGCCCGCGCACGTTCGTCGAAGGCAGTCAGGAGCAGCCGTGCGCGAGTACTCGACGCCCATGACCGTCGAGGTCCCCACCAGCGGCAACCTCACCGACGCCGTGGTCCGCAACGCCGCGGAGGCACCCGACGCGGTGGTGATGAGCCGTCCCGACGGTGCCGGGGGCTGGAGCGACGTCACCGCCGCGCGGTTCCTCGAGGAGGTCCGCGCGGTGGCCAAGGGTCTGGTCGCCGCCGGCGTCGAGGCCGGTGACCGCGTGGCGCTGATGTCGAAGACCCGCTACGAGTGGACCCTGCTCGACTACGCGATCTGGTTCGCCGGCGCCGTGACGGTGCCGGTCTACGAGACCTCCTCGGAGGAGCAGGTCGGCTGGATCCTGGCCGACGCCGGTGTCCGCGCCGTCGTGACCGAGGGCCCCGACCACACCGCCCGCGTCAGCGCGGTGCGCAGCGGGCTCGAGGAGCTGCGGCACGTCTGGTCCTTCGCCGACAACGCCGTGGACGTGCTGACCCGGCTCGGCGAGGACGTCGACGACGAGGTGCTGGAGCAGCGGCGCACGACGGCGACGCCCCTGGTCCTGGCCACGATCATCTACACCTCCGGCACGACCGGGCGCCCCAAGGGCTGCATGCTCACGCACGGCAACTTCCTCGTCGAGCTGGGTGTGGCCACCGCAGAGCTGGAGCGGCTCTTCGAGACCGAGGGCGCCTCGACGCTGCTGTTCCTCCCGCTGGCCCACGTCTTCGCGCGGATCATCCAGGTCGGCTGCGTCATGTCGCGCACCCGGCTGGGGCACAGCCCCGACATCAAGAACCTGCTGCCGGACCTGCAGTCCTTCCGCCCCACGTTCGTGCTGGCGGTCCCCCGTGTCTTCGAGAAGGTCTTCAACACCGCCTCCCAGAAGGCCGCGGCCGAGGGGCGCGGCGCCGTCTTCGACCGGGCCGCGGAGGCCGCGATCTCGTGGTCGCGGGCCCAGGACCGCGGCCGGGTGCCGCTGCGGGTGCGTGCCGAGCACGCCGTGTTCGGCCGCCTGGTCTACGGCAAGCTGCTCGCCGCACTGGGCGGCAGCTGCACCTTCGCGGTCTCCGGCGGCGCACCTCTCGGGGAGCGCCTGGGGCACTTCTACCGCGGCGTGGGCCTGACGATCCTCGAGGGCTACGGCCTCACGGAGACCACCGCGGCCCTGACCGTGAACCTGCCCGACGCGCACAAGATCGGCACCGTCGGGCGACCCCTGCCCGGCACCGCCGTGCGGGTGGCCGACGACGGCGAGCTGCTCTTCCGCGGCGGCCAGGTCTTCGCCGGCTACTGGGACAACGAGGAGGCGACCGCCGAGACCCTTGAGCGCGACGGGTGGTTCCACAGCGGCGACGTGGGCGAGGTCGACGACGAGGGCTTCGTGCGCATCACCGGCCGCAAGAAGGAGATCCTGGTGACCGCCGGTGGCAAAAACGTCGCCCCGGCGGTCCTCGAGGACCGGGTCCGCGCGCACGCCCTGGTCGACCAGTGCCTCGTCGTGGGCGACGGCCAGCCGTTCATCGGCGCGCTCGTGACCCTCGACCGGGAGGCCCTCGCGGTGTGGGCGCAGGCCCGTGGGCTCGACGGCTCGCCCGACGACCTCGTCGCCCACCCCGACGTCCGTGCTGCGGTCGAGGAGGCGGTCGAGGAGGCCAACAAGGCGGTCTCCAAGGCAGAGTCGATCCGCAAGTTCGCCGTCATCGAGGACGAGTGGACCGAGGAGGGCGGGCAGCTCACCCCCAGCCTGAAGCTGCGCCGCAGCGTCGTCATGCGCGAGGCCCGGGGGCACGTCGACGCCCTCTACGGCGCAGCGACCGCCGACTGACAGTCGAAACGGTCCGAATTGGACCAAAAGGGTCCATCGGCCCTACCCGCGCTCCTAGCATGAACGCGGAGGGGGGACGCCCACACGTCCCCGGCTTGACGTGCGGACTTGGGGATGGGGCCCCGCGTCCCTGCAACGAAAGGTTCGCCGATGGACCGTCGCAGGATTCTCCTCGTCGCTGCCGCCGTGGTGGCCGCACTCGGGACCGCGCTGGTGCTCCTCTACGTCCGCGGTGCCGACAGCCGGGCCCAGGAGAAGTACGAGACGACCGAGGTGATCGTCGCCAGCGCCCAGATCGAGCGCGGCGAACGGGTCGCCGACGCCATGGCCGCGGGCAAGCTCTCCCTCCAGCCCGTCCCCCGGGGCCAGGTCCTCCCGGGGGCGCTGTCGAGCACCCAGGGGGTGGACCAGCAGCTGGCGCTCGCGGTCATCTACCCCGGCGAGCAGCTGGTGCCCCAGAAGCTCGGCGAGACCGCGCTCGAGGAGACCCGCCTCCAGATCCCCGACCGCGGCGACATGGCCATGTCCATCAATCTCACCGACCCGGCCCGGGTGGCTGGCTTCGTCAACCCCGGCTCCGAGGTCGCGATCTTCATCAGCGGCGCCGACCCCGCCACGGGCCAGCCCTACTCCCGGGTCCTGCTGACCCGGGTCACGGTCGTCGCGGTCGGCTCCACGACCCCGGTGACCACCACGACCCCCACCGGCGGGGACGGTGCCGCCGGCGGCCAGCAGGTCGTCGAGTCGTTGCCGCGGACGCTCATCACGCTGTCGGTGAGCCAGGCGCAGATGCAGCGCGTGCTGCTGGGCCAGCAGCAGGGAGAGCTCTCCTTCGCCCTGCTGACCGAGGACTCCAAGGTGACCCTGGCCCCTCCCACGACCACCGGCACCCTCTTCCAGGACTGACCGTGCCCGTCGTCGTCGACACCGAGGCCAGCGCCGTCACGGCGCTGCTCGAGGCCCTGCCGCCGGGCAGCCAGGGCGTGGACTCCGTGGACCGGATGCGCGCGTGGCTCGACCAGCACCTCGACGAGTACGTCGTCGTGCTCGGCTCGCACCTGGACCTGGACGACTGCCTGAAGGTCTGCGAGGACCTCCGGGTCGGTCGCCCCACCGTCAGCGTGGTGCTCGTCCGCGACAAGCTCGACACCACGGTGCTCGGCAGCGCCATGAAGGCCGGCGCCCGCGACGTCGTCGCGGTCGACGAGCCCGAGGCGATCCGGGGCGCCGTCGACCGTGCCCGCGAGCTCTGGACGGCGCTTCGGGGCCCGAGCGGCGCCCAGCACCTCGGCCGGGTCGTCACGGTGTTCTCGCCCAAGGGCGGTGTCGGCAAGACGACCATGGCCGTCAACCTGGCCCTCGCGCTCACCGAGCGCGGCGCGCGGCGGGTGTGCCTGGTCGACCTCGACCTGGCCTTCGGTGACGTGGCGATCACCATGCAGCTCTTCCCCACGCACTCGATCGAGCACGCCATCGGCTCCGAGGACTCCCTGGACGTCGCACACCTCGACACCCTGCTGACCCGGCACGCGGACTCCATGATGGTGCTCGCCGCCCCTGCCCACCCCGACGTGCGCGAGCGGGTCTCGCCGCTGCTGGTGACCCGCATCCTGCGCACCCTGCGCGAGAGCTTCGACTTCATCGTCGTCGACACCGCGCCCTCCTTCGACGAGCAGGTGCTGACCGCCCTGGACGAGACCGACGAGTGCGTCATCGTGGCCACCCTGGACGTGCCGACGCTGAAGAACGTCAAGGTCGCCCTGGAGACCCTCGACATGCTGGACATCGCGCGCGGCCACCGGCACCTGCTGCTCAACCGCGCCGACGAGGCGGTGGGCATCACCGGTGACAAGGTCGAGCAGATCCTGGGCATCCCCGTGGCCGCCTCGGTCTCCTCCTCCGTGGACGTCGCCGCCGCCACGAACGCCGGCATCCCCATCGTGGTCGCGACCCCGGGCCACCAGTCCAGCCAGGCGGTCCGGTCCCTCGCCTCGCAGATCGCCGGGGTGCCCCTCGGCGGCCCCGAGGACCCCGACGCGCCCACCTCCCCCACCGACACCGACGGCCAGGACCACGCGACGCGACGCTCGCGGTTCCGGCTCAGGAGGTAGCCATGAGTCTCGCCGACCGACTCGCCGCCGGCCGAGCCGCCCCGGCGCCGGCTCTCCGCCCAGCAGGGCGACCGGATCGAGGAGCTCAAGCAGAGCGTGCACGCCGAGCTTCTCAAGCAGCTCGGGCCGCACCTCTACGACGCCGACATGGACCAGGACGAGCTGGACCAGCGGGTCCGCAGCGTCCTCGCCGACGTGCTGGGGGCCCAGGACCGGCCGCTGTCGAGCAGCGACCGGCAGCGGGTCACCCAGGAGATCAGCGACGACATCCTCGGCTACGGGCCGATCGAGCCCTACCTGCGCGACCCCGACGTCTCGGAGGTGATGGTCAACGGCCACAAGGACATCTGGCTGGAGCGCAAGGGCAAGCTGGTGCCCGCCGACGCGCACTTCGCCGACGAGGCCCACCTGCGGCGCACCATCGACAAGATCGTCTCCCGCATCGGCCGCCGCGTGGACGAGTCCTCCCCCATGGTCGACGCCCGTCTCCCCGACGGCAGCCGCGTCAACGCCGTGGTGCCTCCGCTGGCCGTGGACGGCTCCGCCCTGACGATCCGCAAGTTCGCGGCCGACCCGCTCACCGCGCTGGACCTGATCTCCTTCGGCTCGCTCACCCCGCAGACCTGCGACTTCCTCGAGGCCTGCGTGCGCGGCCGGCTCAACGTGATCGTGTCCGGAGGCACCGGCGCCGGCAAGACCACCACCTTGAACGTGCTGTCCTCCTTCATCCCCGGGGACGAGCGCATCGTCACCATCGAGGACGCCGCGGAGCTGCAGCTGAAGCAGGACCACGGCGTGCGCCGGGAGTCGCGCCCCGCCAACCTCGAGGGCAAGGGCGCGGTGACGATCCGCGACCTGGTCAAGAACAGCCTGCGCATGCGACCGGACCGCGTCATCGTCGGCGAGGTCCGCGACGCCTCGGCCCTGGACATGCTCCAGGCGATGAACACCGGCCACGACGGCTCGATCTGCACCCTGCACTCCAACGGGCCCCGCGACACGCTGTCGCGCATGGAGACGATGGTGCTGATGGCGGGCATGGACCTGCCGGTGCGCGCGATCCGCGAGCAGGTGGCCAGCGCGGTCGACCTGATCGTGCACCAGTCCCGGCTCAAGGACGGCACGCGTCGCATCACCCACATCACCGAGGTGGAGCGGATGGAGGGCGAAGTGATCACCCTCCAGGACATCTTCGTGTACGACGCCTCGTTGGGCTTCGATGCCGACGGCCGCTCGCTGGGCCGGCTGCGCCCGACCGGCCTGCGGCCGAAGTTCCTGGAGAAGATGGCCCACTCCAACGTCACCGTGGACCCGATGGTCTTCGCCACGGACCGGATCTGATGCCCCGCCCCGTGCTCCTCGGCGCGCGGCCCGTCCGGGCCGACCGCGCGAGGTCCCTCGCCCCGGTGGCCGCGGTGGCCCTGGTGCTGGGCGTCCTCGCCGTGCTCATGGCGCCGACGCTCCTGGCGCCCGCGCTGGCGGCCGCTGGTGATGGACACCAGCAACTCGATGTCCGGGAAGAAGTTCGACGCCGCCCGCTCCGCAGCGCGCGCCTACGTCGACGGGCTCCCGCCAGACGTCTCGCTGGGCATCGTCACCTTCGCCCGCTCGGTGACCCGGTCGCTGGCGCCCACGCAGGACCGTGAGGCGGCCCGGACCGTCATCGACACCCTCGCCCTCTCGGCCCGCACCGCGCTGTACGACGGTGTGCTGAGCGCCGTCGAGGTCGCGGGGACCGAGGGCCAGCGCACGCTGGTGGTGCTCTCGGACGGCGCGGACACCACCGACACCACGCTGGAGAGCGTCACCGCCGCCGTCGAGGCGGCCGACGTCCGACTCGACGTGGTCTCGCTCGTCCGACGTCCCGCCGGGGACCTGACCACGCTGGCCGCCGCGGGCGGGGGCGAGGTCATCCCCGCCACCAGTGGTGCGCTGACCCGCACCTTCGCCGCCGAGGCAGACGTCCTGGACCGCCAGGTCCTGGTGACCGCCCAGGTCCCGGCCGACCTGGAGGCGGCCGACCAGACGGTCGCCGTCACCCTCGAGACCACTGCCGGCACCCTCGGCGCCGAGGCGTTCGCCGCCGTCACCGAGTCCGCTCCCGGAGGGGGCGGCGTCGACGACCAGCTGGTCCGCCCGACCGGCTGGGTCCTGCCCGCGGGGGCGATGTACGCCGGGGTCCTGGCGCTCGGGCTCGGGCTGGCGCTGCTGCTGGTGCTCCTGGTCCCGCGGCCGGCTCCGGCACCCACCGCCGCGGACCGCGTCGTGTCCTACACCTCCCGCACCGGCGGGGCCGCCGCCCAGCAGGAGGGCCCACGCCTGGACACCGAGCAGGCCATCGCCCAGGCCAAGGACGCCGCCGCCCAGGTGCTGCGACGCACGAAGGGACTGGAGGCCCGCATCGCGCACCGCCTCGACGGGGCGGGGAGCGAGCTCAAGCCGGCAGAGTGGCTCCTCGTCCACGCCGCGGTCGTGGTGGTGGCCGGTGTGTTCGGGCTGCTGCTGGGGGCCGGCAACGTCGTGCTCGGACTGTTCTTCATCGTCCTGGGGGTCGCCGGCCCGTGGGTCTACCTCGGGATGCGCCGCTCGCGGCGCCGCAAGGCCTTCAACGCGGGTCTGCCCGACACCCTCCAGCTGATCAGCGGCTCCCTGTCGGCAGGCTTGTCGCTGGCGCAGTCGGTGGACACGGTGGTCCGCGAGGGGCCCGAGCCGATCGCCTCGGAGTTCCGCCGGGTGCTGGTCGAGACCCGGCTCGGCGTCACCATCGAGGACGCCCTCGACGGCCTCGCCGCGCGCTTCGCGAGCAAGGACTTCGAGTGGGTCGTGATGGCCATCCGCATCCAGCGGCAGGTGGGCGGCAACCTCGCGGAGCTGCTGGACACCGTCGCGGGCACCATGCGCGAGCGCGAGTACGTCCGGCGCCAGGTCAACGCGCTGGCCGCCGAGGGCAAGCTGTCGGCCTGGGTGCTGGGGCTGCTCCCGCCGCTGTTCATGGTCTACCTGCTCCTCACCAACTACGACTACGTCAGCGTCATGTTCACCGAGCCCCTCGGCATCGTGATGATGGTGGGCGCCGGGCTGTGGCTGGCCGTCGGAGTGTTCTGGATGAGCCGGCTGGTCAAGGTGGAGGTGTGAGATGACCCTGCTGCTCGTGCTTGGCGTCCTGCTGGTCGTCGTCGCCATCGTCCTGGTCGCCTCCGCCACGACCCCCGAGGGCGAGGCGAGCGGGGTCGGCAGGTCGCTCGCGGTCCTCCAGGCCATGACCGACGCCCCCAAGGAGCTGACCGAGGAGATCGACCGACCCTTCTCCGAGCGGGTCTGGGAGCCGTTGCAGGCCCGCACCCTCGGCTTGGGACGCCGTCTCTCCGGCGCCGACTCCGCCGACCGGATCCGCCGCAAGCTCGACCTCGCCGGCAACCCCCCGGGCTGGAGCGTGGACCGGGTCACCTCGGGCAAGATCGTCGGGGCCGTCCTGGGCCTGCTCGTCGCGCTGCTGTTCAGCCTCATGCTCGGCACCGGGACCCCGGGCCGGGTCGCCGTGGCGCTGGCGGGGCTGGGGGTCGGGTTCTTCGGGCCGAACCTCTACCTCTACCAGAAGGCCTACGACCGCTCCCTGCAGATCCAGCGCGACCTGCCCGACGCCATCGACCTGATGACGATCAGCGTGGAGTCCGGCCTCGGCTTCGACGCCGCCGTCCAGCAGGTCTCCCGCAACACCCACGGGCCGCTGGCCGACGAGTTCTCCCGGGTCCTGCGCGAGATGCAGATCGGCCAGGGCCGCGCGGCCGCGCTGCGGGCCATGTCCGACCGCACGAACGTCGCCGACCTCAAGACCTTCGTCAGCGCGATGGTCCAGGCCGACTCCTTCGGCGTCCCCGTCGGCCAGGTGCTGCGCGTGCAGTCCAGCGAGATGCGCACCAAGCGGCGGCAACGGGCGGAGGAGAGGGCCCAGCAGGTGCCCGTGAAGATCACCGTGCCGCTGATCTTCTGCATCCTGCCCTGCCTGTTCGTCAGCGTGATGGGCCCCGCGGTCATCTCGATCATGGACGGCTTCTGAGGCGAGATGGCCCGTGACGTCATGAGGATCGCTCCCGACCAGCGGATCGCTGCCGCCGCACGCGGCTTCGTCCTGCTCGCCCTGGGCGGCCCCATCCTGTGGAACCAGGACGTGTCCTCCGTCATCGCCCTCGCCGCCCTCGGGACGGGGTGGCTGCTCGCGCTGAGCCTGGAGCTGCGCACCACGCGGCTGCGCGTCCCGCTGGTGGTCGTCGAGGCGACCTTCGTCGGGCTGGTGGTGGCCACAGAGCTGGAGTCCCAGGCCGTGCTGGGCGCCCTGGCCGTGCCGCCCTTCGTGGCCGGGCTGTGGCGAGGGCTGCGCGGTGTCCTGCTGGCGCTGTCCGCGGAGCTGGTCACCGTGGTCGTCGTCGGTGTCGGCCTCCAGGGTCCCTTCAGCGCCGAGCAGTCCCTGGGCGTGTTCACGTGGGCGGCGATGGGCCTGGCGCTCGGCATGGTCGCGACGTTCGTCCGGGGCGCCCTGCGCGACGACGACCCGCTCGCGCCGTACCGCCACGCCTCGGAGCTCCTGCGCGAGCTGAACGACCTCAGTCTCGGTCTGTCGGGCGGCCTGGAGCCCCGCAGCCTGGGCGGCCTGATCCTGAGCACCGTGCTCGACGAGCTGCCCTCGACGGCGGTGAGCATCCACGTCCCGCTGGACGACCACCTGGCCACCCTGGCGGCCAAGTCGCTACCCGGGGGCGACCTGGAGCGGTGCGCCGAGCTCGCGCCTGGAGACCGGACTGCTCTTCGAGGCCTTCCGCGACACCGCCACCGCCGACGAGCGCCAGCGACTGTCCCGGGAGATGCACGACGGCGTCGCCCAGGACATCGCCTCGTTGGGCTACCTCGTGGACGCCCTGGCCGCCCAGGCGCCCACCCCGGAGGCGGAGGCCCAGCTGGGGATGCTGCGCGAGCGGGTCACGGCCATCGTCGCGGAGGTCCGTCGCTCGGTGACCACCCTGCGCACGACCGTCGGCACCAGTGAGTCGCTGGGCACCGCCATCGTCGGCGTGACCCGCAACCTCAGCCAGACCTCCGGCATCCCCATCGAGGTCACCCTCGACGAGCAGCCGCAGCGGTTGCGTCCCGAGGTCGAGGCGGAGCTGTTCCGCATCACCCAGGAGGCGCTGAACAACGCCGTCAAGCACGCGGAGTGCCGCGCGATCCGCGTGCACTGCCAGGTCGCCGCCCCGTACGCCGCCATCAGCGTGACCGACGACGGGCGCGGCCTCGGTGAGGCACGCAGCGACTCCTACGGCATGCGCATCATGCGCGAGCGCGCCCTGCTCATCGACGCCCGGCTCTCCATCGAGGAGCCACCCCAGGGCGGCCTGGCCGTCCACGTCCGCCTCCCCTCGGCGGCCGAGCAGCCCATCCCCTCCCCCACCACCAGGACCCAGGAGGCCACCTCCCCATGAGCGAGCACATCTCCGTCATGCTGGTCGACGACCACGAGCTGATCCGCACCGGCCTCGCCGGCGTCTTCGACCTCCAGGCCGACATGAGCGTCGTCGCGCAGGCCGGTTCGGTCGCCGAGGCCCTCTCCCGGTTCGAGGAGGTCCGTCCCGACGTCGTGGTGACCGACCTGCAGCTCGGGGACGGCACCGGCCTCGACGTCGTGCGGTCGCTGCGGCGCGACCACGAGGACGTCGGCCTCATCGTCTTGACCATGCACTCAGGCGACGACCAGATCTTCGCGGCCATGGAGGCGGGCGCGTCCGGCTTCGTCGGCAAGGACGCCCCCTCCACCGAGGTCGTCAAGGCCGCCCGGCACGCCTCGGTCTCACCGCGCTCGTTCATCTGCAGCGGACTGGTGGGGGCGATGATGCGGCGGGGCGCCGCGGAGTCCACGCGGCTCACCGACCGCGAGCACGAGGTGCTGGTGCTGCTCGCCGACGGTCTCGGCGCGGCCCAGATCGGCGCGCAGCTGTACATGAGCGAGTCCACCGCGAAGTCGCACATCGCCCGCATCTACCAGAAGCTCGGCGCGGCCAACCGCGCCCAGGCCCTGGTCACGGCCATGCGGATCGGACTGTTGTCCAGCGTGCAGCGTCCCCCTGGAGCACCGTGACCTAGTCCGGAATGACTAGACGCCTCCGCACCATCAACGGATGAGCAGCACCCCTCACCCTGCCGAGAATGGGGTCATGAGGTCCCCCGTCGGGGACCGCTGACCACAGGGAGAAACACATGCTCGAGTTCCTGCGCATCATGCTGGACGCCCGCACCGATCGCCGCGACGAGCGTGGCGCCTCCGCCGTCGAGTACGGCCTGCTCATCGACGCCCGGCTCTCCATCGAGGAGCCACCCCAGGGCGGCCTGGCCGTCC
>LULW01000474.1_pt1 | contig 12319 bp, 13 predicted proteins | sample 729531 | NCBI WGS metagenome assembly LULW01 (sample SAMN03860279, study PRJNA289734) | marine metagenome | biome: seawater column; feature: ocean; material: water; isolation source: Red Sea water column Station 108 - depth 10m | place: Saudi Arabia: Red Sea | collected 2011-10-15 | depth 10 m | reverse complement strand
CAACAAGGACTTCGATATTCGCAGTTGAAATTGTTGAGAACAATAATGAACTTGCAATTTTTTCTATCTGCTGAATTTTATTTAACTCAACAACCTCAACTACTGGTTCTGTACTCTCACCAACTGTATCTTGATCACTTGATATTAGGACTTCTTCTGTTCTTGCCTCAATGACTGTCAGAAACATACTTGTAATTCCATTTAAAACTGTTTGATTAAGATCTGAATTTATTGAATATATTGGATTAACTGAATCAACAGCTTTGGCGATATTTTCATCAGTTTGCTCTTCATCCACAATTTCTATATATTTTGGAGCAACAAATGTTGAAGGTGATTCCTCCCCAATACTAATTTTTATTACTTGATTTTCAGGAAATATTGAGAATGAAATAAACCACACTAAACCACCGAAAATTGCAATGTATAAAAGTTTTACACCAAAAGAAAAGTAATTTCTCATTATTTCTTTGGAAATACCTCTAATATTTTTGAAACAATAGGATTTCTGACAATATCAGCATTATCAAATTCCATGACAGATATTTCATCAATATTAGAAAGTGCTTTTCTTGTTCTTTTTAGACCTGAGTTATCAGTATTATAAAGATCTATTTGTGATTCATCACCGGTGATAATTACTTTAGAATTCTCTCCTAGTCTTGTTAGAAACATTTTTATTTGTCCAGAGGTGGCATTTTGTGCTTCATCAAGAATAATACATGCATTGTTTAAAGTTCTACCTCTCATGTACGCAAGTGGAACAATTTCAATATTTCTTTTTTCGATTAAATACTCCAGGTTTTCATTACCAAAAAAGTACTCTAAAGAATCAAATAATGGTACCAAGTAGGGATCAATTTTTTGAGATAAGTCACCAGGTAGAAATCCCAATTTTTCTCCTGCTTCTACTGCTGGCCTAGTAAGAACAATTTTCTTTATCTGATCTTCAGAGTACATTTTTACTGCACTAGCAACTGCTAAAAATGTTTTTCCTGTTCCAGCAGGTCCAACCCCAAATGTGACAGTTGAATTCATAATTGTTTCTATATATTTGTATTGACTTACATTTTTAACTTTTATGGACTTATTATTTGTAATGCTTATTGTGCTTAATTTTTTTCCATTACCGTTGGAAAAATTTTTTTTATATATTTTAAATTATTGTCATTAATTCCAAACAAATTAATTAATTCAATATTATTCGGAATGACTTTTTCAACAACCATTAGAAAGCCTTCAATTTTTCTCCTCCAATTAAATGGAGATGTATATGATAAACAGTCTGTCCACCATCATCATTAGTGTTAAATATTAATCTATAGCCACTCTCATCTATTTCATATTTTTTTGCTAAATCTTTAGCTACTTGTATCATCTTTCCAACTAACAATGTGTCCTCATCAGATAAATTATTTATTGTATTTATTCTTTTTTTGGGAATTATTAGTAGATGAATTCTAGCAACAGGATTTATGTCTTGAATTGAAAATATATCGTCATCTTCGTAAATTATTTCTGATTCTATTTCTTTATTTAGAATCATCTCAAATACTGATTTTTCTTCCATATTATATTTTACATCAATAAGGATACACCAAGTATTGAGGCTGTCTCTGTTCTTAAGGTAAAATCACCAATATTTGATAGGTATTTAAATTTATCTTTCTCGTTATTAGACCAGCCACCTTCAGGGCCAATAGCTATGTTTTTCATACTGTTGTTTTCTTTAATATGTTTACCGGTAATATCTAGACCGTGATTAAATTTTTCAAAATCCAAGTTATTTGAAATAAATATATCTGGTTTAAATGCGTTTCCTGATTGCTCTACTGCTGAGATAGACCACATATTAAGCTTATCTAAATCAACTTTTATTTTTTGTGAATGATCTGTAGGGCCGAAACTAATTGAACTTACAGATAGCTCCGTTAATTTCTCAACAATAAAACGAAGCCTATCTTTATCTTGAATGAAAGAAATAAATACATCAATATCATTTTTTCTTACAAATTCTTGATTAGATTTTAATGAAACAACATTTCCTTCTAAGTTTCCAAAATAAATTTTTCCTTTCCCATTTGATATCTTTATTTCATCCATATCTTTAATCCTCAAAACATTTTTTAAATGATGTAATTTTTCATCAGTAAGTTGTAACTCTTTGAAAGTATCTAATATTTTTGAATCAAAAACTGTAGGGGTATGCATACTATTGTTTTAAAAACTCTTTAAAGGCCTCTTTGGGTACTTCTACCCTTCCAATGCTTCTCATCTTTTTCTTACCTTCTTTTTGCTTTTCTAAAAGTTTCCTCTTTCTAGTAACATCTCCTCCATAAAGTTTTGCAGTAACATCCTTTCGGAGGGCTTTTACAGTTTCTCTAGATATAATTCTTGAACCTATCGCAGCTTGAATTGGTATATCAAATTGTTGACGTGGGATTAGATCAGCTAATTTTTTTACCCTATTTCTCCCAACATATTCTGCACTATCTTTTGAAAGAATCGAACTAAATGAATCTACCACCATACCATTAACAAGAATATCTAGTTTGACCAAACTTCCGTCTTCAAATCCTAAAATTTTATAGTCAATTGATGCAAAACCCTGTGAGATAGATTTAAGTGAATCATAAAATCCTGAGACTAGTTCTAGCAGAGGTAGCTTATATTTAAGCTTGACCATTGTCGTACTTAGGTAAGTCAGATCTTCCTGTATGCCTCTTTTATCATTTAAGAGCGTCAAAATTGCACCAAGATACTCTTTTGGAAATAATAAATCTACTTCACAAATTCTCTCTTGTAATTTTTTTATATCAGTATATTCATCAAGAATAGAGGGGTTTCTTATTACCCTTTCTTCGTCGTTATTCCTTATAAGCTTAAACTCTACTGATGGAGGGGTCACAATCAGAGATAGGTCGAATTCTCTCTCTAATCGTTCAATAACAATCTCTAAATGCAAAAGGCCCAAAAATCCACATCTAAATCCAAATCCGAAGGCAGAAGAGGTTTCTGGTTCAAAAACAAAGCTTGCATCATTTAATACATATTTATCCAACGATTCCCTTAGTTTTGTAAAATCATCAGAGTCTGAAGGAAATATACTCGAAAAAACTGTAGGTTGAGATTCTTCATATTCTGACAATATTATTGGCTTCTCATCTTCTCCAGTGACTAAAGTGTCTCCAACTCTTATTTGAGATAAATCTTTAGCACCAGTAACGATGTACCACCAAATACCCTTACTGAAGCTACAACTCCTTTGTAAGAATCAAAGTATGAATCAAAAATTAGTGCATTTACCTTATCGGATTTTTCAATTGGAGCAGTTATTAAGTTTGGAATTTCTGATATAAGTTCTTGAACTCCATCTCCAGTTTTTGCAGAAATATTAAAAATTTCTTCATCCTTAGAACCAATTAGATTGTGTATTTGTTGAGATACATTTGATATATCAGCATCAACAGAATCTATTTTGTTAATAACAGGAATAATATCTAATCCGGCTTCAATAGCTGCATAGGAATGTGCAAAAGTCTGAGCTTGTACACCTTTTGTTCCATCTACAAGTAATAATGCTCCGTCACAAGCAATTAAAGCTCTGGAAACTTCATAAGAAAAATCTACGTGTCCGGGTGTATCAATTAAGTTTATAACTAAATCATCAAAGATTAATCTGATCGGTTGAGATTTAATGGTAATACCTCTTTCTCTCTCAAGATCCATGTTGTCCAGAATTTGGTCATTATGATCACCAGGAGTAATTAATCCAGATAATTCGATAAGTCTGTCAGCTAAAGTAGATTTACCATGATCAACATGTGCAATAATCGAAATATTTCTTATATTTTTATTTGTTAACATCTTTAATAAGTTATTATCTTATATACCAAGAGGTTTTAGATGGCAAATATTAAATCCCAAAAAAAGAGAATAAGACAAGACGAGAAGAAAAATCTTAGAAATAAGGACAAAAAAACAGCTCTAAGAACATCTATTAAAACTATATTAAATTCAGAAAGTGATGTTGAAAAAGAACAGAAAGATACTGTAATCAAAAATTTAGATAGAGCTTATTCCAATGGAATAATAACTAAAAATTATAGAGATAGAAATAAATCCCGAATTTCAAAACTGTAATAGATTTTTTATAGAAACCACAAAACGTTTTGCATTTTCTTGATTAAATGAAGAATTAGTATTTAATTTTTCGATCTTATAAATCATACTTAAAGAATTTTCTAAATCTATGACATTTAACTTGTCTCTTCTTTTTTGAGCAAGCTCATACTTGTAATCTACTTTTTCAGAAAGTACTTCTGCGACTTTTTTTTCATCGTATTTATAAATTAATAACAATCTTTGAAGCTCTTTGTTGAAGTACGACAAGAATTGTCTAAATACTGTCTCGTCATTACAGAATTTATCAATAATTTCATTTGTTAATTTTTTTTGCTTTGAAAAAATAATATTTACCAAGTCCCAAGGGTAAATCTCAGTACTTTTTTTGTTTTCTGGATAATGTGTTTCAATTAATTCAGCAACAGCTGAGAATGTTTTTAAATTATTTTTTTTAACTTGAAAAATATATTTCTCATTAAAATCATAATTCATTTTTTTTAAATCACTGTATGTTACGAAACTATCTGATACAAATTGGAAATTATCACTTTGGAATAATGCTGCAGTATTGTTAGCGGTAAATTCTTCTTGAGAAATTGATACAATACTTTCATCGATATTTATTTCAGATTTTATTTGGTTGATATCTGAAATTAAGTTTTCTGTAATTATTAATTTTGTCACTTATTGAACTATATTAATTAATTTATCTTTAATAAATATTACTTTTTTGGCATTTGAAAAATCAATATCAAAATTAGTAGTACAAATTTCTTTAACTTCATCTTCTTCAATTCCTGTGTTAACGATTAATGCGTGCCTCTTCTTTCCATTTATTTGAATCACAAGTTCATAAACAGGATTCTCTAGTTTTGTTTCATCAAAAGTTGGCCATTTCTCCTGACTTATATCACTATCAAAATAATCTTGGAATATTTCCGAAGCAATATGTGGGGACATTGGGTATAAAAGGATTAATATATTTCGTAAAATTGAATCTTTTAGATCTATCTGAATCGTATTATCTTCCTTTAGATAATCGCTTAAGTCATTGTTTAATTTCATAAGATCAGATACCGCTGTATTAAACTCAAATTTCTCAAGATGTTGAGTAATAGATTTTATTGTTTGATTAATTTTTCTCTCAATTTCTTCATCTTTTGAACTAAAAGTATCAGAGGTGTCTTTTTGATCAATAATTTTGACCATATTATCCCAGAACTTATTTAAGAATCTCTTAGTTCCTTCTATACCACCATCATTCCATTCAACCCCATCGCTAGGAGGTGCCATAAAAAGAATATATAATCTTAATGCGTCAGCCCCATGAGTTGCAAAATATGATTCTGGATCAACAATATTTCCTTTTGATTTTGACATCTTTGCCCCACCAAAGTTAATCATCCCCTGAGAGAAAAGATTATGAAATGGTTCATCAATTTTCATAAAACCAAGATCCCTCAAGGCTCTTACAAAAAACCTTGAATAAAGAAGGTGAAGAATAGCATGTTCGACACCACCTATATATTGATCAACCGGTAACCATTCATTTATAAAATCAGATTCGAAAGGTTCATTATCGTTCTTTGGGTCTAAGAATCTCATGTAATACCAGGATGAATCTACAAAAGTATCCATAGTGTCAGTTTCACGAAGAGCTTTCTTAGAACATTTTGGACAATCAGTTTCAACAAATTCTTTGCTCTTGGACAAAGGAGATCCATCTGTATTTATATAATCTTTAATTTCTGGAAGTAATACTGGTAAATTTTCATATTTTTCTGGTAATAATCCACAGTCATCACAATTGATTAATGGAATTGGACAGCCCCAATACCTCTGTCTACTGATTAACCAATCTCTCAAACGATATGTTGTTTTTTCATCACCAATCTTATTTTTTACTAAAAAGTCATTTATCTTTTTACTTGCTTCTTCGTGAGAGCCTAAGTCATTGAACTCTCCAGAATTGATAAGGACTCCATTACCTGTAAAGGCTTCATTGTCTACATTTATTGTTTTTTCTTTATCTATAATTACCTGTCTAATTTCAATATCATATTTTTTTGCAAATTCATAATCTCTTTCATCGTGAGCTGGAACTGCCATAATCGCACCAGTTCCATAATTCACAAGAACATAGTCAGCTATCCATAAAGGTACTTCCTCATTTGTGATTGGATTCATAACTTTCAAAGTGGTATCTACTCCAGTTTTTTCTTTTGTAATAGACATTCTCTCGAATTCTGACTTATTTACAATTGAGTCTAAATAATTTTGTATCTCATCTTTTTTATCAGATTGCTCCATAATTTCATTAATTAATTCGTGCTCTGGAGATATGACAGCAAAAGTCATCCCAAACAATGTATCAGGTCTTGTTGTGAAAACATCAAAAGTAAGGTCTGTTCCAATTATGTTTAATTCAAATTGAGAGCCTTCAGATTTTCCAATCCAGTTTCTTTGCATCGTCTTCACGTTTTCTGGCCAATCACCAATCTCATCAAGGCCTTGTAATAATTCTTCAGAATATTCGGATATCTTCAGAAACCATTGGTTTAAATTTTTTGGCTCTACAGCTGTATCACATCTCTCACAAGAGCCTTCTATAACTTGTTCATTAGCTAGAACTGTTCTGCATGAATTACACCAATTTACTGGTGCGTCCTCCTTGTAAGCCAAATCATTTTCAAACAACTTTATAAATAGATATTGAGTCCATTTGTAATAATCAACAGAGTGGGCTGCAACTTCCCTATCCCAATCATATAAAGAACCTAATCTAATAATTTGAGATTTCATATTAGCAATTCTCTCTTCCGTAAATTCTCTTGGATGAATACCAGTTTTAATTGCTGCATTTTCGGCAGGAAGGCCAAATGAGTCCCAGCCCATAGGAGATAAAACATTGAAGCCATTCATTTGTTTATATCTAGTAATAACATCACCAATCGTATAGTTCCTTATATGTCCCATATGCAGATCTCCAGAGGGATATGGGTACATACAAAGGTTGTAAAATTTTGGTTTGTCAGATTTTAAATCACACTTAACAGTTTCACTATTTTCCCAGTGATCCTGCCATTTCTTTTCTATTTTTTTATATTCAAATTGACTGTTCATATACTTTTACTAATTCTGGAAATATATTTTCCTTACTTGATTTTTCTAATTTCTTTTCAATATTAAACAATTTTTTCTGTATTAATTCAATATTGTTTTCTAAATCTTGAATAGATGAAGCTATTGAATGCGATAATCCATTCACATCATCAAATAAATAACCTGAGTCTTCGTCAATATAATTTGTCATTGGCAAAATATTTCTTGTTATGCAAATCTTTGAGAAACTCATGGCTTCAAGTAGTACCAAACCTAAACCCTCTGAAAATGATGGAAATACAAAAATGTCTATATTATTAAAAAATTCTTCCCTGTTTTCTATATATCCAAGAAAATTAACGTTTTCAATATTGTCTTTTTCAATCATATTTCTTAATTTTTCTAAATACTCATCGGTCCCACTTCCAGCAATCATTAATTTAAAATCAAGTGATTTAAGCTCGTCTGAATTAAGCGCATCAATTAAGTCTTCTATCCCTTTATTTACATTTAGTCTTCCAAGAAATCCAAGGGTTACTCTATCTTTTTTTACAATGGTTCCAGAATTTTTGATGTCTATCCAGTAAGGTATGACAACAACATTCAGTTCATGATTAAGATTTTCAATCCAACTTTTTACTTCATCAGAAATCGCGATTATCGAAAAAGCAGATTGCCAATGTTTAGAGAGTCTCTTCATAAAGTATTTTCTTAGGTTATTACTTAAACTACCTTTTTCTAAATATGTATCATATTTTCCATGAACACTTACAATCCATTTAATTTTTTTTGATAAATATTTTTTTGTTCTGTAAACCATATAATCGCTACGAGGTTGATGTGAATGAATAATATCAAATTTTTCATTTTTGAATTTTGAATACATAGAAAAATATGAAAATATATTAAACATTCTAGGACCATTAAGTCTTGTAATGTTAATGCCACTTTTAAGTAGTTCGCTTTCTATTGAATATGATTCAGTGCTATCTTCACCAATAACAGTTACATGGACATCCATCCCATCATTTAGCTGTGCATTGATTAGGTCCAACAAATGCGATTCAGCACCTCCCCTATTTAAAGAATTGATAACATGACAAATTTTCATAATCTTGGAGTTATCCATGTAGATTTTGGAGGAAACAGAGAGTCGTTTTCTACAATTTCAGATACTTTTATGGGGGTAAAATTTACAATTATTTCATCATTAGTTTTATTTTCATCCACCGCTGAGCTTATATACTCGTTAACGTAACAGAAATTTTTAAATTCATAAAGTTGATAAATGTCCAAAATTTCCTCATTGAAAAACTTAACATCATCTACTGAAACATAGAATTTTGAAGAGACATTGTTTGAAAAATTATAATTCTCAAGAATTTCCTCAAATTCTTTTTTTCTAATTATTAAACGTGATGGGTAAGAAAGAATTTCTACATCATCAATTGAAATAAGTACTAATTCAATTGATTTGTCAATATCATTTCTTTTCAAGTATTCATATCGATGATGTCCATCTAACAGAATCATTTTCTTTCCTTTTAAATCATTTATATTTTTGATATTTGTTATATTCATATCAATTCCAAATAAAAGTGGTTCAAAAGATTCTTCCATGTTTTCAATTGGGGAATTTATTTCTTCATGGGTCTTTATCTCGATAAAGTCAGTATTTGAAAAATTAATTTCAAGTTTAAGACCCTCAACGTCGTAGTTTTCAAATTGATAAACTGTGAAGTTATTATTTTCCATTATCTGCAAAAAATTTGTCAATATATTCTGACAAGTAGTCAACCATCTCGTCTGTAATTGAATTGTAAAGACTAATTCTTATTCCCCCCTGGCTTCTATGTCCATTCAGACCAAGTATTCCTTTTTCAGTTGCTTTAATAAGAAATTTCTTTTCCAAATCCTCATTTTTGAATTTAAAAATTATATTGGATCTACTTTTTGAATAGTCACTGACAGGTATTATTACAAAATCACCATAACTCTCTAATTGTTCATATATTCTTGATGATTGTCTAATTGATTTTTCTTCAAAATGGTTTATACCCCCCATTGCAATCATCCAATCGGTTACCAGCTTTAGGACGTATATCGAAAAAGTAGGAGGTGTGTTCAACAAAGAATTCTTTTCCACCAATTGTCCAAGGTTGAGGTATCTAGAATTATCTTCTGAATTTAAATATTTTTCATCACCAATACATATTGAGACTCCTGGAATGCCCATATTTTTTTGAGCTCCTGCATAAACATAAGCTAAATTGTCCCATTCAAAACTATAAGAACCAATATCTGAGGACATATCAATGAGTAATGAATCATGTTCAATTTTATTGAATTCCCTTAATTGGACACCATTTATTGTCTCGTTTGAAGTTAGGTGCAAATAATCAACACCTTCGAGGTCCCAGGGTGTTTGAATATAATTTTCAATTTCATTATCGCTTACTTCAATTATTTTCGTATCTCTAATTTTTGAGAAATCTTCAACTGAGTACCTCCCCCATGTTCCTGTGACTAGACATCCTAAAAGTTTATTTTCTTTATCAAAGTTATTAGCGATAAAGGTATTCTGATATGTTGCTCCCCCTTGCAAGAGAAGAGTGAAATAATTAGATGGAATATTAAAAATATTTATCATATTCTCTTGAAGAGCGTTTATTAATGTTTCAAAATCTTTAGATCTGTGTCCAATCTCTAGAATTGACAAACCAGTTTTTTGATAATTAGCTATTGCCTCTTGGGACTTACTGATAATAGAAGGATCTAATCTTGCTGGACCCGGTGAAAAATTATGTATTTGCATTTATATCATCTTTCATAAAAATCAAATTATACGCTGCACCAATGATTAAGCCATAGAACGCATTGACTTCTTCAACTGGACTAACAAAGAAAAATAAAATAAAACTGTAAAAGAAAAACAATTTAAGTAACTCTTTTTTTTGAACAATAATGTTCAGGAATATTAAAAACAGTATTAGAGGAAAAATAATTCCGAAAGCTTGAGTATAAAACACAAACAAATTTTGAACATTTAGATCATATTTAAGTAGTGAATAATTACCAGTACCAAAATTTTGGGTGCTATATCTTTGGAGAAGATATTTAGGTAATGTCCTATTCGTAAAATACATTTCTTCATTAACTCTTACTGAAGAATAATCTTGATAATCAGAGTTAATATTGATAATGCTTTTAGGTGTAATATCTCTCAATGAGTTAATGAAAAAATTCAATACATTTAATCTGTCATTACCCAGGCCCAATTCTTCAGTGTCTGAATTTACATCAATTTTTATTTCACCAGAAGCATTCATTTTTTGAACATCTTCTTCATATTCAATACATTGCCTACTATCTGAATTTAAATTACATTCAAAAACTCCAAAATTAGACATTACAAGTGAAATAGCCAAGAACAATAAAAGCGATTTATTTAACTCTTTTGTTTTTAGATAGTCAAATAAGACGAACGTAAGAAAAAGTATACAAAATAACCGCAAATAATTACTTCTTGATAAACCTAATGCAACTCCAGAAATTATGGATAACAAATAATTACTACTTTTATATTTGTAAAGATACAAAACAACGAGTGGCATTAAAAAAGATATTAATAAAACTGGCTCTCTAAATGTACCCATTGCTCTGTGTGGTTCTGATAACCAAAAAGTAGATTGGTCGGAGTCTCCAAAAAGATTAGTGTTTGATCTATTTCTTATAAATTCACTTAAGTCATAAATTTGGGCGATAAATATATAGATTGTCAAAGCTGACATTACTCCAATTAAATATTTCCAAGTGTCAAAAAAGGACATTATTTTTTCATTTCTAAAGTAAGTCAATGAAAATAAAAGAACTATAACAAATGAGAATATGTTAAGTAATCGTAAAAAGAGGTATTGTATTTCTCCTTGTGAAACTTCATTGAAGAAAATATATATTATCTGTGGAATCATGACGATTGCAATCAATATTGAAACAATTACAAGATTTTTTGAGTCATAGAATAATTTGTATTTAGTTAAAGCAAACAAAAACAATAGGGTCATACCTAACCATGGAATTGGTATGCCAAAAATTTGATAAGCATCCAAAAAAACGAGCAAAATAGAAACCATTAAAAACATAATTTCGTAAGTGTTTTGGCTAGATTGTTTATTTATCTGCATCATTCTTATGTTAATGTTGAGATTTATTCAATTTGATTTTATTTTTATCAAATATATGGTGTATTCAAATAATTTTTGTAAAACCATTGCAGAGCTTAAAGCAATAGCGACTCCTAGAGAGGAAAAAGAATCAGATAATAAGACTGCTAAAACGAGAAATACAAAAGAGTAAACAATTCGTCCATAAGCATGAAACTGGATTAAATCAGCAAATAATAGATACTGTCTTATCCAGAAACTTAACAAATAAGTAGTGAATCCTATTAACAACACCATCATTGGCTCAAATGAATTAATAAATTCCTCGTTACCAATAAATAAAATAAGATTTCGTCCAAAAATGAAATATATTCCAAATAACAATATTGAAATTGGTAACAAAATTCGCTTTAAGAAAGAAGTTATATTGAAATCTTTGTCCTCAGACTTTAATTTGTTTTGTAGCCAAGGATTAAATGTAACAACAAGATAATTTATAGGTTCAACTAATCTTTTTGCAAATTGATAGATTCCAACAGTCTGTATATCAACGACTATGGCTAGTAGAATTACATCAAAATGTTGTGGTATAAGACCAATAATTTGGTCATATCTAATTTTTCCATAAGAAGATCTGATGGATTTTGAATATGCTTTAAAATGTCGAATCTTGAAATCTGAGGAATCACGATATTTATTTGAGAGATATAAACCAAAAAGCCCAAAGGTAATTCCATAGATTGATTGTGCAATTAGATAGTTTTCTACACTTGGATCATTTAAAAGTAAAAATACTAATGCAATAAACCTAACTACTACACTGCTAATTTCAAGTATTGAGTATCTTCTTAAATCATTATGAAAAATCAGTATAGATTTACTTGTTTCTGAAAAAGTCTGAATAATTCTTGTAAGTAAATAAATTAATA
>LULW01000130.1_pt1 | contig 12426 bp, 12 predicted proteins | sample 729531 | NCBI WGS metagenome assembly LULW01 (sample SAMN03860279, study PRJNA289734) | marine metagenome | biome: seawater column; feature: ocean; material: water; isolation source: Red Sea water column Station 108 - depth 10m | place: Saudi Arabia: Red Sea | collected 2011-10-15 | depth 10 m | reverse complement strand
TCGCGGCCTTCGACTACGCCTGGTACGTCGGCGCCGTGGCCGTCACCGGCATCGTGTTGGCCGCGATCTACGTGCTGTGGATGTACCAGCGCACCATGACCGGCCCGACACCCGAGCGGGCCACCGCCGACGAGGACCTCAGCCTGCGCGAGGGCATCGCCGTCGCCCCGCTGGTCGTCGCCCTGGTGTTCCTGGGCTTCTACCCCGCGCCGCTCCTGGACGCCGCCGACCCCTACGTCGGTGACCTGATGAGCCACGTCGGCGTGACCGACGACCCGCCGGAGGTCACCGCGCCTGCGGCCGACCACGCCGGTGACGAGCACGCCGAGGAGGGCGAGCACTGATGGAGTTCACCAAGCCTGTCCTCGCCTACGCCGAGATCTGGCCGCTCATCGCGGTGCTCGGTGTCGCCTGCCTCGGCGTGCTGGCCGAGGCGCTGCTCGCCCGCCCCCACCGCCACCGTGCGCAGGTGCTGCTCGCCGGCACCGGCCTGGTCGCCGCGCTCGTCGGCACCGTCGTCGTCGGCACCCGCCTCGACGAGGTCGCCGACGGCGCCGCCCGCGGCGTCATCGGTGGCGCCGGCTCGGTCGTCGTCGACGGCCCCACGGTCTTCCTGTGGGCCCTGGTGCTGGTCTTCTCGCTCATGGGTCTCGCGCTCTTCGCCGAGCGCAAGGTCGAGGCCGGGGTGTCGGTCTTCGCCGGCCAGGCCGCCGCGCTGCCCGGCAGCGACGCCGAGCGCCAGGCGCAGGGGCTGGATCACACCGAGGTCTACCCGCTGATGATGTTCGCCATCGGCGGCATGATGCTCTTCCCCGCCTCCGGGGACCTGCTGACGATGTTCGTGGCCCTCGAGGTGCTCTCGCTACCGCTCTACCTCCTCTCCGGGCTGGCGCGCCGCCGCCGCCTGCTGAGCCAGGAGGCCGCGCTGAAGTACTTCCTGCTCGGGGCGTTCTCCTCCGGCTTCTTCCTCTACGGCATGGCGCTGGTCTACGGGTACGCCGGCACGCTGGACCTCGGCGGCATCGACCTGGCCATCCGCAACGGCTCCGGCAACACCGGGATGCTCACCGTCGGGCTCGGCCTGCTGCTGGTCGGCCTGCTCTTCAAGGTCGGCGCCGTCCCGTTCCACTCCTGGACCCCCGACGTCTACCAGGGCGCCCCGACCGCGGTGACCGGCTTCATGGCCGCGTGCACCAAGATCGCCGCCTTCGGCGCGCTGCTGCGCCTGCTCTACGTCGGCTTCGGTGCCGACCGCTGGACCTGGCAGCCGGTGCTGGGCGTCATCGCGGTCCTCACCATGCTGGTCGGTGCGCTGCTCGCGGTCGTGCAGACCGACGTCAAGCGCATGCTCGGCTACTCCGCGGTGGCCCACACCGGGTTCCTGCTCACCGGCGTGCTCGGCGCGCAGGCGGCCGGCGACCTCGCGGTCGGCCAGGTCACCTCGCTCCAGGCCGTGCTGTTCTACCTGGCGACGTACTCCTTCGCGACGCTCGGCGCCTTCGCGGTCGTCACCCTGGTGCGCGACGCCTCCGGTGAGGCGACCGGGCTGGACCGCTGGGCCGGCCTGGGCAAGCGCTCGCCGCTGGTGGCCGGTGCCTTCGCGTTCTTCCTGCTGTCGATGGCCGGCATCCCGCTGACCGCCGGCTTCGCGGGGAAGTGGGCGGTGTTCACGGTGGCGATGTCGGCGGGAGCGTGGCCGGTGGTCCTGGTGGCCATCACCTCCTCGGTGATCGCGATCTTCTGCGGCCGATGCCGGACAATTCATCAGGTGAGCTCCACCCCGCCCCCCGCCACGCTGGCCCTGCCGGTCACCGACGACGCGCTCGCGGCCCGGCTGCGCACGCGCATGGAGACCGTCGAGAAGCTCCTCGACGGTCACGTCGAGGGCCGCACCGCCTACGTCACCGAGGCGGCACGGCACCTGCTGGCCGCCGGGGGGAAGCGGTTCCGGCCGCTGCTGGTGCTGCTGGCCTCGGAGACCGGTGAGCACCCCGACAGCGACGACGTCCTGACGGCGGCCTGCGTCGTGGAGATCACCCACCTGGGTTCGCTCTACCACGACGACGTGATGGACGAGGCCGACTTGCGCCGCGGCGCCGACTCGGCCAACGCGCGCTGGGACAACCTCGTCGCGATCCTCACCGGTGACTTCCTCTTCGCGCGCTCCTCCGAGCTCACCTCGCGGCTCGGGGCCGACGCGGTGCGCATCCAGGCCGAGACGTTCACCCGACTGGTCGAGGGCCAGATCATGGAGACCGTCCCACCTGGTGAGGGGGAGGACCCGCTGGAGCACTACCTCGAGGTCGTGGCCGGCAAGACCGGCTCCCTCATCGCCACCTCGGCGCGCTACGGAGCCCGCTTCGGGGGCGCCAGCCGCGAGGTGGAGGAGGCGCTGGCGGCGTACGGCGAGATCGTCGGCTCGGCCTTCCAGCTCTCCGACGACATCCTCGACATCGCCTCGGAGACCGACGAGTCCGGCAAGACCCCGGGCACCGACCTGCGCGAGGGCGTGCCGACGCTGCCCACCCTGATGGCCCAGGCCGCCTGCCGCGGTTCCTCCGACCCGGCCGACGCGCGGCTGCTGGAGCTGCTGTCCGGCCCCATCACCGAGGACGCCGACGTCGAGGAGGCCCTGGGCCTGCTCCGCGCGCACCCCGCGATGGAGCAGGCACGCGCCTACGTCGTCGCCCGTGCCACCGAGGCCAAGGCACTGCTGGAGGTCCTGCCCGAGACGCCGGTGCGCACGGCCCTGGAGTCGTTCGCCGACCTGGTCGCCACCCGGACCGGCTGACGCGTGGTCGCCAGCAGGTCCGCCCGGGCGCGGAAGGCCGGTGTCGAGGCCGGACCGCTCGCCCGGGTCCGCATCGAGGTGGGGGCCGACGACTCGTTCGTCTACCGGATCGCCTGCACCGACTGCACGACCGGGTCCGGCAGCCCCTGGTCCACCCACCGACGCGGCGAGGACAACGGCTACCTCGCGGCGATGGACCGCTGGTCCTTCCACCTGGTCGAGAAGCACCCCGGCCAGGAGGCACCATGCCTGGTGCACCTGCCCGCGGCCCAGCAGCGCCTGCACGAACGCCGCGAGCAGCGCGACGGGACCCCGGGAGCCTGACGCCCGCTCAGACCGCCGACGCCTCCGCGGCCAGCGCCAGCTGGCGGCGCCGGTGCGTGAGCGCCTCGACGGTGAAGACCACCAGCGCCACCCAGACCAGCACGAAGCCGGCCCATCGCGCCGCGGGCATCTCCTCGCGGAACCACAGCACGCCGAGCAGGAACTGCAGGATCGGCGCGAGGTACTGCAGCAGCCCGAGCGTGGTCATCGAGACCCGCGTGGCAGCCGCCCCGAAGCAGATGAGCGGGACCGCGGTGATGATGCCGGCCGTCGTGAACAGCAGCGCGTGGCCGACGCCGTGCTGCCCGACCTCGGCGCTGCCCGCGAGCCCGATGAGCAGCAGGTAGCCCAGCGCCACCGGCGCGAGCACCGCGGTCTCGACCGAGAGCGACTCCACGGCGCCGACCGAGGCCTTCTTCTTGGCCAGGCCGTAGCAGGCGAACGACAGCGCCAGCGTGATCGCGATCCACGGGGGGCGTCCGTACGCCGCGGTCAGCACCACCACGGCCACGCCGGCCACGCCGAGGGCGGCCCACTGCAGCGGCCTCAGCCGCTCACCGAGCACGAAGACGCCCATCAGCACGATGACCAGCGGGTTGATGAAGTACCCCAACGCCGTCTCCACGACCCGGTCGTGGGTCACGCCGTAGATGTAGCCGCCCCAGTTCACGCTGATCGCCACCGCGGCGAAGGCCAGCAGGCGCAGCGCCCGACGGTTCCTCACGACCGCCATCAGGCTCTCGCGCCGGCGCAGGAGGAGGATCAGCAGCCCGACGGTCAGCGTCGACCACACGATCCGGTGGGCCAGCATCTCCAGTGCGCCCGCCGGCTCCAGCAGGGGGAAGTAGAGCGGGAAGAGCCCCCACATGAGGTACGCCGCCGCCCCCAGCGCCACGCCGCGTCCCGAGTCGTTCACGTCCGGAGCATAGGAGCGCTGCTTGACTCAGGCAGCATCGGGGCACGAAGCCAGCACCGCCCCACCACACCGCTACCCCAGCCCTCGGGAGTCCCCATGCCGCACGTGCTGCGCCGCCTCCTCCGCGCCCCCCACACCCTTCTCGCCGTGGTGCTGGCCCTCGGCCTGCTGACCGCGACCGTGCCGGCCGCCAGCGCCGAGCAGGTGGAGCGGGAGATCTCGATCAACGGCAAGGAGCCGCAGGAGAACAAGTTCATCATCAAGGGGAAGATCGCCCCGAGCACCGGCAAGCCGGTCAACGCGATCATCGAGGTCAAGCACTGCAGGAAGGACACCGACTGCGGTGCGGACTGGAAGCGGTTCGCCAAGATCAAGACCAACAAGAAGGGCCGCTACAGCGAGCGGGTCAAGGGCCCGAAGAAGGGCCACGAGCGGGTCTACTACCGGGTCGCCACCAAGGAGAACAAGAAGTTCCTCGCCGCGGTCTCGGAGTCGATCTACGTCGAACGGCTGTCCTGACCCGGTCCGCCGGCCGACCTGACCAGACGCGACGAGGGGCCCCACCGAGACGGTGGGGCCCCTCGTGCGTGGAGCAGGACGTGGCTCCTGCGTTCAGGAGTTGGTCAGACGACGGTCCAGGTGTCGCCGCCGCCGATGAGGGCGGCGAGCCGCTCGGCCGGGGGAGCGGCGTCGGCGGACTCGAGGTCGCCGCGGGCGGTCGCGAGCTGGGCACGGGCCTGGTCGTCGTACGTCGAGCGCTCGACCTGGCGGAAGATCCCGATCGGGGACTGGTTGAGGTAGCCGGAGTCGGTCAGGCGGCTGATCGCGAAGGCCGTGCTCGGGTCGGGGTTGTGAGCGTCGTGGACCAGGATCGCCTCGGCACCGACCGACGCGACCTCGACGACCTCGACGCCGCCGCCGGCGGAGCGGACCAGGCCCTTGGAGCCCAGGCCGTCCTCGGCGGGGGCGCCGAAGCGGATCGGCTCGCCGTGGACCAGCGGGATGATCGCGTCGGCCTTGGTGTCGGGGCTCTTGATCGCGTCGAAGGCGCCGTCGTTGAAGATCGGGCAGTTCTGGTAGATCTCGACCAGTGAGGTGCCGCGGTGGGCGGCGGCCGCGGCGAGCACCGAGGTGAGGTGCTTGCGGTCGGAGTCGATGGTGCGGGCCACGAAGGTGCCCTCCGCGCCCAGGGCAAGCGACACCGGGTTGAACGGATGGTCCACCGAGCCCATCGGGGTCGACTTGGTGATCTTGCCGGCCTCGGAGGTGGGGGAGTACTGACCCTTCGTCAGGCCGTAGATCCGGTTGTTGAACAGCAGGATCGTCATGTTCACGTTGCGTCGCAGCGCGTGGATCAGGTGGTTGCCACCGATCGAGAGCGCGTCGCCGTCACCGGTGACGACCCACACCGAGAGGTCCTCGCGCGCGGTGGCCAGGCCGGTCGCGATCGAGGGGGCACGCCCGTGGATGGAGTGCATGCCGTAGGTGTCGAGGTAGTAGGGGAAGCGGCTGGAGCAGCCGATGCCGGAGATGAACACGATGTTCTCGCGGCGCAGACCCAGGTCGGGCAGGAAGGACTGCACGGCCTTGAGCACGGCGTAGTCGCCGCAGCCGGGGCACCAGCGGACCTCCTGGTCGGAGGAGAAGTCCTTGCCGGTCTGGGTCTCGCCCTCGGCGAGCGTGGGGACGCCCTCGGTGCCGGAGCGGAAGGTCGGGATGTTCAGGTCCGTGATGGACGACGTGGTCACTGGTGGACCTCCTGGCTGGTCGCGACGGACAGGTCGAGCTCCTCGAGCGGGATGCCCTCGGCCTCGGCCACGAGGTGGCCCACGGCCTCGGCGAGCTCGGCGGCCTTGATCGGCATGCCGTTGACCTGGTTGTAGCCGATGGCGTCGACGAGGTACTTCGCGCGCAGCAGCAGGGAGAGCTGGCCGAGGTTCATCTCGGGGACCAGCACCTTGTCGTAGCGCTTGAGGACCTCGCCGAGGTCGTTCGGGAAGGGGTTGAGGTGGCGCAGGTGGGCCTGGGCCACGTGGTAGCCGGCGCGGCGGACGCGACGGCAGGCGGCACCGATCGGGCCGTACGTCGAGCCCCAGCCCAGCACCAGCACCTTGGCCTCGCCACTGGGATCGTCGACCTCCAGCGGCGGCAGCGAGTCGGCGATCCGGTCGATCTTGGCCTGGCGGGTGCGGACCATGAAGTCGTGGTTGGCCGGGTCGTAGGAGATGTTGCCGGTGATGTCGGCCTTCTCCAGACCACCGATGCGGTGCTCGAGACCGGCCACGCCCGGCGGCGCCCATGGACGCGCGAGCGTCTCGGGGTCACGGGCGTAGGGCTGGAACTCGCCCTCGTCGGTCAGGTCGTCGGCCGTGGCGAACGCGGGGTCGATGGTCGGGAGGTCGGCGACCTCGGGGATGCGCCAGGGCTCGGAGCCGTTGGCGAGGTAGCCGTCGGAGAGCAGCATCACCGGGGTGCGGTAGGTGACCGCGATCCGGGTGGCCTCGACCGCGGCCTCGAAGCAGTCACCGGGCGACTGGGGGGCCACGACGGGCACGGGGGCCTCGCCGTTGCGGCCGAACATCGCCTGCAGCAGGTCGGCCTGCTCGGTCTTGGTGGGCAGGCCGGTCGAGGGGCCGCCGCGCTGGACGTCGACGACGATCAGCGGCAGCTCGGTCATCACCGCCAGGCCGATGGCCTCGGACTTCAGCGCGACACCGGGACCGGAGGTCGAGGTGACGCCCAGGGCACCGCCGAACGAGGCGCCGATCGCGGCACCGATGCCGGCGATCTCGTCCTCGGCCTGGAAGGTCGTGACACCGAAGCCCTTGTGCTTGCTCAGCTCGTGGAGGATGTCGGAGGCCGGGGTGATCGGGTAGGTGCCCAGGAAGACCGGCAGCCCGGACTGCACGCCACCGGCGACCAGGCCCCACGCGAGCGCGAGGTTGCCGGTGATGTTGCGGTAGGTGCCCGGCGACATCGTGGCCGGCTTCACCTCGTAGCGCACCACGAAGGTCTCGGTGGTCTCACCGAAGTTCCAGCCCGCCTTGAAGGCGGTGATGTTGGCGTCGCGGATGTCGGGGACCTTCGCGAACCGCTTGGACAGGAAGCTCTCGGTGGTGTCGGTGGGACGGCCGTACATCCACGACAGCAGGCCGAGGGCGAACATGTTCTTCGCGCGGGCGGCGTCCTTGCGGGAGAGCCCGAACTCCTTGACCGCCTCGACCGTCATGCCGGTCAGGTCGACCGGGTGGACCCCGAAGTCGGCCAGCGGGCCGGCGGTGTCGTCGATGGAGTCGAGCGGGTTCTCGGAGTAGCCGGCCTTCTCCAGGTTGCGCTTGGTGAAGTCGTGGGTGTCCACGATGATCGTCGCGCCCTTGGGCAGGTCGGCCAGGTTGGCCTTCAGTGCCGCCGGGTTCATCGCCACCAGCACGTCCGGCGCGTCGCCGGGGGTGAGGATGTCGTGGTCGGCGAAGTGCACCTGGAACGACGAGACACCCGGGATACCGGTCACCGGTGAGCTGCATGCCGTCACCGGAGTCGCCCGCGAACCGGATGATGACCCGGTCGAGCTGCTTGACCTGCTTGGACACGGTGCGTCCACTCCTTCGTGCTGCGCGTGGGTCGCGCACTGCCGTACGTCGTACGAGAACGTGTTCTAGTTTCGCACGATTTCCGTGACTTGGACAGGTGTCCAGAAATACCTGGACACCCGGCCCACTGTAGTCCGGCGCTGGTGAGGGGCCCGCCGCGTATCGCGCCTCGGCGGTCCCGGGTCGACGCCCCGCCGGGCGAGGTGATCTGCGACACGCGGGGCCGACGTGGCTTGACGCCTTCTCAAGTAAATGGACTAATTCACTCGACATTGACCTGTTTGAGGTCGCGACCACCACCGGAGCCCGCCCCCGCGGGCTGGAAGCGAGTCACCATGACCACCACGAAGGCCCGGCTGCGCGCCGCCGCCCTGTTGCTCCCCCTCCCGCTCGCCCTGGGCGCGTGCTCGGCCAGCGGCGTGGCCGGCACCGAGGGTGTCGACCCGGTCGCCGTGAACGCGTTCTCGGTCATGGAGGCGGCCAACGAGCCCGTCTTCGAGGACTTCGCGGACACCGACGCGGCCGGCGCGCTCACCGCGGCCGACTTCGTCACCTCCTACGGCGCCTCCGGCGACCAGAGTCGTGCCGTCGTGGCCGGCGCCGAGGCTGACGTCGTGCACTACTCGCTCGAGACCGACATCACCCGGCTCGTCGACGAGGGACTGGTCGCCGAGGACTGGAAGAACACGCCGACCCGCGGCATCGCCACCTCCTCGGTCGTCGTCCTCGTGGTCCGCGAGGGCAACCCGCTCGGCATCGAGACCTGGGACGACCTGGTGGAGGGCGACGTCGAGGTCATCACACCGAACCCGGGCTCCTCAGGCTCGGCGCGCTGGAACATCCTGGCAGCCTGGGCCCACGTCGTGGGCAACGGTGGGAGCGAGGAGGAGGCCGGCCGGTTCCTGGCCGAGCTGCTCGACCACACCATCGCTCTGCCGGCGTCGGGCCGCGAGGCGACCACCGCGTTCACAGACGGCAGCGGTGACGTCCTGCTCTCCTACGAGAACGAGGCGATCCTGGCGCGGCAGAACGGAGCCGCCGTCGACTACGTCGTCCCGCCGGACACCCTGCTCATCGAGAACCCCGCGGCCGTCACGACCTCGGCCGACGACACCGCCCGGGCGTTCCTCGACTTCATGACCTCCCCCCAGGCCCAGGCCGACTACGCCGCCTCCGGCTTCCGACCCGTGGTCGATGGCGTCGACGTGCCCGACGTCGAGGGCGCCAACGACCCCACCGACCCGTTCCCGGCGCCGGAGTCGTTGTTCACCATCGACGACCTGTTCGGTGGCTGGGCCACGGCGGCCGGGGAGTTCTTCGGTGACGGCGAGGACGGCAACCCCCTGGGGATCGTCACGAGGATCCAGCAGCGCACCGGCAAGGTCGGCGAGCAGTGACCGACCTCCTCGCGCCGCCCACGGCCGGCGGGCCCGGCGACCCGCCCGCCGTGGACCCGGCGAGCCCGGCGCCGCGCCGCCGCGTCCGCCGGTCCGGACCGCGCAGCACCCTGACCCCCGGCGCCGGTCTCGGGCTCGGCATCGCGGTTGCCTGGTTCTCCGTGCTGGTGATGCTGCCCCTCGCCGTGGTGGTCGCCACCGCCGGCGAGGGGGGCTGGCAGCGCTACTGGTCGGTGGTCAGCAACGAGCAGACCTGGGCTGCCATCACCTTGACCGTGGGGCAGGCCGCCCTGGTGACGGCGGTCAACGTCGTGGTCGGGACGGTGATCGCGTGGGTCCTGGTGCGTGACTCCTTCTGGGGCAAGCGGGTCCTCGACGTCATCATCGACGTCCCGTTCGCGCTGCCCACGATCGTGGCCGGGCTCGTCCTGCTCTCGCTCTACGGCCCCAGCAGCCCGATCGGCGTGCACTGGGCCTTCACCCGCTACGCCGTCTTCCTCGCCCTGGCCTTCGTCACCCTTCCCTTCGTGGTGCGCACGGTCCAGCCGGTGCTCGAGGAGCTGGACCCCGATGCTGAGGAGGCGGCCGCGTCCCTCGGGGCCGGCCGGCTCACCACCCTGCGCCGGGTGCTGCTGCCGGCCCTGGTCCCCGCCATCACCGCGGGCGCCGCGCTGTCCTTCGCCCGGGCGATCAGCGAGTACGGCTCCCTGGTGCTGCTCAGCGGCAACCGTCCCTACCAGACCGAGGTGGTCTCCGTGCGGGTCCTCAGCTTCATCGAGAACGGCAACACCGCCTCGGCGGCCGCCCTCGCCTCCATCATGCTGGTCATCGCCCTGGTGGTGATCGTCCTGCTCGACGTGGTGCAGCGGCGGGTGAGCCGCCGTGGTTGAGACCTCCACCCCCGTCCGCTGGTTGCTGCGCGTCGTCGCGGTCGGCTGGGTCGGCCTGCTGGTCGCCTGGCCGGTCGGGATGCTCGTGCAGCGGACCTTCGCCGGCGGGCCCGGCACGCTGCTGGACGCGCTCGGCGACGAGCGGATCCAGTACGCCCTGCGACTGACCGCGATGGTCGCCGGCTGGGCCGTGGTCATCAACCTGGTCTTCGGGGTCACCATCGCGCTGCTGCTGGTGCGCTACGAGTTCCCGGGCAAGCGGGTGCTCTCGGCGCTCATCGACGTACCCCTGTCGGTCTCGCCGGTGGTCGTCGGGCTGGCGCTGCTGCTCACCTACAACGGCCGCGACGGCCTGGTGGGACCGACGCTGGAGGCCGCCGGTCTCCGCCTGGTCTTCGACCTGCCCGCGATGGTGATGGCCACCTGCTTCGTGGCCCTGCCGCTGGTGATCCGTGAGGTCGTGCCGGTGCTCCACGAGATCGGCGACGACCAGGAGCAGGCGGCCCGCAGCCTCGGCGCCAACGCCCGTCAGACGTTCTGGCGCATCACCCTGCCCAGCATCCGCTGGGCGCTGGTGTACGGCGTCGTGCTGAGTCTGGCCCGCTCGGTCGGTGAGTTCGGTGCGGTGAAGATCGTGTCCGGCAACATCACCGGCCGCACCCAGACCGCCACGTTGGTGGTCGAGCAGCAGTACAACAACTTCGCCCAGGACACCGCCTACGCGGTCTCGTTCCTGCTGATCCTCGTCTCCGTGGCCTGCCTGGTCGCTGTCGCCCTGCTGCGCCCCGCGCGCGCCCACTGATCCCCCATCGCAGAGAGGTACTCCCATGAGCATCGACGTCCGTGGCGTCACCAAGCGGTTCGGCGACTTCGTCGCCCTCGACGACGTCAGCGTCACCATTCCCTCGGGCGGGCTCACCGCCCTGCTGGGACCCTCCGGCGGCGGCAAGTCGACCCTGCTGCGCGTGATCGCCGGGCTGGAGAGCGCCGACAGCGGTTCGGTCCACATCGAAGGGGTCGAGGCCACCCGGCTGCCGCCGCAGAAGCGCAACGTCGGGTTCGTCTTCCAGCACTACGCGGTCTTCAAGCACATGAGCGTGGCCAAGAACGTCGCCTTCGGTCTGGAGATCCGCAAGCGTCCCAAGGCCGAGGTGGAGGCGCGGGTGGCCGAGCTGCTCGAACTCGTGCACCTCTCGCAGTTCGGGCACCGGCTGCCAGCCCAGCTCTCCGGCGGCCAGCGCCAGCGGATGGCGCTGGCGCGCGCGCTGGCCGTCGAGCCGACGGTGCTCCTGCTCGACGAGCCCTTCGGCGCACTGGACGCCAAGGTCCGCAAAGAGCTGCGGGACTGGCTGCGACGGCTCCACGACGAGGTGCACGTGACGACCGTCTTCGTGACCCACGACCAGGAGGAGGCCCTCGAGGTGGCCGACGAGATCGTCGTGGTCAACCAGGGCCGCGTCGAGCAGGTCGGCACCCCTGACGAGCTCTACGACGCCCCCGCCAACGACTTCGTGATGGGATTCCTCGGCGAGATCACCATGCTCGGCGGGGTCGTCCTGCGGCCCCATGACATCGAGGTCGACCGGGGGCCCGGACGATCCGGCGCCCAGGAAGCGGTGGTGACCCGGGTGCTGCGGGTGGGCTTCGAGGTGCGCGTGAGCGCCGAGACCACCACCGGGGAGCAGGTGACGGTCCTGATGACCCGCACCCACGCCCGCGCGCTGGAGGTGGCGGAGGGCGCGACGCTGTGGCTCACTGCGGCCGTCGGGGCCGCCACCGTCCCCTCGATGCCGCCGAGGCTCAGCGTGGGGGCGCCCGCCTGACCCGGCTCAGCGGTAGTTGGTGAACTGCACCGCGAAGTCGTAGTCCTGCTCCTTGACCAGGCGCTGAACGGCCTGCAGGTCGTCGCGCTTCTTGGAGGAGACCCGCAGCTCGTCGCCCTGGACCTGCGCCTTGACGCCCTTGGGGCCCTCGTCGCGGATCAGCTTGCCGATCTTCTTCGCGTCCTCGGTGGTGATGCCCTCCTTGAGCGCGATGTCGATCTTCGACTGCTGGCCGGACTGGCGGACCTCGGAGGCGTCGAGCACCTTCAGCGAGACGCCGCGCTTGACCAGCTTGTCCTTGAACACGTCGAGCACCGCGGTGGCGCGGTCGTCGGCGGAGGCGGTGATCTCGATCGCCTTCTCGCCCTTCCACTCGATGGTGGCGCCGGTGCCCTTGAAGTCGAAGCGGGTCGCCACCTCGCGGGCCGCCTGGCCCAGCGCGTTGTCGACCTCCTGGCGGTCGAGCTTGCTGACGATGTCGAAGGACGAGTCGGCCACGGTGTCTCCTGGTCTCGGTGTGCGCTGCTGGTCTGCTGGGGGTCCGCGGCCGGTCGGGCGCGCGGAATTGAGGTCGCCCCGGGGGGCTGCGCTATTGTTTCCTCCCGTTGCCGCGGGACCAAACGGCCCCCGCGCGTGACACCCGGCAGGTTGCCCGAGCGGCCAATGGGAGCGGACTGTAAATCCGTCGGCTTTGC
>LULW01001500.1_pt1 | contig 12569 bp, 14 predicted proteins | sample 729531 | NCBI WGS metagenome assembly LULW01 (sample SAMN03860279, study PRJNA289734) | marine metagenome | biome: seawater column; feature: ocean; material: water; isolation source: Red Sea water column Station 108 - depth 10m | place: Saudi Arabia: Red Sea | collected 2011-10-15 | depth 10 m | reverse complement strand
TCAATTATATTTTTTGAGATAGCTTCAGACTGAGACTTAGCATTTTTTATGATCTCATCAATTTTGTTAGATAGATCTTCAGTTTGTTTTTCTGCCTCTTTTAACTTTATTTCAGCTTCAGAAAAGGATTTAAGAGATTTATCAATATTTTCTTTTATTTCATTTATTTTTGAGTCTAGACCACCAATCATCATACTTTTGAAAGGTTTAATCATTAGAATAATAAATGTAATGAAAGAAATTAATAACCAGAACTTAGGATCTTGAAATAAATAGCTCATTAAAGATTGATATTACCCTTTTCTATGTTAGTTACTTTTGACAAAAAATTAGTTGCTGAGTCTTTAAGTTGATCGTTTAGTTCAGATATCGCAGTATCCTTTTCTTTCGCGACTCTTTCCTCAGTTTGTTTGATTTCATGTTGGATCTTTTCTTCCGTAGCTTTGATTAAGTCTTCACTTTCTTTTAAAGCTTTATCTTTGGCATCATTAATAATTTGTGATGCTTGGTTCTTTGCCTCAGTAAGTTTAGCTTCGTAGTTTTCAATTATTGACTCAGCTTTTTTGATTAATTCATCTTGTTTTGAGATATGTGATTTTACAAAATCATCTCTTTGATTCAAAAAAGCTCTAATTTTAGGTAGCGTGAAATAAGTCAAAACTAAAAATAGTATGACAAAAAATACGCCCAGCCAAAAAAGCTGAGATATAAAAAACTCTACTTGCTCTAATTGAGGCATCCGTTAGTCAGTCCCTGTTAAGAAAACAGAATTACTAATGCTATGACCAGCTGGGTTTCTTCCAACAGCAGTAATAAAAGCTGCAAAAACATTGCCAATACCAATTCCAGCACCGATCACGCCGATCACTGCTAAACCTGCACCCAAGTATTTTAGTCCTTCAACTAGTTCCATATTTACCTCCTTATGTTCATCTAGTGTAAGTGTAAAGCGTCGTTAATATACAAACATGTTAATATTGCAAAAACATATGCTTGCAAAAATGCAATTAATATTTCTAAACCTGTTAAAGCTATTATGAATACTAATGGCAAAATTCCAAAAAAACCTAGTGCAGAGACAAACCCTGCAAAAACTTTAAGTAAAGTATGACCAGCAAGCATGTTAGCAAAAAGTCTAACAGATAAGCTTATTGGTCTGGAGAGATAGGATATAATTTCAATTGGTATCAATAAAGGAAGCATATATACGGGCAAGCCAGGGATAACAAAAAAGCTAAAAAATTTTACGCCATGTTTTACAAATCCTAAAACTGTAACAAAAATAAAAACACCCATTGCAAGAGCTAAAGTCACTATGATATGGCTAGTAAAAGTAAAGCTGTAAGGAATCATACCAAAAAGATTTCCAAATAAAATAAACATAAACAAAGTAAAAACTAAAGGAAAGAATTATTTGCCCTCTTTACCTACAGTGTCTGCTAATAAACTATTTATAAAATTAAAACCAAGCTCAGCAGCAACTTGCATTCTGGTCGGGTAAAGGTCACTTACAGAGTTTGTTTTTTTTGCTTTTAAAAAAGGCACTGTAAAAAAAATTAAAATAAACGCTGTTGTAATAGTCATCCATAGAGCAGAATTAGTAAAAGAGATATCAAAACCTAGAAAGTTAATGTCAACAATGGGTTGTATTTCAAACTGTTTGAGAGGACTCTCACCCTTGGCCATGAGGTAATAAAACAGATTTATTTAGAGTTTTCTATGCGACGTATAAGCCTGTAAATATTCAATAAACCTGCAAAAAAACCAAGTATTATCAACGTTATTAAACCAATAGGTTTGCTGCCAAACATCTTATCAATCAACAATCCAATAACAACAGAAACAATTAAAGCGCCTAATAATTCAGTTGAGATTCTATAAGCAAAGCTAAGACCTTGCATACTTGGCTTTTTATTCTCATTTTCTTCATCATTTGCCATTATTCAGCGTACTTTACGGCTTCTTCTAATTCAACAGAGACTATTTGAGAAATTCCCTCCTCGGGCATTGTAACACCATAGAGTCTGTCTACTCTAGACATTGTCATTCGATTATGAGTAACAATAATAAATTTGGTTTGAACTTTTTCTGAAATTTCTTCAACCATACTACAAAATCTATCCACATTATTGTCATCTAGAGGAGCATCAACCTCATCCAATATACAAAAAGGTGATGGGTTCGCTATAAATACGGCAAATAATAATGAAATTGCAGTTAAAGCCTGCTCACCTCCAGATAATAAAGTTATATTTTGCATTTTCTTACCTGGAGGACTGGCAAATATCTCCAAACCAGAGTTTAAAGGATCTTCATCATTTTGGATAAGTTTTAGATATGCTTTACCTCCACCAAATAACTTAGTGAATAGTCTCTCGAAATTTTCATTAACAATTTTAAAAGCTTCTTTTAGTCTCAATACACCTTCTTTGTTAATTTTATTAATTGCTTCATGTAACTTTTCTATAGATTCTTGAATTTCATTTTTATCTTTAATTGTTTCATCAACTTTTTCTCTTAATTTTACATATTCATCTTCAGCAAGTAAGTTTACAGCACCAATTCTCTCCCTTTCAGCGTTTGAGCTGAGTTAGATTATTTGAATAATTTGAAATTTCTGACTCTTTTCGTATTAGCTCCTCCTTTACAACAGAGTAATTTTGTTCTTTATTTCTCAGCTCTTTTGAGAGGCTTTCTAAAAGATTTTCTTGCTCTTGTAATTTATTGTCAAAAAGTTTTTTATCGTCATCTAGTTGCTTAATTTTATTAAGTAAAAATTGTCTTTTGCTATCAATATCTCCTGGATTGTTTTCAGAAATTTCTAATTCTTCTTTAGCAGTTTTTATTCTTTGATTTAAGTCCTCGGTTTTTTGAACAGTGACCTCTAAAATTCTTTCCCACTCAAGAACTTGCTTTTTAAGATCGTTTAGCCTCTTTTCTTTTAATTCTGACAGTATTGTTGAGATATTAGCCTCATAACTACTGGAAATAAAAAGCCCATCCCAACGCCACAAATTACCCTCTAGATCGACTATAGCTTGTCCAATATTTATTTTTGTATGATTTTCTATACCTTCTTTTTTTGAAGATACAATGGCAACATTATTAAGCTTATTTATTACTTGGTTTGGAGCTTTAATAATTTTAGAAGCTGGTTCACAATTAAAACTAAACTCTTTATTGGCCTGCTCACCTGAGTGCTCTCTCCAATAATAAATATCATCAGGTTCCAATGATGCTAAAAGTTCTTTACCAAAAATAGCAGCTACTGCATTTTCATATTTTTTATCAAAGGAAATATTGTTTAATAAACTTCTATCTGATTGATTGACGTTGCTGTCTCGATTTTCAGCTTCAAATTCCTTAGAGGATAAATCTTCAATATCTTTCCTAATAGTTTTGATTTTACTGGTCGTTTCTTCAAATTGTGTTTGCTCAATTTGTAAGTCTTGATTAAGTTGTTTTACACGATGCTCGAGGTTTATTTTGTGCTCTTCAAAACGTAATTCTTCCTGTTTAAGATTTTCTACAGTCATATTCAACCGATCAAGTTCACTATTCAATGAGTATGATTTCTCTCTCATTGGTGGAATTTTAACTTTTAAATCCTCATAAGCTTGATCTTGAATTGATACATCACCCTGGAAATCAGCGAGTTTTACTTTTATTTTATCTTTTTCTTCATTAAGTCTCTCAAGAATAAGTTGAAGTTCATTTCTTTTTACAAAAAATACAGACGCTTCCGCATTCTTGATTAAAGTTGATATATTTCTAAATCTTTCAGCTTCTTTAGCTTGTTTTTTAAGAATAGCTAATTGTTCTTCGTATGTTTGAATAACATCCTCTACCCTCAATAGATTATTATTGGCACCTTTCAACCTCAACTCTGCATCATGTCTTCTGGATTGCAGACCAAGTATTCCCGCAGCTTCCTCTAAAACCATTTTTCTATCTTCTGGTTTCGCTTGGGTGATTGCTCCAATACGACCTTGACTAACTATTGAAGTTGATCTAGCTGATGTAGAGGCGTCGGCAAATAGCAATTGAATATCTTTTAATCTTACCTCTTTACCATTTATGAATGAATTCGTTCCTTCTCCTCTCCATATCTTTCTAGCAATTTCTAATTGTTTTGATTGAAATTTATTTTCTAAATCACTTCCATCAATATTTACAAACAAACCTACTTCAGCGATATTCCATGAGGGCCGATTATCAGTTCCATTGAAAATTAAATCATCAATCTCTTTGCCACGAAGTTGTTTGGCAGAGACCTCCCCTAAACCAAACCTTATTGCTTCAACTATGTTTGATTTTCCGCAACCATTGGGGCCAACTATACCAGTAAGACCATTTTTGATTTCAAAATCTGTTGGCTCTACAAAAGATTTAAAACCTTTAATTGAGAGTTTATCTAAAGATAACAAATTAATTATTCAATTTTTTATTTATTATTTTTATAAATTCTGATGCAGGTCGATTACCCTGAACTTTCTCACCATTAATCAAAAATGTTGGCGTGCTCTCAACACCAAAAATGTTTTGAGCATCAACTTGAAGGGATAAAAGTTCATTATGAGAATTCTCATCTTTTAAGCAAGATTGTAACTCTTCATCCCCAAGACCATGTTGCAATCCATAGCTATTAAGTAATTCAATAATTTCTTCTCCAGAACTTGCTTTTGTCCAAACATCATAGTTTTCATAGACAGAGTCAACATAGCTTGTACGAACGTTTTCACTACAATTTGCAATAATAGCTCCATAAAAAGCAGCTTGATTTAAAGGAAAATCAATTAAGTAAAAATTAATATTTTTATAAACGCTACTTTCTTTTAATTCTTTAAGCGTTTCATTGTGAAATGCAGCACAGTGTGAGCAACTGAATGATGAAAACTCAATAATATCAACTGAATTTTCTTCAGACGATTTAACAAGAGGTTGAATATTGTTGTCCTCTAAATAGTTTTTGTATTCATAAAAATTTGAAATATTTCTATTTTCTAAATTTCTATCAGAAAGATCTTGAAAAAATAGGATTTTATTTACTTTTACCCCAATTACCTCCTCAATTTTTATGACTATTTCATTTGTACTTGAATGCATTTCGAAAGATTTTTCTGGGCTAACTCTTAATTCAAGAATTATAGATTCTGTTTTATTATTTATTATAGTTTTTTTTAATTGAACAAATTTATTATTATTGCCAAAAATATACTCCCAGTTTTTTAGAATAAGAGTATTTATTTTTAGCTTTTTTTTATTTACCTTATTTACCAGATGAAAAGCAATATCATTGAGCTTGGAGAACTTTTTCATAAAAACAAATTTATTTCTTTAATCCTACATTGGTTTAAAAAAAATCAAAGAAACTTATATTGGAGAAGGAATAGAAATTTATACTTAACTTATTTATCAGAAATTATGCTACAACAAACAACTGTTAAAACAGTAGAAAATAAAATATTAGAAATTATAAATATTTTTCCAAGTTTTAATTCCTTTAAGAATAAAAGATTAGAACATTTATTAAAAGTTTGGTCAGGATTAGGTTATTACAAGAGGGCAGAGAATTTATTCAAAGCAGTAACAATTATTAACAATAGCTATAATGGTAAATTACCAGATGATAGAGATAGTCTTATCTCTTTGCCTGGTGTTGGGAAATATACTTCAAGCGCGATATTAGCTATCGGCCATAATAAAAAATCATTCCCAGTTGATATCAATGTTAAAAGATTAATACAGAGAGTATCTGGTTTAAAACTCAACGATGATGAGATCGAAGAAATACTTAGTTTAGCTTGTAAAAAAAAGATTTCTTATAGGAGTTTAGCTGAGTCGATGATGGATTATAGTTCTATTATTTGCAAAAAAAATAGTCCCGAATGCTCCAAATGTATATTTTCTAGTTTTTGTAAATCAGCTTTCCAATCATTTAAAAATAATAAAAATATAAAAAAAAATAATAAGGAAATAGATTTCTATTTAATAAACTCTCCTTTACATATTTGTTTTATAAAAAAACCAAAATTTCAATTTTACAAAAACTTTATCCATTTGCCCTCAAATTTGGATAAAGAATTTATAGCAAATTTAAATTTAAAGAATAAAGAAAAAATCAAAAGTTTTAAATTTACAATTACAAATAATCTCTTCCAAATAAATGTTTATAAACTCAATCATAAAAAATTAAAAATTAACAATTCAGTATGGATAGAAAAATCAAAAACTAACCAGCTTGCATTACCAACACTCTTTAAAAGAATATTAGATTAATTCCTCATCTTCTTTCTAATTTCATCGATACATATTAAATTCTTTTTTTTATCCTCATAATGCCAATAATCCCATCCATTGAAACTCGATGTCTTATTTACTTTTGCTGCAATTTTATGAATTGATCCTCTCTCATTTTTATATGAAATACTCCCATCTGGTAAAATTGTAGCTTTATAGCTTTTCTTATTGTTATAGAGTTTAGCACCTGGCTTTAAATGCCCATTGTCAATTAAACTTGCAAAGGGTATTTTTTGTGTTGGTTTATCTTTTTCATTAATCTCTAATAAATCATTTTTTAAAGATTTAATTTTTTTTAATCTTTTAATAGCTAAATTAAAATAACCTTCATCTTTTTCAAAACCTATGTAATTTCTACCCAAATATTTTGCTTCAGCACAGAAACTTGCTGTGCCTGCAAAAGGTTCTAGTACTAGATCTCCTTGTATCGATGACTGAATAATAATTTTTTTCATCAAAGCTAACGGTTTTTGAGTTGGGTGAGCTGTTTGTTTTTTATGGTTTTTAAGCCTTTCTTTACCTGAACAAATTGGAAAGTTCCAAATGCTTCTTTCTTGTCTGTCTTCATTTGCAACCTTTAAAGTATGATAATTAAATTGATACTTAGATTTAGGTTTTTTTGAACACCAAATAAGAGTTTCATGCGCATTAGTAAGTCTAGTTGCCCTAAAATTTGGTAACGGGTTAGATTTGGCCCAAATCACATCATTTAAAATCCAAAAGTTTAAATCTTGGAGAATTTTTCCAATTCTAAAAATATTGTGATATGAACCAATAATCCATAACCCCCCATCAGGTTTAAGAACTCTTTTACACTCAGTTAAATAAGAAAAGGTAAAATCATCATAACTCGAGTAACTATCAAATTTGTCCCAATCCTGATTGACACCATTGACAATGGAATGATTTGGTCTAGTTAAAACTTTGTTTAATTGTAAATTATAAGGAGGGTCTAAGAAAACTAAATCAATTGTCTGATCTTCAATTTTAGCTAATAGATCAAGACAATCACCTAAATATAGGTTATTTGATTTCAACACGTATGAATCTTAATATTTATAAAGAATCTTGTGTAAAAAAAACTTACTCTACTGTTGATAACTAAGTAGATAACTTTTTGATAAGTTTACTTATAGGTTGATAAGTGGTCCTGTGATATTTGCTGACCCCATGTGTATAAATAGCGCTTAAGTGAGACTTTGTACCGTACCCAGCATTTTTATTCCATTGATAATTACCATCTAATGAGTGGAGTTTCAGAAGTAATTTGTCTCTGAAGACTTTTGCTATAATTGAAGCCGCTGACACCTGATTAATTTTATCATCTGCTTTAATTAAAGACTTCACCTTATAACCTTTCATTTCGCTTGGAATAAATTTTCCATCTATGATGATCGTATCTGATTTTTTAGACAACAAAATTATCGATTGTTTCATGCTTTGCAAAACTACATTGTGAATATTAAACCTTTCAATAAATTTTTTTTTTCCAAAAATAATTTGATAATTATATTCGAAACCTTTATTTAATCTGAAATATTCATATATTTCCTCTCTTTTTTTTTTATTTATTTTTTTTGAATCAGAGACACTAAATGGAAGTTTATCAAATAAGGAATTTTGTGATCTAAAAGCACAAATTATTGCACTTCCAACAAGAGATCCCCTGCCAACCTCGTCGACTCCAACAACATATTCACTCATCAAGTCTAGGTATTAGTTCGACAAAATTACATGGCTTGTGTCTTATGTCTAATTGATGAAAAAGAATATCATTCCAAGCATCTCTAACAGCAGAAGTAGATCCAGGTAAACAAAAGATGTAAGTTTGATTTAATAAAAATGCACTTGCTCGAGATTGTATAGTTGAGGTTCCAATTTTTTTATAGCTTAATTGTCTAAACAATTCACCAAATCCCGGAATTTCAACTTGAGATATTTTTTTTAAGGCATCAATAGTATTATCTCTTCCCGTCAGACCAGTCCCACCTGAAGTGATTATTACATCGTGTTCGATAGATGCTGTTAATTTCTGAATAATAGGAATAAAGAGTTTAGGTTCATCTTCAATAATCTGATAATGGGAAACAGAATGTCCTTTTTTTTGTATTAGTTCTTTTAATGTATTACCTGATTTATCATCACTTTCTTTTCTTGTATCCGACAAAGTGATTACGGCAATATTTATTTGTTTAAATGTTATTTTTTCATCAATCATTAATCAAGATAGTATTAGTGGCTATGAGTTCATCAGCATAATTGAATGAATTATGATTTATTAATTCATAAATAACAAGATTAGTTAGAACTCTCTCAACAAACATTCGTGTTTCTCTTGATGGTATAGACTCAATTAAAAGAAAACTATCATCGTTAAATGTAGTTTTTTTCATCCATTTTGAAAGATTTCCTGGCCCTGCATTATATGAGATTAAAGCCTTTAATAAATCTCCATTAATATAATTTATAGATAATAAATTTTGAAGGTAAAGGCTACCTGTCTCAACATTAATTTCAGGATCATATAATATTCTTGGATTTGACTTAAATTTATGTTTTTTATTTACCATACGAGCCGTTGATGGAAGAATTTGCATCAATCCATATGCACTTTTACCACTTTTTGCAAAAGCACTAAACTGCGACTCTTGTCTAATCATGCTAATAATAATAGTTGGGTCAATACTGTTGAAATTGTAACCTTGAATCCATTTTGGAGTTGGATATAAAAAATCTATCGGGGCATCATCTTTGTTTTGAAGTCTATTTAATTCTATCTCTGCAATTGGAAGTTCATCGATTTCAATTAATGCCTGAATTCTCTCACCTAATTTGGTATTTAAAAATGACTCAAGATCTGAACTCATTAATGAGGTATTAAATTCAAAGTCTTGAATGGTTTTATCTAAAATTCTACAAGATAAAATTGAGTATATATTAAAACTTGGTTTGCAAGATTTATTTAGAGCCTCTAAAGATGCTTTGAAAGTAATTTCATCATTAGCGTCTTTTGTTGAGGATAAAAATGACCAATAAGCACCAGCATCCCTTAACCATTTGTTATCTGAAATTTTTGAGAGTATTAAAAATTGTCTCGAGGCTTTTTGGTATTTTCCTTTTCTATAATATGAGAGACCTTTGATCCATAAGCCCTCATCGTACGGTTGACTCAAGAAAGCTTCATCATTTAAAACATTTATAGCCTTATCATCTAAATCTGCAAGGTAGTAGCCATTGGCAATTTTGGAAAGTAGAAAAGATTTTTCTTTTTGATTAAAATATTTTATATGGTGGTTTAAATACTCTAATGCTCCAGTAGGCCATCCTCTTCCAACTCTTGATCTTACAGTATTATAAATACTAATTTTTTTTGAGTAATTTTTATTTGAAAATATTTTATTTGATTTAGTGGAGACAGTTTCTTGTGACTTATCTTTTTGAAAGATCTCATCAAAAAGTGGGTATGAATTTTTTTTTGGTTTTTTTGCCCCATCTGGCATCCTTCTTACTCCCAATTTATAAATCCTTCTAGCTTCGTAATGATCACTATATTCACTCAACCAATCTCGGAGCTCTAAAAAACTAGAGCGATGTGCTGTTGGATGAAGAAGTTTTAAAGCTTGTACATGACCCATAAGAATTAAATCATCCAGTTTTGCTATATCTTTATCACCTTTATCAAAATTTCCATTTCTGTAATCATTAAAAATACTTTTGTAAAGGCCAATATCTTTAGAGCTAAGGGCAAAGATACTCTGTGAGTAAAAAAACGTTACAATTAATAAAACTATAATTCTCATTCTATCCACCAAGCTGCTTTTTAATTTCTTTTAAATCTTCCCAAGCATCTTTCTTAAGTTCTGGATTATTTATTAATAAAGACGGCTCATAAAGCACACGGCATTTTTTGGGTACCACGTCATTCGGGGTGTTGAAATCAAACCACTTTCCACGAAGAGACATGGAAGACAAGTCTGTTGCCAATAACATTTTGATGCAATAATTTGACATAATTATTAAATATTTTGGGTTAATCAATTCAATCAACCGATAATTGATAAGTTGTAAAATTGAATTCATTTTGTGGTTATTATCAAACTCACTAAGTCCCCTTGGTATATAAGACACTAAGCTTATTTGTTTCCTATCTAATTTTATGGAGGAAAGCATTTTATCGAATAACTCACCACTTGCTTTATCTATTATCTTTTCATCAGTAATGTCACATTTACCGTAAAAAAATAAAATCTTCGAATTTTTATCACCTTCTACAAGATTGATTGGTTGATTAATATTTAACTTTAATAATTCATTTTTTAAAAAATCCTCTATTTGATCAATACTGGTTGCTTTGCTTGGACTATTGATAATATCTATATTTATTTGGTTATCGGAATCATTTTGAGATTTTTTTACTTGAAATTCCTCCAGATTCATCAATTCCAAAAGAATATTTTTTTGGTAGTCTTGGTTATTCATGATTAAAAAATTATCTTTTAGTTTATATTTTATATGTTTTTTTGGATTTATTGTATATGCATATGGGTCTCAATTAAAAAATACTTTCGAAAATCAACTTCTAAGTTCAATTTATTCTGAATACAATAATGATTATTTAATTTGGGAAAAATTACCCAAATATAATTTTTCAAATGACCATACTTCAACCTTACTAAGTAATATTATCATAGGAAATTATACTTTTGATAATATTAGTGAAATTGAAAGTGGGTTTATTCATGAAATTGTTCTTTTTCTAAAGAATCTTGGTGATGACAAATGCTTAAATATTCCTGACAAAAAACAAATTTATATTTTTGAAGAGGCTATACTAAAAAGCATAAATTTTTGGATGACTTTTTGTAATAAACACAATGTTCAAAATAATTTAGAAAATTTGAATGAAATTGATAGTCGCTTTACAAATTTAAGATATATCAATACTATTTATTACTATCATCATCAAAATGACCATAACAATTTAAATAAAATTAATGAAGAAATAAAATCAAATATAGAAACACTATCTATCTTTAATTCTAAAGAATTAAATGTTATGTATAGTATTTTCAATTATCATAACATTAATTTTCCACTGTCAGATTTTATTCAGTCATCAACTACTTTTAATAATTTGTCTATTGAATTAGATCAAAATTACGTAGTTAAGGATTATGAAGACATAATATATCTTCAACTATTTCAAACTAGCACTTATTATTTTTATGCGCGTGAGTATAAAAAAGCACTTGCTTTATTATCTTATTTAATCGAAATAAATCCAGATAATAGGGATTATTATCTTTATAAAAAAATTTCATTTTTAGCAGAATTAAATCCAAGTAAAGAAATACTAAAATTAATTAAAAATTTTAACCCAACTGACAAAAATTTTAATTTTTTTAAAAACTACCTTTATATCTCAACATCATTTGAATTAGACACTGATATGAGTGACTTATTGTATTTTATAAATAATAGCGATCATCAAACTGATTGGATAAATCTAGAGTTATCATTTCTTGTTGCGATGGAAATGTACTTTTTAAATGATAATAGTGGTGCTTTAGATTTTATAAACGAGTGTTGCATGAGTATTTTAGAGAATTCTGAAGATGCAATTCATCTTTTTAAATATGGTATTTTGTTAGAGAGAAATAATGAAATTAAAAAAGCTGAAGAAATTATCCAAAAAAGTATTGATATATCTAAAAGTTCATATCCTTACATATTAAATTATCTTGCATATTTATGGGTTGAGAATGATAGAAAATTAGATCTTGCAGAAAGTATGCTTCAAAAGGCAGTAAAAGACTCAAATTATAATGATGGGGCTATACTTGATAGTTTGGGATGGCTTTATTTTAAGAAAGATAACTTAGATTTGGCAGAAAAATGGATTTATGATGCTTATCAACTTGAACCCTCAGAGCCAGAAATAATAGATCATTTATCTCAAATATATTATGAATTAGGCAGATACAAAGAATCAAAATTTTTAGATAATAAAATTATACTATTTCATAAAGATTATTTTAAATACGAGGAAGTTTTAGGCAGAAATGAAAATAAGTAAATTAACAAGCTATGCTAAAATAAATCTTGATTTAAAAATTAAATATTATGACAAAATTATCAAAAAACATAAGATTTCTTCTAAAGTCGTTCTTTTAAAATTAAATGATTTAATTAAGGTATCTAATTCTACAAAGTTACAAATTACTTATTACGATCAAAATAAAAAAATAATCAAATTGAAAAATGATATT
>LULW01000365.1_pt1 | contig 12619 bp, 15 predicted proteins | sample 729531 | NCBI WGS metagenome assembly LULW01 (sample SAMN03860279, study PRJNA289734) | marine metagenome | biome: seawater column; feature: ocean; material: water; isolation source: Red Sea water column Station 108 - depth 10m | place: Saudi Arabia: Red Sea | collected 2011-10-15 | depth 10 m | reverse complement strand
AATTGATATCATAAATTTTACCAATGGAAAAATCACTTCTTCTTCAGCAAGAAGTAAAATAAAAAAAATTATGCAACTTGCAATCACCTACATCGCTGAAAAACCTATGAATGCAGGAGCAATATTCAATGACTAAATTAAGAAGCGGAATAGATTTGGTAAAGGTCTCAAGACTGGCAAAGGCTTATGAAAACTTTGGACTTAGATTTCTTTATAGAATTTACGACAATCTTGAAATCGAACAATTTAAAAAAAAATCTTCTAGAGCTAAACCTTTCTTCTTGGCAAAAAACTTTGCTGGTAAAGAAGCTGTATCAAAAGTCATAGGCTATGGCTTCACCAATGGCGTCAGGCCAAAAGACATTGTGATACTAAGAAAATATGGCGGCCCAAAAGTAAAACTTAACGGAAGAGCCAAATTATTAGCAAAAGAGCAAGGGCTTAAAGATATTTCCCTTAGCCTAAGCGATACCGAAGAACACGCAACTGCAATGGCTGTAGCAATCACCGAATGAATCTCATTATCTTAGGCCCACCTGGAGCTGGTAAAGGTACTCAAGCAGCTTTCATTGCTTCAGAACAAAACATTCCGCATATCTCTACAGGCGATATGTTACGAGAAGCCATTAAGAATGGAACAGAATTAGGCTTACAGGCAAAGGCAGTAATGGACTCTGGAAACTTAGTTTCTGATGAACTAATCATCGAATTGGTCAAAGAGAGGATTTCACAAGAAGATTGTAAAAACGGCTTTTTATTTGATGGTTTTCCTAGGACCATACCTCAAGCCGAAGCACTGCAGGAAAATAACGTTGACATAAATGGAGTCATAGAATTAGTTGTTGCAGATGAAGAAATTATCAAAAGAATGTCTGGTCGAAGAATCCACTTGGCGTCAGGTAGAACATACCATGTAGACTTTAATCCACCCAAAAAATCTGGACTGGACGATGAAACGGGCGAGGAACTTATAATAAGAAAAGATGATGAGCCAGAAACAGTAAAAGACCGTCTCAAAGTCTATTGGACTCAAACTCAACCATTGATTGAATATTATTCAAATTTTAAAAACGCTTCAGATTTTAAGTATCTTACCGTTGATGGCACTTTAACCGTTGAGGAAATTAAAAATAATATTAAAGACTTTTTATCTCAGTAAATGACCAACATTTTAGCTATTGAAACCTCTTCGGTTTATTGTTCAATTGGCTTAGCAAAAAATAAAGAAATATATATCGAGCATTCTCAGGAAGAAAATACGCATGGTAAAAATATTTTTGGTTTTATAGACAACCTCCTTAAGAAATCTCAACTTGAAAAAGAAGAGCTAGACTTCATTGCCTTGAGTGTTGGCCCAGGATCCTTTACAGGGTTAAGGGTGGGGTGTTCTGTAGCGCAAGGCCTTGCCTTTGGTTTGCAAAAGAAAATTTTACCTCTTTCCAGTCTTTTGGTTTTAGCTCAAACTGTTTTTTTGGAACAAAAAGCCAAAGAACTTTTTATTGTAAAAGAAGCACATATGAATGATTTATATGTTGGTAAATATATAAGAAAAAATAATGATTTGGCTCACCCTTTAATCGACGATGCTGCCATTAAGAAAACAGAACTTTCTGATTTTATTTCTTCAGATAATAAAGAAATCATCTGTAGCGATTGTCATGAGTTTTTAGACTACTTAATTAAGCCAACCCTTTTAGAAACAAATAATCATGCAAAAGGTCTATTACACTTAGCATGTTATCTCGATGATTTAGATGCCAGATTGAAAAATCCTGAAGAGGTATATCCCGCTTATCTTTCAGGCACCGATCAATGGAAGAGAGTTAAATAAATGGAAGTTTTGCAAATTCTAATTTTGTCAGTCATTCAAGGCTTGACAGAATTTTTACCTATTTCTAGCTCTGCGCACTTGATAATCACTTCCTCAATCTTAGGTCAAGAGACCCAATCAATCACTGTTGATATTTTTGCGCATGGTGGCAGTTTATTTGCAGTAATTATTTATTTTAGAGTAGAACTAGCTGACGCTCTAAAAGATTATAAATTATCTTCAGGAGATTCATTTTTAAATAAATTATTGCTTGGATCCTTACCAATATTAATTACAGGATTTTTATTAAGAGATTTCATTTCAGAAAATTTAAGGACACTAGACATTATTGCGCTTTCAACTATTTTTTTTGGTATTCTTCTTTGGATTGCTGATAGAGCTTCAAAAGATCAAACGCCTTATGAATCAGTAACCTTTAAACATGCTTTTTTCATTGGCTTAGCTCAATGCTTGGCCTTGATTCCAGGAACCAGCCGTTCAGCGATCACAATAATTTGTGCTTTATTCTTGAGTTACTCTAGAACGGTTGCCTCAAAGTTTGCTTTCATGCTTGCAATACCTACTTTGGGTATTATTTTCTTCTCAGAAATTATCTCCTTAGGATTTACCTCATCAGAAATAAATTGGCTTGATGTTCTTTTGGTTTCGACCTTTTCGTTTTTAAGTTCTTACTTATGCATTGGAATTTTTTTAAACCTCATCGAACGAATAGGCTTTACACCTTTTGTCGTCTATAGAGTTTTACTCGGGATTTTTTTACTTTTTTTAGCCTACTAATTGTCTTTTGATGCTCCACCCACTATATTTTTGAACCACATAAAAGATATAGGATATGAATTTTACAATTCCAGGAATCTTTGTTTCTTTTGCAAAAACTTCTCTTTTTAATAAGCTTTCATACCAATCATTAACATTGGGATGAAGAATATGTATTGGATATCTCGCAGCCTTAAGTCTTGAAACATAAATAAACCATGCAATATCAGGCAAGGTTAGTTCGTTACCCAAAATGTAGGTATGGTGAGTAAGTTTTTCATTTATTTCATCAAGATGGAGTTTGAGATTCAGTAAAGATTTGGTTGCAACTTCGTCTGTGATCCCTACTTTTTTATAATTCTCCCAAAACTTTCTATTTGCATCATCTTCTGAATCCTCATTTCCATGCAAGGTAGCCTTTGATGCAGACTTTTCTTGAATTTTTACGTTATTCAAGAATTTTGGAACTAAGAATTTAAAAGTAACATTTCGGATGTCTAAATGCAGATCATTTTCTTCAATCATCATTCGATTTATCTCTTCTTCTTTATCTATAGGTATCAAACTCAAGGTGGGGAATTTATTATCCAAATACTTAAGGATGTCATTACTCTCGATATGAACTTCTCCGTCATCAACCAAAACAGGAACCAATGATCTAGGAGTAATACCTTGAAAGTAAGGAGAAAAGTTTTCTTTTTTTTGAAGATTTATATGATGGCCTGTGTAATCTATGTTTTTTAGACCCATAAAAATTCTTGTTTTCATTGAACAAGCAGAAAAAGTGAAATGAAAGAGATGGATCCCTTTCCAAGAAAGGACTTCTTTTGTTTTAATATCTTCTTGTCTGAGTTTAACCATCGTTTTTTACTGACATGAATAATTTTACAGAAAGAAAGCCATTTGTATCCTATCTTTCGAAAAATGAAATCAGATTTGCAGAAAAATTTGCATCCAAACACGACTTGGAATTAATCACACCGAGAAACTTAAGGATTTCCAAAACACACAAGCAAGTCATTTGGGCATCAGCCAAAAACCTTGCATTGCAAGATTTGGCAATAAAAAACTCAAAACCTTTTGTCATAGATTACATGGACTTTAAAAAAATTATGGCCAAATCATCTTTGCTAAAGAAATGTTTTTCCAAAAAAGATATTGGGAGAAAGGTGATTGATTTGACCGCAGGATATTGTATTGATGCTTTAGAAATAAGTTTCCTTGGATATTCAGTCACTGCTATAGAGAAAAAATCTTGGCTGTATGAATTTACAAATCAATGTCTGCAAAACTCAAAGCATAAAGATTTGCAACATGCTATTAATCGAATAGATTTTCTAAATGACGATTCTTTGGATCTCTTAAAAAAATATTCAGATCATGAGATTGTTTATCTGGATCAAATGTTTGAACAAAAAAATGATGCAAGAGCCAAAAAAGAAATACAATTTTTAAGAAATTTAGATTTTGAAGAATTTGATTTAAATAGATTTAAAAAGTCTCTGAAACAAAACAATTTCAAGAAAATCATTTACAAATCAGCTCTGTATAGCAACATGAACTCGCTTATCAACTTAAAACCTTCCCGTGTTATAAAAGGCAAGGCATTTAAATACAATATATTTACCATAGACCAGGAGAGCGAATGAATTATCAAAATGATGTATCTAACTTTATGATCTTAGGAGAACAAAAAATAGCTTCAGATCTAAATCTTAAAAATGAGCAAACTCAGCTTTATATGAATTTGATCAAAGAGGAGTTTGAAGAGACTGCGAAAGCATTTGAAGAAGAAGACTTGGTTGAGGTTGCCGATGGTCTTGCAGATATGGTTTGGGTCATCATGGGTATGTGCAATAGTGTGGGCATAGATTTTGATAAGATTTGGGAAGAAGTGAAAAGCTCAAATATGAGTAAATTTGTTGATGGAAAATTCATCAAAAATGATGCTGGGAAAATTATGAAGCCAGAGACTTATTTTAAGCCAAACATCAAAAAAGCTTTGGGTTTATAATCCATGCCGCCTTGACGGCGGCATGTTTTAGGGGAGATTATTCTGTAATTAATTCGCCTGAATTAATTTGAATAACTTTTGCTTTTTCCGACTCTGGAATAATCCTTTCTAGATTTATTTTTAATAAACCATTCTTAAGGTCAGCTGTTTTGACAACAACTTCAGGCGCAAGAGAGAATTGCAATTTAAAGGCCCTCGCAGCAATACCCTGATGTAAGACTTCTCCAGAAGAATTTTTAGAACCTTCATGAGTGATGCTCAAGTTGTTTTCCTTAGTTTCGACGGTTAAATCTTCTTCGCTAAGACCTGCAACTGCGACCTCGATGGTAATATCATTCCCGTCACGTTTGATGTTGTATGGAGGATAAGATCTTGAATCTTCTCCTATCTCACTGAATGTTCTCAATGAATCGAACAAACTATCGAATCCCAAAAACCTCGTTGAGAAGAAAGGATCTGATAAATTTAATACACTATTTTTCATAATAAACTCCTTAAATTTAAGCAAGTTAATAAAAAGACACCTCATTCGAGCATGTCAACCTATGGAAAGATCCCATCACGGCAACCTTTCTCAATATTTATATGGAGGTATTTTTTGTTTTTTCAAGACTTTAAGTAGTACTTTTGGAAAGTTCTTTCAGCCAATTTGGCTCTAAAAACTTATTGGCATCTTTTTCTAATCGTTGAGTTATTCTGGTGGGATAAAGCATTCCCTTATCATCCTCGCGGACATATTTATTTTCTATTAACCGATTTAAGAAAACATCAAACATCCATTTTTCTGAAAATTCTGGAGTCAGTCTTGCTTGAGTTTTTTCTAAATTTTTAAGTATTTCTAGAGAATTTCTTTCCAATTCATTTTTTGAAATATGTTCTGCTGAATTTTTCCATAATTGAGAAATCAAAACGTAAAATCTATCAATGGATGGTTGGACAAGTTTTCCAAGAGATTGAGTTTCATAAAACTCCCTTGATTTGAAATCAGGTCTCTTGTAAACATTGGAATCTTCAAGAATGAGATTTTTGTTTTTAAGTTTACTTAGCTTTAAGTTAATTAATTGATCCAAATCGGCTTCATCCCATTTAAGAAAAAATTCTTCTTTTAAAAAGGGATAAATCATTTTTATGGACTGCAACAAATCTTCCTTAATGATTTCTTTTTGGTACTGAAAAAAACCGCATATTAGTGACTCAAAAATAAGTAGGTGAGAAATATTATTTCTGTAAAAGCTAAGCTTAGCCGCCTCTAAATTTGTCAAAGAAATTCTGTCGTTTATGCCTTCCTTAGAAAGGAAACCTAACTTTCTCATTTGATCAATTATCTCTTCTCCAGTTTTTTCACAAATCAAAGTTTTGGCAGAATATTTATCTTCTAAAAGCAAGGACTTCAATAATTCAATTCTTGAAACAAGTTCTCGATTTGAAATCGAGAAACCATCACTATTTAAAATTGCCAGAGAAAACAATGCGGTAGAAGTCACAACAGTTGAATCGTTGATAGTAGTCATGATTTTCTTACCTAGAACGGGAGTAACTTTAAAGAGCCAATCCTTCTCAGATGAGTAGTCACTCAGTGGATATTCTTTTAACAGGGCATTCAAATTTATCGGTTCTCCAAATTGCAAATAAGCCTCTCCAAGATAATTTCTGAAATCTCTAAATACCGAAAAGATATCTTTTAAATTTTCTTTTTTCTTCTCTGCACCCATTACTTCGTTGATATAAGAATTTCCTTCAAGGACTTTTTCATAATTAATAGAAATTGGTACGAAACTAACTTGTTTTTCATCCATACCTAAGAAGGATCTGAGAATCATCGAAATAATTCCAGGTCTTGGCGGCATTAATTTTCCCGATCTAGATCTTCCTCCTTCAGGAAAAAATTCTATCGAATGTCCTCTTTGCATTAATTTTTTTAAATGCTCATAAAACACTACTGAGTAAAGACGATTGTTGCTAAAAGAGCGCCTCATAAAAAAAGCTCCTCCTTTTCTCAAGAGTGGACCAACCAGCGGTAAATTTAAATTTTTACCAGCAACGATTTGAGGCAGCATCAAATCTTTGTAGTAAAGCAAATAAGATAAAGCTAGATAATCGATATGGGAACGATGACAAGGTGAAAAAATTAGAGAGGTACTCGGCGCAATTTTTCTAATCTCTTCAAAATTTAATACCTCCAAGTTCTCATATCTCGAGTTCCAAAACCAAGTTAGGGCTCTATCGTAAAGATAGATAAATGGATAAGACATATCCGAGCAAATTTCCCATACATATTTACTAGCTTTTTTTTGTAATTTAATTGATTTTTTTTGACTGCCCTCAGATTCAGATTCAATATAACTTTTAATCGAATGAGAATTTAAAATGCTAGTCACCAATGTTCTTCTATTGGAAATATCCGGTCCTAAGTGAGCTTTTCGATTTTGTCTGAATCTAGCTCTCAAAAGCCTTTCAGTTTTTAAAACAAGATTTTTATCTGATTCGGGACTGTTGAAAATATCGTCTACTTCAAGGGGTTTGTGAAAAAATATTTTCACATTTCTACCATTAAAAAAAAGTTTGAATAAATTTCTAATAAAACTGGTTCCCTCCCAAGATTCTCTAAATAAAAGCTTGAGCCAGTTATCTTGCCGTTCTGGCGATTTTCCCCAAAAAACGTCTACAGGGATGATGATCGCTTTTTTTGAAAAATTTCGATTCTCAGCAAGGATACCTAATTCTTTTGGATGCATCCTTTTTGGAGTTTGCCAGGGAAATTTTCTTTTTGGATTTCTAATTTGAAAATAATTTTTCTTAATAGGAGATTTTTCATTTTTTAATTTAAGTTCAGTTAAATTATTTTGCTTAGTAAGGATTTTTAAAGCCTGATAATCTATTCTTGAGGTTGAGGAAAGCGCGTAGATAATATCTTCATTTTTTAAGAGTAATTCGGTTTTTTTCGATTCACTTTCGTGATTGGCTTTTATTAGAAAATTAAACATTAGAAGTTATTCTTTCTTTATGGTGATAAAATGCGGATTTTAACAAAACAAATCTTATTTTTTTTGAATTTTACCTTGTAATATAGCCGGAGTGGCGGAATTGGTAGACGCGTTCGATTCAAAATCGAGTGCCCACAAGGCGTGAGAGTTCGAGTCTCTCCTCCGGCACCAAAGGAGAAGTTAATATGAAAGAAACCGAAATAGTCATGGCCCAACAAGCTCCAAGTTTTTTTGGCCCGCAATTAATTTTATTAATTGGTTTTGTCGCCATAATGTATTTTTTAATCATCAGGCCCCAAAACAAAAGGCTCAAAGCTCAAAAAGAAATGATTGAGTCACTCTCTGTAGGAGATGAAGTTATTGCTTCGGGCGGTATGGTCTGTGTAATTACAAAGATGAATGATGATTTTTTAACCGTTCGAGCTAATGACACAGTTCTTACAATCCAGCGAGAATCTGTAAGTAACGTTTTGCCTAAAGGAACAATTAAATCTCTCTAAAAAGTGCTCAGATTTCAGCTCTGGAAAATAATAATAATATTGTTTGTCATTACCATTGGCATAACTTATGCCTTGCCTAATTTTTATCCCCCAAGTCCAGCAATTCAAATCACCTTGGATAGTTCTTTGGGAAAAATATCTCCTAATATTGCGAAACGAATCGAACAACTAGCAATAGAAACAGAAATCAGTTTCTCCTCCAATCTTGCTGAAGATCTTGATGGATATGACTCAATTTTATTTAAGGCAGAGAATTATCAAGATCAAGTTAAGCTCAAAGAATATTTAGAACAAAACCTAGAGAGAGAATTTGTAATAGCTTTGAACTTAGCTCCAAATACTCCTGCCTGGTTATCAGATATTCAAGCTTCGCCAATGAAATTAGGATTAGACCTTAGAGGAGGAGTTCATTTTTTAATGGAAGTAGATTCCGAGTTACTCATTTCAACTCGCTTAGAATCATATTTGGCTGACATCAAAAGAAAACTCAGAGAAGAGCGAATTGGAATTAGTCGTTCTGAAATTACTGATAACAGAATAATTTTTACTACCAGAACGGATGCTACAGATCAGTTAGACGACTATTTGAAAAGTAACATCGATCTTGAGTATAGAAAGCAGGACAACAATCAATTTATTGTCGAGTACAACGAACAAGGTCTTGATGATTTAATTGACTACGCAGTTTCCCAAAATTTAGTGACTCTAAGAAATAGAGTTAATGAGCTTGGAATCTCCGAGCCTGTTGTAGTTCGTCAGGGAAAAAATAGAATTTCTGTTCAACTTCCAGGTGTCCAAGATACAGCTGAAGCTAAAAAAATCATTGGAAAAACTGCAAATTTAGAGTTTCGTCTTGAAGCTGAATCCAATAGTTTGCTATCTAGAACAGATCAATTTGATTTTTCCGGACAACGCGTGAGGTTATTGAAGCAGGTCATCATTACCGGTGACAAAGTAGCAGATGCCAGCGTTGGTTATGATGAAAGTGGGTTTCCACAAGTAAATATTTCTTTAGACGGCGAGGGCGGAACAAAAATGCATCGTTCAACTCGAAATAATGTGGGCAGAAAGATGGCTGTAATTTTTGTTGAACGCAAAATCAAAACATCTAATACGAGCAATGAAATAGAAAGTTACTTTGATAAAAGAATCATCAGCTTAGCAACAATTCAATCCGCTCTTGCAAACCAATTTAGAATTACCGGCTTGGATAGTCCTAATGCAGCTTCTGAGTTGGCCTTGCTTCTGAGGGCGGGAGCGTTAGCTGCGCCGATGAATTTTGTTGAAGAAGGCACAGTTGGCCCATCTTTAGGAGCTGATAATATTCGCGTTGGAGTGCAATCTTTAATACTAGGACTTTCTTTAGTTCTGATTTTTATGATCTTTTACTACAAAGTTTTTGGTGTCATTGCCAATATTGCAGTTGCATTAAATATTGTTTTGATTAGTGCCATTATGTCAATTTTATCAGCAACCTTAACGTTACCCGGCATTGCAGGAATTGTTTTGACAATCGGAATGGCAGTAGATGCAAATGTCTTAATTTTCTCCAGAATCAAAGAAGAGTTGAAAAATAGACTTAAACCTTTAGATGCAATAAATGCGGGATACGATCGAGCATACATAACTATTGTAGATGCAAATTTAACTACTTTAATCGTAGCACTGATTCTTTACACGATTGGCACAGGACCGGTTCAAGGCTTTGCGATAACCTTATCGGTTGGAATTTTGACCTCGATGTTTACTGCTATCTTGGTTACTAGATTTTTAGTTTGGTTAATTTATCGAAATCGAAAAAATCTCGATACGCTCTGGATATAAAATGCAAATAAACTTTATGCGACCCAGGAAGATAGCCTCAGCGTTATCAATTTTACTGGTTGTCCTTTCAATTTTTTCGCTTTCTTTTAAAGGATTGAATGCTGGATTGGATTTTACCGGTGGAACTTTGATTGAGATCAAGTTGTCACAATCAACTAACTTAGAAGAAATCAGAGAAGTGCTTAGCTCTAAATTAGAAGATGATTTTCAGGTTTCTTATTTTGGTTCAGAGCAGGATGTTCTGATTAAGATTCCAGGAGGCTCAGAAAACAACTTGTCAGATGAGATAGTTGCTGCATTGAAAAATTCATTTCAGTTTGATTTGAGACGAAAAGATTTTATCGGTCCGCAAATAGGAGAGGAGTTACGAGATCAGGGAGGTCTGGGGATACTAGCAGCAATGTTGGTAATGATGGTCTACATCATGTTTAGATTTCAGTTTAAGTTTGCCATCGGAGCTCTCTTAGCTCTCGTTCATGATGTCTTGATAGTATTAGGCTTTTTCTCAATATTTTATATCGGTTTTAACTTGACTGTATTAGCTGCCATATTGGCAGTAATTGGTTACTCCCTTAATGACACAATAGTAGTTTCAGACCGAATTAGAGAGAATTATCGAAGGAAGAGAAAATCCGATAATGTCGATGTCATCAACAGATCCTTAAATCAAATGTTAGATTCAGAACTTTGCCATTGCTTTAATATGCGGGGTCATTGTTGGTACTTATTCATCAATTTACGTTCTTTGTAATAACTTGATTTTGATGAATTTAAATTTTGAGGATCTTGCAATCAAAAAAAGTGAAACTTATGATGACGGTATGCCATAAAAAAAAGGGAGGCCCGAAGACCTCCCTAATTTTTCAACTATTTCCCAATTAAGCAGAATGTTTTACACCACGGTAAACACCGTTTTGTAACTTTCCTTGCTTATCTGACTCAATAGCATCATGCTTTACGCCTCTGTAAACGCCCGGTTGAGTATTTTTGTTCTCAACGTGAAGGTTGTTTTCAGTGACTTTGATACCTCTGTAAGTAGACATATCGCCTCCAGTTTTCGTTTCGATTATGTTTCATGTGCCTCACGGCATACACCCTCGTAACGCGTTCCTTCGGTAGATATTCGGTCTCGTTCCCATAAAAGGTACTTGCTAGCCTTTCTACACTTTGTGTAGAAAGAGGTTTTCCTATCTTCCTACTTCCGTTCAATGCACTAAAAAAGAGCACTGAATGAACGATTAATGTGCATTTTATCAAAAAAAAGGGGATTTTGTAAATATTTTAAACAAAAGATTTTTTTATTTCTTTGTTTATAGCTTTCACACATGCCATGTTTCCAGCAACTATACTATGTGACGAGAATACATCTTCCTCTCCATTAAAATCATTAATAAAGCCTCCAGCTTCTCTGACCAATAAAGCTCCAGCAGCAAAATCCCAAATTTTCATTCCATACCCTAGGAAGGCATCAAGTTTTCCTGACGCAACAAAGGCAAGATCAAGAGCTGTTGATCCAGTTCTTCGAAGAGTTAATGAATTAGAATAGAGATTTCTTATAAGAGTTAGCTGATCAAATTTAGGCTCTAAGTCTGGACCCCCATGAAAAGAATTACATATCAAAGAGTTTTTTAATCCTTTAATCTCTGAAACTCTAATTCTAGTTTTGTTACAAAAAGCACCTTTGCCTTTTGAAGCATAATACTCATCATCACGAGAAAGATCGTAAATCAATCCATGTTCTATTGATCCCTTGTAGAAGCATGCAATCGATATGGAGTAAAAAGGAAAATCATGAATGAAGTTTGTGGTACCGTCTAAGGGATCTATTATCCAGTGATAATCAGCATTCTTGTTTCCTTGACGACCAGATTCTTCTCCCTCAAAAGAATGATCAGGAAAGGAGGTTTTTAGTGTATTTATTATTAAATTCTCTGCAATACTATCTACTTGAGTTACAAAATCAGTTGGTCCTTTTTCAAAAACATTTATTTTGTCTCTACGTCGAGAAAATTTATGAATTTCTTTTGCTGCAAGTCTAGCGGCATTTATCGCAATTGTTACTTTCGGTTCCATGGTGTTTTGTAAGGAAAGAATTGTAAACTATAAAAGTGTCTGATTCTTCACTTAAAAATAAAATTGAATTCATTTTGGTTGAGCCCTCTCATCCTGGAAATATTGGAGCTGCAGCAAGAGCGATTAAAAATATGGGATTTCAAAATCTTACTTTGATTAATCCCAAAGATTTTCCTAATGATGAATCTTTCTATCGAGCCAAAGGGGCTAAAGACATATTACAAAATGTAAAAATTTTTCAAGATCTATCCAGTTCTTTGCAAAATGCCACTTTAATTTTTGGTACTAGTGCAAGAACCAGAACAATTCCATGGCCCACAAAAAACTCATCAGAATTAAGTGAGATTTTGAAAAAAGGTCTAGAAAATATCAACGTAAAAATTTGCTTTGTTTTTGGAAGAGAAATTAGCGGACTTAGTAATGAAGAACTGCAGATGTGTGACTATCATATAAAAATTCCAACCGACGAAGATTTTTCTTCTTTAAATTTGTCTCACGCGGTTCAAATAATTTCTTATGTATTGAAAATGGAAATAGATAATATTGATTCAATACCAGAAATAATAGATGAGACTCCAACCTTTGAAGATAATGAATACCTAATTGAACATTTTGATAAGGTCATGAAAAAAATTGA
>LULW01000350.1_pt1 | contig 12654 bp, 10 predicted proteins | sample 729531 | NCBI WGS metagenome assembly LULW01 (sample SAMN03860279, study PRJNA289734) | marine metagenome | biome: seawater column; feature: ocean; material: water; isolation source: Red Sea water column Station 108 - depth 10m | place: Saudi Arabia: Red Sea | collected 2011-10-15 | depth 10 m | reverse complement strand
TTCCGCTTTGCTTGAGTTCCTTGATAACATGTGACACACGCTCAAGGTTTACACTGGGGCCGTCTGGGTGTCCGAGTTCTCCCATTGCTCGTTGGGGTTTCACATATTCATTATTATACTTTTGGACTTCGTTCATCAAAACTTTGTTTGGGTAAACGCGACCGTTTCTATTTTTTTGCTCGGCTTGCATAAAGATGCCGTCGATATGATACTGCTTCTCACCATTTACTTCTTCGGTGACGAGATTGACATTATCATTTACTTCTGTAATCAGTAACATTACATTCCCCCGCCCATTTTGCGACGTTTCATTCCGCTGCCCATCAATTTAGAAATTGCAGCCTCCGGGCTTTGTCCGCCACCCATAGGTGGTTTCATACCTCCGCCCATAGGAGGCATCTGTCCACCACCCATAGGTGGTTTCATACCACCACCCATAGGAGGCATCTGTCCACCGCCACCACCCATCATCTTAGCCATTGCAGCCATTGGGTTTTGTCCACCGCCGCCCATTCCGGGCATACCACCCTGTGCTTGCGGTGCTTGGGCTTGTTCTTTTCCTGCTACATCAAGTGCTTTTTTAATTGCAGACTCAAGGTCGCCGGACTCCTTGCCCATTTTCTTTTTCTTATCCATTCCCATCATCTCAGCACCCATCATCGGCATTTCACCCTCGATACCGGGGAAGTTTGGACGAAGTGGATCTTGAGTGATCTTGGGACCGGGACGACCACCACCAACGGGATCAGAAATACCGGGGAAGTTTGGTCGAAGTGGATCACGGGTAATCTTGGGACCGGGGCGACCACCGACTGGGCGAGGATCAAAAGGTGGCTTATCATCTGGAGTGCTTACAGGTAGGTAAGGATTTCCTCTTCTTAATCCAGACTCTTCTTCGGAATATTCCTCTTCCTCTTTACGACGCATCATATCCATCATCTCTTCTTCTTTACGACGCATCATATCCATCATCTCTTCTTCAGAATACTCTTCTTCTTCTTTACGTCGCATCATATCCATCATCTCTTCTTCTTCTTTACGACGCATCATATCCATCATTTCCTCTTCACCACGACGACGCATCATACCCATTCCACCGTAACCCTCATTTTTTGCAGTGAAGTTTTTGTCGATGTAATTGAAGAATTCTTTTTTCTTTTCGTCGGTCTTCAAATCAGCAGGGGAGGAAATATTAAACTTCTTCATTGCCTTCTTAAAGAAAGCATCGTAGCCAGATCCACCTTCCATTTCTTCACGAAATTGATTGGCAACTTCATACTTTGACTCAATGATTTTATCATTAAGTTTCTGTGTAAGAGACTCGAACATTGTTTGTTCGGCTTCGTTATAATCTCTATTAATGATTGAGTCTACGATGTGCTGAGAGTTCATATGATATCCCTTTTGATTCGTTCTTGAAAGAAGTTGACCATTTGAATCGCTTCCTCACTTGAGGACTTTAACTTATCTTCAAACTTGCAGCAAAAACAACACTCGCTCCGGACTCGTCAATCGTTTCGAGTTCTGAAATCTTTGCATTTACAAATGATTCTTTTACAGGCTCTTTTCGTTTTTCTTCCATATCAATAATTTTCTTAATACCTTTGCGAGCCTGCTTCAGTGTAAGAAAAATATCTTTTCGTTTACCATCAACATACGCTGAGACAGGAGCAGATGCACCCATACCAACTTTTTTCAAGGTGATAACTTTATCTTTATATTCAAAGGTTTTCAAAAAGAATTCCTTCTGAAATTCTGGATCAAGTGTAATATCATCCTTGTCACCTTCCTCGGTTGCCTCTGCTTCTTTTTTCTCTGGGCGAGACTCTTCTGCCTCTTCAATCAGATTGATTGTTTTTGAAGCAAGCAAAGAATCGAGATAAGTTTTTACGATTTGATCAGGAGCATTTTCGATAAGACCAATCGCATTACGGTACAGATCCATTAGAAGCCTCCTCCCATATCAGATTTCTCTGGGATCAATCCAAGTTCTCTTTCCTTGGAAATTTCTTTGTCCATCGACTTAATTTCCTCATTAGTCTGACGAAGAATGTTTCTTCGTACCCATTCTCTTGAGTAGTAATCACCGATGTGGTCATTGATCTCACGCAGAACATCAAGACGCTCTTTCAACACTTCATACTCTTTGCTTTCTGTAAAGTAAGAGTCGGAGACATAATCAAAACGAATATCCTGAACAATCTTGTACCAGTCCTTGTCAGACATCACGTTCTTCAACAAGCACTGAACACGAAGTGCGTTCATAAAGAGCATATTGAATTTGTATCTTAAGCGATCAATAAACTTTTGAAAATTCAATTCATCTCTCGTGATTTCTGATGCCCGACCCATATTGAAACCCGTGTCTGTTTCAAGACGAGACATTGGAATATTAAGAGATTTGTAAAGTTTCTTTTCAAAATACAAAACGTCTTCCATTTCGCCCAAGTTTTGTCCACCGTCGAGAGTAGAGACTTCTGTGCCTTTACCACCCTCACGACGAGGGAACCAGTAATCCTCAAGCATATTCATAAATTTACGGTCATCACGAATCTCGCCAGTGTTAGCATCATATACAAGTTTGTTGCGATAACGATTCATCAAACCCTTGACATACTGCTCTGCTTTATTTTTAGGAAGCGAACCAACGTCAACATAAAAGATTCTTCGTTCCGGCGCACGCGAAAGACGATAGATCACGGTTGCATCCTCAACCATCCGAAGTTGGTTCAGAGGTTTGATTGCTTTTTGCAAGTATGAAATCGCACGCTGTCGAGAGGAGTCGTAAAGACCAGATGGATAGTAGCAAATTGCTTCTGGTGCGATTTCAATAGCAGAGGCATCTCCGGGCTTTTCACGGTAGATGAAAACCTCTTTGACACTCTTGATTTTTTTCACACCAGTTTTCTTATCAGTTTCTTTATCAACCTTGGCAATCTTTTTAATTTTTGCTGCGTCAATGGGACGCATTTCAATAATACCTTTTTTGTTGTTTGCAGGATCAAAGATCATATGATAATAACCTTTTCCGTCGATATACCATCTTCGGAAGATTTCATATCCTTTGTTATTGAAATCCAAAAGTCGAAGAATGTAATTAAATTCCATATTCATTTTTGCTTTGGCATCGTCTGAAATCTTTACGTTATCAAGATTCAAAGCAACAGGAAATCTTTGCTCTCCTGTAATGATAGATTCGTTACAAATATCTTCGACTGCTTGTTCAATCTCAGGCTGCATAGCCATCTCACGATACTTCGTAATGTATTGTGTTTCACCACGAAGAGATCCATCAAGGTCAATACCCACACCGTAATACCCACCGGCTTCGACGGGCGTTGCATCATCTATATCGGGCAGAACAAATGAGGCAGCCTTCTTCTCGATTGGGGTGTTTCGAGAAGCCGCCTCCTTTTTAGTTCTGCCTACTGAAAGACCAAAAAGTTCAACAGGCATAATTCATCCTTATAAAGCAGAAGTTCTATTTCCGGGTGCGCCGTAGCCCACGTTCACATCAGAAGTAATAAAGTAAGAGTAACCAAGTGTTACGGTAAATGAGGCAAGATCCTCATTAGCAGCCTCCACAGTAATTTCTGAAATACTTTTGGGAAAGCAGTATTTAAAGGTGTAAGATTTAATTGGATCACCAGATCGATCCAACTGGTCAACCGACCAGTCTGGGAAATCAGTTGCATTGTTCAATGCAATTTCACGATCAGGAGTATTGCTCTCTGCACCATTCAGGTCTTCAAGCCATTGCTCCATTTTGCTACGAAGTCTCATATCTTTATCAGAAAGAATAGTAATAGTCCAATCTTCAAAAGTGCGAGATGTTGGAAGTTTAATATTTCTTCCACGATAAGGTGCAGTCACCTCACCGATGTTTGATGCGGGAAGTGCTGCTGCCGTCACCAAGAACGAAGTTGCTGCATCATTACCGCTCGCACCAATTCTACCACCAACGCGGAAAAGCGAAGGTCTTACGCCGCCACCAATTTTATCTTTAAAGTCGTCAATTCTCATTAGAGATTCTCCTTACTTGTATTTATCTTCCCCCACCCAAGTTGGTCAACTCTTCAAAGTCAACACCAGTTCTGGTGGCTACAAAGTTAAGGGTGATAAAGTTGATGGATCTTGTGGGTTGCACAAAGATGTCTGCGACAAAAGCGTTTCTATCGATTACATCAGGTGTGTTATTTGTTTCATCACACACAACTCGGAAGTCCGTGATTCCACGGCGGGACTGGACATCGAGAAGGAATGGCTCAATCAGGTTCTTGAACTGCGCTCGCGTAAATCTGTCGTTCAGTTCAAACAGGCTAAACTTGGCAGCGGTCGAAATGGCTTTCTCAAGAACAATAAACAATCTACGAACATTGATTCTATCGAACGCACTTGGTTTCTTGAGGAGAGTCTTATCTCCAAAAAGAACTGTGCCTTGACCGGGGAATGAAACCACTGGATTGATACCATTTTGATACAGTGTATCGCGTGAACCTTTATCAGGGTTATAGGCAAGAGAAACAACGTTATTTAATTGTCCTCTATTAAATCCGGCGGGTGAGAACCAAGTCTCACTTGTCACATCTGCTCTCGCAGCAACACCAGCGATGTCACCGTTCAATGGAACATATCGGAAGACATCGTTGAACCTATCGTACTGATACTTGTACCCAGAATCTAAGAATGCAAATGATGAGGACACGTTCAAGTTATTTGATGCGGTGTCCGTTAAATCTCCTCCTTGAGAAAGGGCATCATTACCATTTCTGTATGCAACAATATTTGCACTTGCGACATAATTTTTCTTCGGAGTATCCGTAGAGTCAAGAACTGCATCTTTTGGTGGAGAAAGGAATACAATGCAATCTTTTCTATTATTTGCAAGAGTAACAAGTTCTTTTGCTTTATCGCCTTCGGCTGGTCCACCAAGAATAAGAGAAATATCAGAGGTTTCTGAATCTTCAAATTTTTCATACCCATTGGTGAAGAAATCAAGACCCGCTGGGACACCAGCACTTCCGCCCTTAAGAGAGAGGTATTGGTTTTCTTTCAACAGTCCAAATGTTACACCAGTTGAGAATGCTCTATCGGGCAAACCTGTGCCAACAATATCGGCTGCTTGGAATTGGAATCCTGTGTAAATGTATTCTGATGTATCACGAATCACATTCTTAAAGTATTGTGATGCACCATCATCTCGTTTTGCGTTGGTTGCCACAGAAACATCATCGAATGTTTCAAGAATTGTTCCGCGTGTCCCTGTCCAGTATCCATCCTCGTCCACAACAACGACAGAAATCAAGTCATTTACACCAGTGACGTTTGTTCCGCTGTCTTCGACGAACGCGGATTGAGCAGGTGTAACCGTGCTAACGTTGGGACTAAAGAACCAATCGACAGAACCAGCGGTGATTCCTGTTGACTGTGAGAGAATACCGGGTGAAGCAATATCAACAGTTGATCCGCCTCCACCAGCACTAACAGCAGTGATGGGATATCTCACTCCACCAATCTTCACAACATCAGAATACTCAGTTCCGGACTTGATTGTAAAATCAGTGTTGTGCTGAATGTGGAATTGTGTAGATCCGGCAGCAAGACCGGAGGTGATTCCAAAAGTGATGCTACTTCTATTTGAAACCGAGACAAGCAAAGAGTTACCCAATTCACTCCCATCACTTGATGAAGTTCCTGCATCACCACCTGCAAATTTAGCAACAAAGTGGCTACCTTGCCAATCACTTTCAGTTGTCGTAGATTTACTGTTATAATCATTAACATTTTTAATTAAAACAGCCGTATCAGTGGCTGCATTAAGACCGTTATCTACAACTCGAACAAGATTTAAGGACGAAGCATAGGTCAGGTAGTTTGCTGCGGTAAACCAATAATCTTTATTTGCAGTGGTCGGTCCGCCAAACTTTTCTCTTAAATCATCGACTGACGTAACAACAACAGTTTGATCAATTGGTCCCCAATCAAAGAAACCAGCGAAACCTGCGTTTGTTGTGGAAACGGCAGGAACAATATTTGTGAGGTCAACTTCTTTGACTTCAACACCGGGGCTGACTTGGAATGCCATAAACGATTCTCCTTTTGGTCTTATTATTTAGCGAAATACTGATTACAAAGAGAACCTATCATCATCTGAAATATCCCACACGGTTCCATCATCTTCAACAATCGTGCCGTCTGCTCCTGTATCGATGAATCCAAACGGCATCAAATCCTCTTCCATCTTCTCTATCTTTTCTTTATAGAGTTGTTCACGAATATTTATGTCTGTCATATCTTTGAAGTAATTTTGTGTTGCTGCCCACGCAAAAAGAACAAGTGTGATCACCAAGTCGTCATTGTGACCCACTTCGGCTTCGTATGATCCTTTTTTCGATATGAAAGATGATAGTTCTTGAATGATTTCAAAATCTTCGATAACCAAACGATCCTGTTCAATCATTTCTTTAAGCATCGTGCAGCCGACTTTCTTCACCTTTGGACTCATACGCACACCCTGTTGGGTTTGATAATTGCCAAAGCCACCGTCCATCACCTGTCCCTTTCGTCCACGAACAGATGTGACAAGTAAATTTTCATATTCAAATTCATTATGCAAAATATCAACAATCTCTTGTCCGAGATCATTTACTTCCGTCAAAATGTAGGCATCATTGTATCGCTTACCCATCGCATAAATTAAGTTTGGCAAAAGATACGGCGAAAGTTGATTATTTTTATATTGGGCTACGACTTTATATGGAGCGGATGTCACATCCACAATTGTGACTGCGTGATAATCTAAATCTTGCCCTCGTGAAACATCGACACCCATAAAATATAAGTGTTCAGGTTCTGGCTCATAGTAGACCTTCAAGCCGTCCTCACGCTCTTGCTTTGGACGAGTGTAGTGAAGCGATTTCAACTTTGAAGGGGCTATGAGCGTGTTTACGGAGCCAAGGAAGTCACATTCAAACTCTTGCCGAAACTGCTGTGGAGATGTGTTCCGAATGGTTTGTTTTTTCCAGTTTGCATCACGACCCGGAACGTCGGACCAGTGGACTTCAATCGGAGTATAGGAGTTTTGACCGTCTTCGGCATCCTTCCAAAGTTTATAAAACATATTCAAACCTTTGGGAGTGCTGACGATCAGAACCTTCGTGCTTTGACCGGCTGAGATTGTGGGATATACAGAGTTGAAAAACTCATCAGCCACGTTCTCAGGAACGAATGCAAATTCATCCATAAACAATAAGTTAAAAGAACCACCCCGAACAGCGGAGGATGATGTGGAGGATGCAAGAATCTTTGATCCGTTTTCTAAAATAATTGAACCTTTATTCCATTCTACGACACCCTGCTGAAGCCATTTTGGCAGATGCTCGTAGGCTAACTTCAGACGACCCAGCAGTTCACGAGCAGTTGTCAATTTGTTGGCTAGAATTGCAACATTTTTATCAGGATTGAATAAAATATAATGAAGCAAATATGAAATAACTGTCGTAGATTTGCCGGACTGTCGAGGCATCTTACAAATGACAAAGCGATCATTGTGAACAGATTCTAAAATTTTCTTTTGAAAACTATAAGGCTCAAATTGAACAAGACCCTCATCAAGAGAGACAATCTTGATATAATTTTCAATAAAATACATCGGATCAGATACACACTTGGCGTATTCTTCGATCTGTTCTTTTGTGTATTCTGACTCTACACCGGCTGCCTTGATATTGGCATTGCCGAGATATGCTTTGTCATCCAGTTTCTTTGTCATTGTTCTTTACTTTTTTCACTTTCTTTTCTGGAAGTTGTTGTCGAACAAGGTCTTGCAGTTCTTTTGTAGAACCCACAAAGAATGCGTTGTTCGTCACATTTCTCACTTGCTCATCTTCCTCTAAGGATTTCATTTGTTTATGAATATCAAGTAGGTCTTTATTGGCTTCGGTTGCGGTCTTAAGAAGTTGACTGACCACTTCGTAGGCTCTTGGACTGTCACTCTCTGAGGCTACTTTGAGAATGCCGTCAATTGCATTCTTGCTATAGTCAATCACTTCTTTAATATTTTCGCGGACCTCGCCGAAGTCTTTACGCTGTTCTATCTTTTTTCGTTCGGGAAACTTTGAAAGATCAAGTTCAACTTTTTTACGCATTCCTGTCTCCGGTTCTGCTGCCGTGTCGGAATCTTCAACATTTGGTGTTGTTTTGCGGTCCTCAATTGGATCTATATTTAAAGCGTTTTCAAGAGAATTTTCTTCTTTCTTAGCCATCTTGGGTCGCTCCTGTAATGCTTAGGGTTTCTGGTGCGAAGAAACTCGTCATCCCTGCGATAGCAGAAGGCGGCAGTGTGTTCTCTCCGGATGGTCCGGTGATTGACACAATTGACTTTAACCCAGCACCAGTGGGTCCGGTGACTCCACCAAATTCATCAAAGAATGATGTAAGAGCATTCACTGTGGATTCTGTGATATAAGTTTGCTTTTTGGTTGGTCCAAAGACATATGTGTATGCTGTAAAATCAAGATTAAAAATAATTGAACGCTGCTCAGAGGTATCACCTAGATAATCGATTTCAGGAGTCACAGAGTTCAATACAAAAGGAACATCTACCTTCGCGTTGATGTCAGTAAAATTAAGTGTGACAGTAAACTCTGGAGTGAAAAACGCAGTAATTTGCTCAATAATCTGCAAAGCATCATCCATCGTTCTTGTCGCCACTGCGAGACTAAAACCTATTGTGTAAGGAACCTCCGCAAACTGAGTGTCGTAAGTATTTGCTGTGCTACTTGTTTTGTATTTTTTGTAAACTGTATTTCGCTTTCTTGCAGAATCATAATTCATACTTGAAATTGAAAATCCAAGACGAGGTAAAATACTTGCAATAGCCGCTGCGTTATCTGACTCCTTAGTATCTGGGAGTTCGTCGAGCATACGAATAAATTTTTCTTTTTGAGCGTATGTAATCGGAACTAAAAACCTTCTGTTGGTTGATCCATCACTATTTCTACGAATGACAAAAATTTCGTCAAACAATGCACCAAAGGCAACCACTGTTTTTCGGACTGACTCATTGTAAAATTGAGTAAACATTAAATATCTCCCTCACTAAATGGATCTTGATCTGTAAAGTCAAAGATATTAAGACCTGCTCGCATAAACTCAGTATTGTCCTCAAATGCGTCCTTGGCGAAGTAATCTGCCGTGAATCCTATCGTGCTAATGACTCTATTCGCATTCGAGGATTGTCCAACAATTCTCTCACCAGTGAGACTACCAGAAACTAAGAAAGACTCCATTACATCTGTGGTTGAACCTTGCCAAACAACGACTTCCATCGTTGCTCCCGTGGCTCCCGCAAATGTGATAATGTTGACAGTTTCACCTTCTTGGAATTCACCACTACCACCACTAAATTCTGTATAGACAAGTTGATTGATAGCGTTAGATGTGACACCATCGATTCGATCAAATCCAGTATCGAGTTGATCCCCAGAATACTTGTAGAGTGAACACTTGACTTGATAAGTAAATGTCTTACCAAAATTGAAGAAATTTTGTTCTCGCTCCACAAAGTTTACTTCAAAAATACCATCCATCAGCGGAAAATAAATCAAGTCCCCTTCTCTTGGATACTTAATATTTGTTTTATCAGCAAAGACTTCTGAAAATCTTCTTTTTGAAAAAGTCAACGTCATTTCATCTTTAATGTCAAGACCAAATTGAGTCATTACTTCGCCTTCCCCCTCAAAGCCGTCGTAGGACTCAACGTACATTTCAATTTCTCGCCCATCCTCAAATTTAGGCAAACGATCCTCTCCAAATAATTCATCTTCATTCTGCAAACTACGAAGAGCATAGACCATATCAACACCGTGAATCTTGATGGATTCATCAACTATATCTTGAACAAGTGTCTGCTCTTGTTTGTTTTTGAATTTATTGAAGTAAGGATTCGTCGCCATAATTACCCCGTGAAGAAATCTGGAGGAAGTTCATATTTATCTTGCAAAGTCTCCTCAATATTCGACATATCATTTTCCGCCGAACTAAACAATTGGTCGGCATTAAATTGAACCCCTCCGGGTAAATTAAAATTTTGGTATTTCATCAAATTCATCGCCCACTGCTTTTTAAATGATGCAGTGACATACTTCTTTAATAAAATATCATTGTAGATTTCAGTATAAGTATCAGGATCCAATGCAACATAGGCATCAATGACTATGAAATCACCCACGCTAACTGTTTCTGACCAGTTCATATCAAGATACAGTCGATTTGTTACTCTACTGAATCTAATTTGTTTTTCTGGATCAAGAAAATCAGCCAACAGTGAAATATATGACTGGGTGATATAATAATTTGACATATCACCAGCACTTCTCAAGCCATACAAATCTTGTAGAGCCATCTGATATCTGACACTGAACATATTTGATCCAGCACCACCCTCATCGAATTGAAAAACTTTTGTCACCGAAACGATGCTTCTTGAATCTCCGGGTTGAATGGCGTCGTTTGGTCCTGTAAATCCAAAAGAATCTGTATCTAAATATCCGTTATCGATATCTGTTTGGGTGATTTCGTGTTTGTATAATGCTCTTTCTGCACCATCAAAATGATACTCATTAAACATTTGTAAGGCATCATCGAGTGCGTCTTCTAATTGAGCATCGTCAACATTGATTTCGATAACTGGTGCGCCCAGTTTTCTTAGAGCATATTGTTTTAGTTCTTCTCTTGATGAAGGCGTGGACATCTACTGCGCTCCTTTTCCTTTTATATGTATTAGAGCGGGGCTTCCTGCGTCTTTTCAGACTAGAAAAAGGATGCCTTTTCATTTAGAAGCGTCAGCCATTTGTGATCGTGCCATCAATCAAGTTTCTAGGAACCATTGTTTCGACTGTTCTTGTCGCTCTTAAAATGTCAATCTCATTACTTCCTAAGTTTTGGACACATAGAATGTATCTCTTATCTAATGTTGACATATTATCATATGCCTCAATAGTGACATTTCTTTCCAAACGACTCATTTCGCTAGAGTTGATGCGATATGTTCTCAGATCAGCCTCCCAAGCATTGGGTGTTGAGTCAGAGGTTGATCCAAAACGGGCAACCTTGAAAACCAATGCTTCAGCGGTTAGACCAGAAATTGCGGCAGTGCCTCCCAAAGCAACTTCATATGTAAACTTGATAGTATTACCTGCATTCGCAGAACGCACAACAAGAGCATTGTTTGAATCCCCTACTCCGGGTGTGTATCCTGTTCCAACCAGACCGGGAAGAGTTAGTCCTGTGTAATCACTATCAGCGTTTGAGATAACAGCGTAGCCATCATTGTAGTTTCCGGAAACTCTGTTTGGGAAAGGAACACTAAAGAACGTGCCGTCAGTGATATTTGGTTCTGTGCCACCGATGTATGAACCAGCAGCAGAAATTCCAAGACCTCTAATTTGACTATTAAAAAATGATGTGTCTGACAATTCGTGAACCAAGAATCCTCGATCTGTCTGATTACTTGTCGTTGATCCGTAGATAAGATACTTCGCTCTATTATTGACCGAATCATATGTTAATTCTACGTCAACACCAGATCCAAGAATCTGCAACTCAGCGACTGTATTTCCAGAGGTGATTGATGTGCTTGCATCTCTAAAGGTTGTAACAGATCCTGTCGCTCCTGCCGGACCAGTTGCTCCAGTTGCACCAGTCGCACCATCCGAACCAGAGGAACCAGTTGAACCACGATCACCAACCGATCCAGCAGCACCTTGGGAACCTCTCTTGGCAAAGGTCACAAATGCGTCTTTCGCCGTTGTCAGTGAACCACTGGAAGAAATTGTATCAAAATCAATTCTATAATAAGTTCCTCTATCATCAAGAGGCTCTGAAATTTGTCCGGTAAAGAAGATTGGCGTATCTGCATCTGGACAAGTGACCAAAATGGTGTCGCCCTCATCAAGAATACCACTCGTAAACAAGGAAGTTACGGTTGTTCCATCCTTATCAACTTCACTAATTCTGATGAATTTTCTTCCGGCAATGTTACTGGGACTAATTACCAATTCGCCTGTACCCGGAGTGACGTTTGTATTTGCAGTGAATTTCTTCAAAGAATATCTAAATCCTGCATTTCCTGTCGCTCCGGTTGCACCTGTCGATCCAGTAGCACCTGTCGATCCGTCATTACCAGTGGATCCAGTTCCACCAGCACCAGCGATGTGATAAACATAAACTTCATCACCTGTTGTTCCAAATCTTGTTCCAGTTGATCTGGAGGTGCTTCCGGTGAATGTATAAGTCGTGCTTGTGTTTGTGATGCCCGTGACTTCGAGAGACGAGTGAGCAGAACCGTCAAGACCTTGAATGTAAAGTCTATCTTTTTGAATATTTTGAATCGCATCAAAATAGGTGTCTAAATTTTGCCCATCATCACTGGTCACACTCAATACGATTGTGTGAACAGAACCCGCTTCGGTGTCATTTAGTCTACCAGCACTTACTCCGGGGTTGCCGCCGACTTTGTAAGCAAATCCGGCAGCATTACCAGTTGAGCCTTGAATACCAGTGGATCCAGTAGCACCAGTTGGTCCGGCTACACCAGCGGAACCAGCAGCACCGGCAGGTCCAGTTGCACCTGTCGCACCAACGGCTCCAGCC
>LULW01000632.1_pt1 | contig 12659 bp, 18 predicted proteins | sample 729531 | NCBI WGS metagenome assembly LULW01 (sample SAMN03860279, study PRJNA289734) | marine metagenome | biome: seawater column; feature: ocean; material: water; isolation source: Red Sea water column Station 108 - depth 10m | place: Saudi Arabia: Red Sea | collected 2011-10-15 | depth 10 m | reverse complement strand
GAAGAGGAATCTGAAGTAGAGGATCAAGAGGAATTAGAACCTGTAGAATAGAGTTCATAATTGCTAAATAACGTATAGGATTAAAGTAACCTTATAAAATAATGGCATTACAACCCGTTGGAAGTGGATCATCAATAGCTAGTGGAGCATCTGCATCTCACGCAAAATTCGCACATAAAACTGATGCAATAAGAGTTTATGCTGATGGATGCACAGCAACTGTTGCTGTTGGAAATACTGCTGTTGCAGCAGCTACTGATTTCATAATTCCTGCAAATCATGAGCCTGAAACTATTAACATAGGAAGACCAAGTGCTCAAAGAGTAGTTGGCATAACAACTACAGACACAACTACTATTATTGATTTTCCAGAGGGAACTGGTGCACCATTTTTTGTTGGTCAAAGAGTAAGTTTAACTGTAACTGATCCTCAAAATAGACATTTTGAGTTTACAGATAAACCAATTGCAAGTATTAATAATACTTCTAATGTTGGTGGTTATTTTGGAACAAGACTAGTTGTTACACATAATTATGGTGCAATAGCTGGTGTTCATACAGCATTTGTTAGTGGAGATGGTCAAACTGCTGAGTTAAGAGATGTGGTTCACATTTCTGCTTTGGCAAAACCAAACAGTCATGGCAATGCTGCAACAGGTGCAGTTTATTTTCAACAAGTTCAAGTTACTAGTGGAGCATAATGAAACTTATTAGAGAAGAAATAGAATCAGTTGACTTCATTGTTGAAGAACGCAATGGTAAAAAGTCAATGTATATTGAGGGTATTTTCTTACAAGGAGATATTCAAAATAGAAATGGAAGAATGTATCCAATAGACACCTTGAGAAAGGAAGTTCAAAGATACAATGAATCTAATATTGTGACAGGAAGAGCACTTGGTGAACTTGGACATCCAGATGGTCCTACTGTTAATCTTGACAGAGTTTCACATAAAATTGTTTCTCTCAAAGAGAATGGAAGCAATTTTATAGGAAAAGCAAAAATTCTCAATACACCAATGGGAAATATTGCAAAGTCTCTCATAGATGAGGGAGTAAAACTTGGTGTTTCATCAAGAGGAGTTGGTTCTTTGAGACCAACAAAAGAAGGATATAATGTAGTCAGTGATGACTTCATGTTATCCACTGCTGCTGATATAGTAGCAGACCCTTCTGCACCTGATGCTTTTGTTGAAGGAATTATGGAAGGAAAAGATTGGGTATGGGATGGTGGTGTTCTTAGAGAACAACAAATTGCCAAAACATACAAGACAATCAACACTCTAGTTGATAAAAAACAACTAGATGAAAATAAATTAAATGTTTTCAATGATTTTCTAAATTCATTGTAAAATTTTAATCTACTAAATAAATATAGATTTAAGTTAAATAAATCCAAATGTCTCGTGGTACAAAATTACAAGAAATGGAGCAAACTAAAACTGCTGTGACTGCCAACGCAACTCCTGGTGATGCTGCTATGCCTACTGCAGGTAGTAATGCATCTGGGGTAACTGTTGCTGGTAATTCAGCTCAAGTAGAAGACCTTGGAGGTCCTACACCCCAAAATTACAAACCAGATGATGATTCTGCCAAGTTAAAAGAACCTGGTGCAACTCTGAAAAAGGTCAGTGATGTAATCACTAAAAATGCTGCAAAAGCAGATGCAATGCCAACTGGTAATGCAACACCTGGTACACTATCTCAAGGAGATGAAGTGGAAATAGAAGACTCACAAGAAGTAGTTTCTGAAGATCAATCAGAAGAAGCCACAGAAGAGGCAATTGTTGATGAGAGTATTAACATTGAAGATGATGTTAATGCACTACTAGGTGGAGAGGAATTATCTGAAGAATTTAAAGAGAGAGCAAAGACAATCTTTGAAGCTGCTCTTAATTCTAAAATCAAAGAAATTCAAGAAACACTAGAAATCCAGTATGAGCAAAAACTCAATGAAGAGAAGGAAGAATTAAAAGTCTCTCTACAAGAGAGAGTTGATTCCTATCTTGAGTATGTTGCTGAAGAATGGATGACAGAAAACCAACTAGCTATTGAGCACGGTCTTAAGACTGAAATGACTGAATCATTCCTTTCTGGAATGAAGAGTCTATTTGAAGAACATTATGTAACAATCCCTGAAGACAAATATGATGTGCTTGAAAGCATGGTAGAAAAACTAGATGACATGGAAACCAAGCTCAATGAGCAAATAGACAAGAATATTGGTTTAAACAAGAGACTTGGAGAGTCTGTTGCTACTGGTATACTAGAGTCTGTTTCTGATGGCCTTGCTGCTACTCAGAAAGAAAAGCTCGCTTCACTTGCTGAAAGTGTAGAGTTTGAAAGTGAAGCAAAATATCGTGAGAAGTTAGAAGTTCTCAAAGAATCATACTTTGCAAGAACAACTAATGAGTCTGCTAAAGAAATCTCTAAAGCACAAACCCTTTCTGAGGGTGTAGATAGCACACCAGCTCCTGTTTCAACAGGAATGGATGCTTACTTAAATGCTTTAGGTGCATTTAAACCAAAAAAGTAGATCTGAATTAATTATTAATCAAACGTAAATTTCACACAATTAGGTAAATCGCAATGTTCCAATCAGAACAATTGCAAGAAAAGTGGGCACCACTCTTAGACTATGAAGGTCTTGATCCAATCAAAGACAGTCACAGAAGAGCAGTAACCTCTGTCTTGCTAGAAAACCAAGAAAAATTTTTAAAAGAAGAACAAGCATTTTCATCAGGTATAAACTTGATGGAAGCACCAACAAACTCTGCTAACTCAGCAGGTGCACAAGGTGGATTTGGTGCAGATTCAACTGCATCTGGTCCTACAGCAGGTTTTGATCCAGTTCTAATTTCTTTAATTAGAAGGGCAATGCCTAACTTAGTTGCTTATGATCTTGCTGGTGTTCAGCCAATGTCTGGACCAACAGGTTTGATCTTTGCAATGAGATCCAGATTCACTAACCAGAGTGGAACTGAAGCACTATTCAATGAAGCAGATACTTCATTCTCTGGTACAGATGCTGGTGATGATAACACACTAACAAACCCATTCTCAGATATCAATGTTGGTTTGGGTACAATCACACAAGCAGGTACAAACCCAGCAGCACTTAACCCAGTTGGTACTGCATCAACAAACGAAGCAGGATACACAGTTGGTCAAGGTATGGCAACTGGTGATGCTGAATCACTTGATGGTACAGGTAATGATGCCTTCAACCAGATGGCATTCTCAATTGAGAAAGTTACTGTTACTGCTAAGTCAAGAGCACTAAAGGCAGAGTACAGTTTAGAACTAGCTCAAGACCTTAAGGCAATTCATGGATTGAATGCAGAAGCTGAATTAGCAAACATTCTTTCTACTGAAATCCTTGCTGAAATCAACAGAGAAGTCATCAGAACAATCTATATGACTGCTGAACAGGGTGCTGTTTCAAACACATCTACTGCAGGTAATTTTGATTTAGACATTGACTCAAATGGAAGATGGTCTGTTGAGAAGTTCAAAGGACTTCTATTCCAGATTGAAAGGGATGCAAATGCTATTGCACAGAGAACACGTCGCGGAAAAGGTAACATGATCCTTTGTTCTGCTGATGTTGCTTCTGCATTAACAATGGCTGGTATCTTAGACTACACTCCAGCATTAAATACAAACTTAAATGTTGATGACACTGGTAACACATTTGCTGGTACAATCAATGGTAAGTTCAGAGTGTACATTGACCCATATTCTGCTAACCTATCTGCTGCTAACGCACAGACTACATCAGGTAATCAGTATTATGTTGTAGGTTACAAAGGTACATCACCATATGATGCAGGATTATTCTACTGTCCATATGTGCCTCTACAAATGGTAAGAGCAGTTGGACCAGATAGTTTCCAACCAAAAATTGGATTCAAGACCAGATATGGTATTGTTTCTAACCCATTTGCTGAAGGAACTACTCAAGGTCTAGGTAGACTGCGCATCAACTCTAATAGATACTACAGAAGAGTTGCTGTTAAGAACTTAATGTAAATTAATATTTACATACTTACAAAGAGATCTCTTCCTAGAGGTCTCTTTTTTTATTCCTAAAAATAATGATATTAGATTTAATTCCAGAAGACAATCAAATACTACATCAGAAAGTTAAAAAATGTAGTTATAATCTGGATCGCAAAGAATTATCTAAGACATTGGTTGAAAATATGAAACATCATGATGGTTTAGGATTGTCTGCTAATCAGATTGGTATACCTGAGAGAGCATTTGCCATGATAAGAAATATGGAATATAATGAAATTATGGTTTGCTTTAATCCTAAGATTGTAAAAACATCTACTAAAAAATCAGTAATGGAAGAGGGATGTTTATCCTATCCAGAATTGTTTTTAGATGTGGTGCGTCCAAGTGAAATTGTAGTTAAATATGAAGATGAAGATAAGAAAATACATAAATTAAATTTAGAAGGATTATCTGCAAGAGTATTTCTACATGAGTATGATCATATGGAAGGTATTGTGTTCACTCAGAGAAACCTAAATAATTAAAAACTAACAAAAATGGTTTGGCATATTAAAAAAACAAGCATAATGACTTCAGCAGGTGTTGTTTATTACAAAGGTAATAACTGTTGGACTGAGGATTTTGAAAAGCGCAACACATACACCTCTCAAGCAAAAGCAAAAGCAGAGGATTATATTTGGGAAGCTAAAACTGTCAAAGGTTGGGATGTAACTGCTGTCAATGAAGGATGATGAAAAGTTTTATTGATTTCTCAGAAAATTTAGATGATAAGAAAAAACAGTTGATGCAGAAACAAAGAGTGATGCAGCAAATGGAAAAGGAGAGAGCGTCTAGATTTAATCAAGAGTTTCAACAAGATAGAGAAGAGAAACAATCTAAAATAAATCAAGAGAAAGAAGAAGAAAAAAGATTAGAGCAGATAAAGAAAGAAATTAAAAAAGAAATTAAACAAGAGATGGAAGTAGATGAAGAGTTTGGTAAAATGACAAAGAAACAAACTCAAGCATATACTGGAATGGATGATAAGGAACAAAAGGCATTATATAAAAAGATGAAAAAGGATGGCAATTTTGATGTCAAGAAAAATTTAGCTGGTGCAGCTTCTGATGATAAAGATCTTGGTGAAGAACTAAACAAGGATGACAAACCATTTATAAAAAAATTGGTTGGTAAACTAAGAGGTGGTTCTAAAACACATGCTAAACAAGCAGATGATTTAGAAAAAGCAATGAAGGAGGAATCAAATCCTCGTATTCCTAGAAAGAAAGGTCAACCTGCAGGTTCTAAAAAACATTCAGACTTATATACAGATGAAAATCCTAAAGGAACTATTCATGGACTTGGTTTCAAGGACGTTGCTACTGCTAAAGCATCTGTCTCAAAAATTAGGAATTCTTCTAGATCGCATGCTCATAAAATTCAAGCTGCTGTTGCTATGGAACAAAGGGCAAGAGAAATGGGTAAAACCTCTGAAGCAGCAGTCTACAGAAAATTCATCAACTCAATGAAGAAGAAAACAAAACAGATGAATGAAGCAGTAAGTATGAAGGATGTTAAAAAGTTAAGAAAAGCAGCATCTCTTGATATGAGTAATAATCCTAAAGATATTGAAAGAGCTAGAGCAAGAAGAAATGAGATTGATTTCAAAGATCTAATGAGACAAAGGGAGGAGAAAAGAAAAAAGGGTCTAAAAGAGGAACATAAATACGAGGATAGTAGGAGAGATATGAAAGACTTTACATCTTTTATGGAAGCATCAAAAACTTGCCCAAAAGGAAAGTATTATTGTTTCACTGAAAAGAAATGTAAACCACTACCACGTGGATATCGTATAGGATATGGTGGTAGACTAGCACCAGACAACAGATCAGATTCAGGAAATGGAAACTCTAACGGACACTCTAACGGGAATGGGAATAACGGGAATGGTAGTGGAAATGGTGGTGAATAAAAATAAATAACTTATAATAGTATGATAAAAACAGATGGTTGCTAAGAAGTCTATAGTAGGTCAAATTGAAAATAGAAATTTTCTAGCACCTACTGGTTTTAAATTTCAATTAAACAGAACACCTAAAGTTACTTACTTTGGCAATGCTGTAAATATTCCTGCGATAGATCTAGGTGTAGCAGAACAACCTACTTATTTGAGAGATATTCCTTTACCAGGTGATAAATTACAATTTGCTGATTTTAGTTTACGTTTTCTAGTAGATGAAGGACTAGAAAATTACATGGAGATTCAAAACTGGATGAGAGGTTTGGGATTTCCAGAAAGTTTAAAAGAAATATATGATTTTCAAAAAGGGAACCCTGATATATCACAACCAGCTAAAAGTCAACTAAATTTATATTCAGATGGAACATTAACAATATTAAATTCTAATAATATACCTAAGTTTAAATTAATATTTGAGAACTTATTTCCTATCAGTCTTACTACTTTAGAGTTTGATGCAACTCAAACAGACCTAGAGTACTTTACAGCGGAGGTCACTTTCAAGTATACTATATACAATATAAGAGATATTTAATTAATTATGTATGATTGATTTGAATGGAATCCAAAAGATGTGGGAGGAGGATTCCAAAATTGATCCAGACAATCTGCACACAGAGTCTTTAAATATTCCTGTGTTACATGCAAAGTATTTTGATCTTTATAATAACATCTTTCTTTTAATGAAGAAAGCTCAACAACAAAGAAAAAATATTAGGCATGAGAGATATGAATATTATTCAGGCAAAGCAGATCCAGAGATCTATATAAAAAATCCTTTTCCTAAAAAGATTAGAGACAAAGATACAATGCAAAAGTATCTTGATGCTGATGAAAAACTATCATCAACTTCTCTAAAGATTGAATATTATGAAACCATGTTGAATTATCTTGAAAGTATTCTTAAGCAAGTTTCTAACAGAACTTATCAGATTAAGAATTCAGTTGAAGTAATGAAATTCCAAGCTGGTTATGGCTGATCTTGTCATTGAAAAAATCAATGAAGTATATTTAAAAGTGAAAACTGAACCCTCAATAGAATATGAGTTGAGGGATAGGTTTACTTTTGAAGTTCCTAATAAAAAATTCATGCCTCAGTATAGAAGTAGATACTGGGATGGATATGTACACCTTTTCAATATGAAGACTAAGAGAATCTATGTTGGTCTCTTAGATAAGATAGTTGCATTTTGTGAGAACAGTGGATACTCATATGAGTTTGAGAAAAACAAATTCTATGGTGCACCATTTGAAGTCAATGAAATGATATCATGGGAAGGTGTAAAAGATTATGTAAAATCAATAACTAAGTTTAAACCAAGAGATTATCAGATTGATGCTATACATGATGCATTAAGATATAATAGAAAACTTTTAATATCACAAAGATTTTATAGAGTATGGATGGAATGCTGAAGATCATTGTCATAGAATATATGCTGGTAGAGAGAGGACAAATGAAAATGAGGTAACAATTACCACATGGCAGTCTGTTTATAACCTAGACAAAACATTTTTTGCAGACTATGATGTTATTATAGGTGATGAAGCACATCCCTTCAAGAGTAAGTCTCTTGTTAATATTATGGATAAGTTACATCATGCTAAGTATAGATTTGGGTTTACAGGAACTTTAGATGGCACACAGACCCATAAGTGGGTCTTAGAAGGGTTGTTTGGTCCATCGTACAAAGTGATACAAACTAAAGAGTTAATGGAAAAAGGACACCTATCTGAGTTAGATATACAGTGTTTAGTTTTAAAACATACTCCCAAAAAGTTTGAAACATATGAAGATGAGATTCAATATTTAATTGGAAATGAGAAAAGAAATAAATTTATATCTAGACTATCAATAGATTTAAAAGGAAACACTCTGATACTATACAGTAGAGTAGAGTCTCATGGAAGGATACTTTATGATATGATAAATAATTTTGTTACCAATGATAGAAAAGTATTTTTCATTCATGGTGGTGTAGATGCTGAAGATAGGGAGAAAGTAAGAGAGATAACTGAACAAGAAAACAATGCAATCATAGTGGCTTCTTATGGAACATTCTCTACAGGCATCAATATTAGGAGGTTACACAACGTTATTTTTGCTTCTCCGTCTAAGTCTAGAGTTAGAAACCTTCAATCAATTGGAAGAGTCCTAAGAAAAGGCAAAGACAAAGTAAAAGCAAAACTCTATGATATTGCTGATGACCTAACCAGTGGAGCAAGAAAAAACTACACACTTAATCATTTCATTGAAAGAGTTAAAATTTATGCTCAAGAGCAATTTAACTATGAAATATTAACAATAGATATTAAGGAGAATAAAAATGATAGAAGATGATTTTTTTGCCACCCTCAAATTGAAAACAGGGGAAGAATTATTTGCAAAAGTATCTGCCACTGATGAAGGAGACAGAACACTACTCCTAGTGTCACACCCTATCATGGTTGAAACAATAAAAATAAGAGGTTCACTAGGTGGATATAAGTTTGAACCATGGTTAAAATCATCCAATGAAGATTTATTCATCATCAATTTAGATGATGTCCTCACTTTATCTGAATCAGATAATGTTGAGATGATTATGTTCTATCAAGATTACATTAGAAAAGTGAGTCACGATACTCACACCAAATTAGATAAGACAATGGGGTACCTAACCACTGTCAGAGATGCTAAAGAGGTATTAGAAAAGTTATATAAATCAAGCTCTAATCAACCTTGAAACCCCACAAAGGTAATTGTACACAGTATTTGGATACTTGTCAAGTACTTGGTTATCTGTTATACTAACTACATGGAAAGACAGCAATACTTATGGCTACACGTAGAAAAAGATCTGAACACTATGTTAATAATAAGGAGTTTCTTGCTGCCTTGGAAGTTTACATTGCTCAAGTGAACAGAGCAAAATTAAATGATACAGATCCCCCACAGATACCAAGATATATTGGAGAGTGTTTTTTAAAGATAGCAAATCATTTATCATATAAACCAAATTTTGTCAACTATATGTTTAAAGATGACATGATATGTGATGGTATAGAGAATTGTGTCAGATATATTCATAATTTTAATCCAGAAAAATCCAAAAACCCTTTTGCATACTTTACTCAAATTATCTACTATGCTTTCTTAAGAAGAATATCACAAGAGAAAAAACAGTTAGAAATAAAGAACAAAATTCTTGAGAAGTCCAACTTTGATGAGGTCTTTGATTCAAATGATCTTGACGCATCCAATTATTCAGACTATAATTCTATTAAGGATGCTGTACATTCTAAGTTGCGTAACTAAATGAAATTAACACAAGAGATTATTGATAAAATCCAAGAGGCAATGTTACATACTAAGAAAGATGGAACTGTCAATTGGAAAGATGATGATGAAATAGAAGTACAACTTGCAGGTACATTTGCTGCAGACAGATTTATTGTTATCAAGAATAAAACTAAGGATCCAGTAGTCTCTGCTGAACCTCATCCCCATTTTGATTATGAGAAGAAGGTCTTCACTAAAGATGGCAGAGAAGAATATATGAGAGAGTTTGTAAAGAGTAAAGGTATTCCTTCACCAGAGGATATAGGATGAATGAAGATAGCAATAATAACTGATCAGCACTTTGGGTGTCGCAAAAATTCAAAACTGTTTCATGATTACTTTTTAAGATTTTATGAAGATGTTTTCTTTCCAACTATAGAGAAGGAAGGTATTACAACCATAGTTGATATGGGAGATACTTTTGATAGTCGTAAAGGAATTGACTTTGGTGCACTTAATTGGGCAAAAGAAAATTATTATGATAGACTTAATAAGATGGGCATCACTGTTCATACTATAGTAGGTAATCATACAGCATATTATAAGAATACAAATGAAATAAATGCAGTAGATCTTTTATTAAAGGAATATGATAATGTAAAAGTATACTCAGAAACCACCTCTATATCAATAGACAATTTAAGTATTCTTCTTGTTCCTTGGATTAATTCAGAGAATGAAGAAAAAACTATGTCAATGATTAAGGAATCAAGATCTCCTGTTTGTATGGGTCATCTAGAACTACATGGATTCAAAGTAAATGACTATGTTGTTATGGAACATGGGTCAAGTATAGATCCATTCTCTAAGTTTGAAAAAGTATACTCAGGTCATTTTCATACAAGATCAAATCAGGATAATATCTATTATCTTGGAAATCCTTATGAGATTTATTGGAATGATTGTAATGATGTAAGAGGTTTTCATCTATTTGATACAGAAACTCTAGAAAAAACTCCTATTAATAATCCATATAACATATTTCAAAAGGTATTCTATGAAGATACACCATTTCAAACATTTGATACTAGAGGATTTGAAAATAAAATAGTCAAAGTTATTGTAAGAAAGAAATCAGATATAGGTCAGTTTGAGAGATTCATTGATAAGATATATTCAGCAAATGTAGCAGAGTTAAAGATAGTAGAAAACTTTGATTTTAGTGGGTGGTATGATGTAGATAAAGGTTCATATGAATCAGAAGATACACTTTCAATATTAAATAATTACATAGAGGATTCAGAAGTTAATCTTGATAAAGCAACTATCAAAAAGATGGTGGGTGAAATATATCAGGAGGCTTGAGGATTAGTATAATGTATATTTTAACAATTAAAGGAAAGGAATCTAGAGGAGCATATTCTGTGGTTGATCAGAATAATGAACAAGTTCTTTATATTTTTGAACAAAAGGATGATGCAACTAGATATGCATTACAACTAGAAGATCGTGATTATCCTCAGATGAGAGTTATGGAAATAGAGGATGAGATAATGATTAAATCATGTGAACTGCATGGTCACAAATATGCAGTTATCACTCCAGATGACATAGTATTTCCTCCAAAGGAAGGAGATGAATATGATCTTATTTAAAAAAATATCTTGGAAAAATTTCCTTAGTACAGGAAATCATATGATTGATGTTAACTTGAATGGAGATTCTACAACTCTAATCATAGGTTCTAATGGCACAGGTAAATCTACAATATTAGATGCATTGACATTTGTATTGTATGGTAGACCATTTAGAAAAATTAGTAAGAGTCAATTAGTAAATGCTACAAATGAAAAAGATTGTTTAGTTGAAATTGAATTCACAGTTAATAATACTGATTGGAAAGTAGTTAGAGGTTTTAAACCTAGCATATTTAAGATTACTAGAAATGATGAAGAGTTAGATCAATCATCATCTCAACTAGATCAACAGAAATGGTTAGAGAAAAATGTTTTGAAGATGAACTATAAATCTTTTACTCAAATTGTAATATTGGGATCTAGTACATTTGTTCCATTTATGCAATTGCAGAGAATTTTATAGATGAGATAGAGACTAGAGGAAAACAAGATATAAATGATAAGCAAGAAAAAATTAATGAACTAATTAAAGAGACTGATGAGTATGTTAATACCAATGAAGAGTTGGAGAGTGAAATATCTGAACTTATAAAGAAGCAAGATGAGTATACAGGAGCAAGTGATAAGTTATTAAAACTAAACACAATTAAAGGAAAGTTAACACAAAGAGTATCAACCCTTACAAAAGAGCATAAATTCTTCTCAAAGAATACAGTTTGCCCTACCTGCACACAAGACATTCAAGAGGACTTTAGAATAAATAAGGTGAATGATGCTCAATCTAAAGCACAAGAATTGAAATCTGGTTTTCTTGAACTAGAAGAAACAATCAAAGCAGAACAACAAAGAGAGCAACAATTCACTGAAGTTTCAAAGGAGATTACTAAACTCACACATGGCATTTCTAAAAACAATACTAGAGTATCTGGATATCAACGACAGATCAGGGATCTGGAACAGGAAATTCAGAGACTTACCTCCCAACTTGCAAACAGAAATACTGAGAATGAAAAACTAGAAGAGTTTAGAACAAACTTAGATGGTGGTGGAAAAACTATGATCATCAAGAAGCATCTACCATTAATAAATCAACAGGTGAATAAGTATCTGCAGATGATGGATTTTTATATCAACTTCAAACTTGATGAGGAGTTTAATGAGACTATTGAATCTCCTATTCATGAAGACTTTTCATATGCTTCTTTTAGTGAAGGTGAAAAGATGAGAATTGACTTAGCATTGTTATTCACTTGGAGAGAAGTTGCTAGGTTTAAAAATTCTGTCAATACAAATCTACTAATCATGGATGAAGTATTTGATAGTTCATTAGATGGTTTTGGAACAGAAGAATTTTTAAAGATAATTAAGTATGTAATCCAAGATGCTAATGTCTTTGTTATATCACATAAAACAGGACTTGATGAAAGGTTTGAAAATGTGCTAAAATTTGAAAAGGTAAAAGGATTTTCTAGTAAGGTGAGCTAATGGCAAAACAGTATATGGATATGGACTTCGACTCACATGAAGTTCAAACAATTTATCCACCAATCACACCATATCTCTATAAAAAATTAGAAAAGAAATATGTTGATTATTTGTGGAAGATAATTAAAAAGGGAAAGAAACAGAAAGAAGAATACAAACACAGACTTGCTGGAAATGTAAGTAATAGTTTTGGTATTGTAGATGAAAAAGGATATTTCTTTAATGAAGTATGTGTTCCAATGATTCAAAAGTTT
>LULW01000289.1_pt1 | contig 12720 bp, 7 predicted proteins | sample 729531 | NCBI WGS metagenome assembly LULW01 (sample SAMN03860279, study PRJNA289734) | marine metagenome | biome: seawater column; feature: ocean; material: water; isolation source: Red Sea water column Station 108 - depth 10m | place: Saudi Arabia: Red Sea | collected 2011-10-15 | depth 10 m | reverse complement strand
AATGTATAAGACCGCTATCATTATGACTATTGCTACGACCGCTTTCGCTGATCTTGGTGGTATCCCCACCGAATACTATGAGTCAGAAATCTTTGGTGAAAGTTGGGAAGCAAGGGTAACTGCTTCAGTTTATACAGACGATGATCAGCAAGATTGGTTTGGTGTGCCTGAAGATGGCATATTGATTTCATATACCATCACGAACAGTGAGCGTTCACAGTCTGATATAGAAGACGTGGATATGTTTGTTGGCACAAAGTCTGAGGATCTCGATGGCTTTGCTTTCCCTGGATACTTTAGTTTTGATCCACTAGACCTATTGAATCCTAATTATAACGCACCAGATTACGTTGAGTTTTCTTATGAGACAGGCCTTTACAACTGGGACTGGGGCAGTGAGGGAAACGATTTATCCTCAGGCCTGAGACCTGGGGAACAAGCGACACTCTTCATCTTCGCTTACACAGATTCTTGGATCGAAAGCCCTGGAATAGTTCAAGGTGATAGTGATGCTGGTATCTTCTTTACTTTAGTGCCAGAACTAGAAGCAGTTCCTATTCCAGCACCAGGATCATTAGCCCTTATGGGTGCCGCGTGCATCGGTAGAGGAAGACGAAGAAAATAAGTTGTCCAGTCGTGTATAAATACATGGCATGGCAAGATACTCAGATTTAGATTTAGACTTTGCAAAAAACCCGCTATCGCTAGATGTCAATATTAAGACAGACGTTGATGCGGTAAAAAGGTCTATCAAAAATTTGATAATTCCTGGTAGATACGAGAGACTGTTTCAGCCAGATCTGAGTGCCGGTGTTTCTGGGCTGTTGTTTGAGCAACTAACACCAGGAACAAAAAACACTATCGAGACAAGAATTCGTCAAACTATTCAAAAGAATGAGCCGAGAGCCAACCTTCGTAATGTTCAAGTGTTAGAAGATTTTGACAATAACGAATTAAAAGTCACGGTAGATTTCACCGTTGTAAATATATCAAGACCAGTCAATCTTGAATTCACACTCAGAAGGTTACGATAATGGCAGAACTAAAAGTTGACTCACTCGATTTTGATACGATCAAGTCAAATCTTAAAGCATTTTTTGAATCACAAGATACGTTTAAAGACTATGACTTCAATGGCTCTGGTCTATCTGTCTTGTTAGACATTCTAGCGTACAATACACACTACCAAGGATATTACGCACAACAACTTGCAAACGAGTCTTTTCTCGACACAGCCGTTTTGAGAAACTCGGTCATATCAAACGCTAAAACTCTGGGATACACACCGTCATCAGTGACGGCACCAACAGCAGTCGTAGACGTTGTTTTTGATACACAACCTGAGAGAGATATTATTCCCTTTGGTGCTGAGTTTGCCACAACTTTTGATGGTGTGACCTATTCTTTTGTGGCTGATAAAGATTATAGCATTACATTCGATACCAATCGAGGCAAGTATGTGGCAAGTAATGTCAACATCAAAGAGGGAAGTCTCAAATTCTTCTCTTTCATAGCCGACTCAAGTTTGACAAATCAAAGGTTTGAAATACCGACGACGGCTGTTGATACCAGCACATTGAAAGTTAGAGTTCAAAAATCAAAAACTGATACTACAGGATTCTCAGATGTTTGGGTGAAAGCAGATAACGTCACAAACTTTACTGGTGAAACAAAAGCCTATTATCTTCAATTAGGTACTGATGGTAAATATGAAGTCTACTTCGGTGATAATATAATCAGCAAGGGTCTTGATAGCGGCAATGTGGTCATTTTGCAATATCTCACAACCTCTGGACCAACAGCCAACAACGCTGGTAAATCAGATGCAAGTGCTTCAAGAACATTTACATATTCTAGCACAACAGCAAACACTGTTGAAGTCGTCTCTGCTGCCTCTGGTGGTTCCCTCGCAGAAAAGATTGAGTCAATACGATTCAACGCACCAAAACTTTATCAAGCACAAAATAGAGCGGTCACCGCTGAAGATTACTCTGTGATATTACGCCAAGAGTATGGTGATGTCGAGTCTGTTTTTGTTTGGGGTGGAGAAGAAAATGATCCACCTGAGTATGGTAAAGTTTTTGTTGCACTGAAACCAAAATCAGGTAACGAGTTAAGCGTAACCGAAAAACAATCTATTGCGAAAAAACTCGTTGACGGTAAAAATATTGTTGGTGTGATACCAGTCGTGGTTGATCCTGATACCACATACATCTTAGTTTCAAGTGTTGTCAAATATGATCCAAACAAGACTGTAAAAAGCCCAGATAAACTAAAGAACCAAGTCACCCAAGCAATCGCAAATTACGGTGATAATACGCTCGAAAAGTTTGGACGAGGTTTTAGGTACTCAAAGTTCATCAAAGAAATAGATGATGCGGATGTTAGTATTCTCGGTAATAATACGACGATCAACGTTCAAAAAAGACTCACACCAGTTCTCACATCAAGGGCAACGTACAAGGTAAAGTTCAACACTAATCTGCATCATCCGCACGATGGACACGCCTCAATCACATCCTCTGACGCTTTCACTTATTATGATAGTGCCACAACATCAAATAAGATCTCATATCTCGATGATGATGGCTCTGGCAAACTTCGTATTTTCTACTTGTCAGGCACATCTAAAGTTTATATCACAGACGATATTGGGACAATAAACTATGCTACTGGTGAATTGCAACTTGTAGATTTTGAACCGATTGCAATATCATCTGGTAACTCTTATATTCGCATAACGGTCTTACCTGGCGAACCTGCTGGAGCAACAGATATAAATTCTATTCGTGAGCAAATACTCACCATTGATAGAACAGACCCCGATGCAATAACCGTGTCGATGACCATAGATGAAATTGATAGAGATTACACAAATACAGGTGTAAGTTTGGCTTCCTCTGATTCACAAGCATCGACAACCACGCAAACCACACAAGTTCAAACAAATATTAGTTCTGGTTCATACTATTAATGTCTACTAATCCATTGTTATCAAGTGCCGTATCTGAGCAAGTTCCAGGGTTTCTTCGTGTAGATCACCCGGTCTTTGTTTCATTTCTTGAAGCGTACTATGAGTATCTCGAATCTGATAATCCAAAAACAGCCACATCATTCGAGGATATCAAGGACATTGATAGGTCGCTAGACATCTTCATTCAAAATTTCAAAAATGAATTTCTCAAGGACTTTCCAGAGAGTCTCGTTGTTGATCCTGTCACCAACAGACCCGTTGAACAAAGAAAACTAATTAAGAACATAAACAGTTTTTATAGATCAAAAGGTACACCAAACGCTATAAAATTTTTGATTCGTGTTCTTCTTGATTCAAACGCAGATATTTATGAACCAAGTTCTGATATATTCAGAATCTCAGATGGTAAGTATATCGTTGACAAAACTATTCGCACATCAAGCACACAAGGTCAAAAACTATTCTCCTCAATCGGTAAAGAAATTCAACAACTTGCAGATGATAATAAGACCATTAACTCAAGAGCGATAGTTTCGACAGTAAACTTTTTTGATACCAGTTTTGGCACCATTTCAGAATTTTTCTTGAAAGGTGTGAACGGGCAAAACTTTGAATCAGGAAAAGGTATTCAATTTACTGATGATAATGGTAATGTGGTTCGAGAGAGAAAGGTCATCTCAGTCCTAAGAAATATAACTGTTGATCCACAAAATAGAGGAACAGGATATGAAATTGGTGACAAACTTACCATTAGATCATCTGGTAATGATAAGGGTATCAACGCAAAAGCCAGTGTTAGGAAAATTGGTTCTAATGGAGAACTGAGAGAGATTGAGATAGATGATTTTGGTGTGAACTACGAAAAAAATCCTGATATTATTGGCATTGACACAGTATTTGGTGCAGGAGGTATCACAGGTTTGACCACAACAATTGGTGCCCTGTGTGAGTATCCAGGATATTACTCATCAAACGACGGATTGATTTCAACCAACAAAAGAATTCAAGACAATAAATTTTATCAAAACTTTTCATACGTCGTTCGTGCAGAGGCAAGAATAGAAGATTATCGTGACGCTTTGATGAAGATCGCACACCCAGCAGGATTTGGTTTCTTTGGGCAAATTAGATTCATAAGGTGCAACGAGAGTGATGTACCGAACCACAACTTAGTTTTTTCAATCAAGAATAAACTAATTGGCAATTATGCAGCATATACAAACAAAACCTTTGATAATTTGAATTCTTGGTTTGTTGACGCTGATGGTGCTTCTGCTGGTTATGATCCTGCTGTTCATGACGCTGCCATAACAGGTAATCTTGTTTCTGTGCCAGGTAATCCAGTATCATCTGAACTTTTCTTTGAAGACTTTGGTACTTCACCTAATGCCTTATCTGGTCCTGGTTTTGGTGATGACGCAGATCCGTTTTATATTATCGCGTCACACCCTAACGTGTTTTACGACAAAAAAATTCAAACAGGTAGACTGTCATCAACTTTCAAGGATGAGTGTTTCGCTGGTGAGAACGCAGACGGCACAACAGGTTGGAGAGAGTTTCATAAAGTTTACGGGCAAGGCACCATCGAGGGTACAGCAGGTTTTGATGGTGGGGCAACTGGATGGTCAGCAGACTTCACTGGTAAATTTGCTGATACCACATTGATGTATTTTCAAGGTCAAACAGAAATGAGAAAAATTTTCATCAAGAGTTTGATAGACGCAGACCAAAGTGAGGCACCTTTATTTGATTGTAGACGAGATGATGGATATTTGACATAAATAGAACAATAGACGAGGAATAACATATGGTAGTTTGCGATCCATTTCGCCAAGGTTTTAGACATTTTCTGAACAATATTCACTTTGATAAGTATCAGTTCTTATCGAATGAGTATTGGTTTTTAGGTCTTGCAAAATCAGATCCATGGGTAGATTCTGTTGGAAACGCCATAGACAATACGACACCCACGAATATCGACTCGGTGGAATCACAAATAAACTTTAAGAGAAATATGCTTTTTTCAAAAAGAATTTTTCCTACTGACGTTTCCTTGGCAGTTCGTCGAGTTGATTGGGAAGCAAATCAGATTTATACACAGTATGATGATGATGTTGATTTGTTCAATGATATCAATCCAGCAAACTTTTATGTCTTGGTTGAAAAAAGAAGAGTATACAAGTGCATATCAAACAATAGTGCCTCGCCAAGCACAGTGGCACCCACGCACACAGATACATCCATACGACAACTTTCTGATGGTTATCGTTGGAAGTTTCTTTACACCATCACAGAGGACAATGATGAAAACTTCTTATTAGATGATTTTATGCCCGTGGAATATATTAACGACATTCCAAATAATGCCACAAAACTTCTTCAATGGGATGTTCAACAAGCCGCTGTTGATGGCTCAATAGAACACGTTGAAGTTGAGTCTGTCGGTGCTACTTTCGCCAGAGGAATTTTGCCTGGTGATCTAACAAACGTATTCTCCACGGGCATCTCTGCGGGCAGTCTCACGGGATTCATTTCGTCTACCTCTCTCGATTTTGCAACCCCGAATGCCATCGTGGACTATTCGATTAAAGTTGACACAGGTCCTGGTGAAGGGCAACAAAGAAGAATTATAAAAAGTTCTGCGACTGAGAAAGGCACCGCTGGTAACCCCATACTTCAAATTACCGTTGATAGACCTTACGACACCCAGGTAAGTGCAAACTCTTCAACATTCTCATTAGCACCGAGCATTTTAGTTCGTGGTGATGGATCCTCAAACAACAATACCTTCAACACTACCAACAATCATGCTGAGTTCGTTGCTGTTCTCGATGAAAACAGAAGGCTTAGTTCCATCACCGTTCAAGATGCTGGTAAAAATTACAGTCACATTAAGTTGGATGTTTTACCAGCCGATCCACTTGCAGATAATACAAATCAAAATGCATTGGCTAGAGCGATAGTTTCACCAAAGGGTGGCCATGGTTCTAATGCTCCATCAGAACTTGGGGCTTCAAAAATTATTGTCAGAAAATCGTTTGTGTCCAGTGAGTCCAACGAAGCAGTTGTTGATAATGATTTTAGACAGTTTGGGTTGATCAGAAATCCAGAGTTGAGCAATCGGAGATTTAAATTACAATTGCTTCAGCCAACTGCTCTCGGTGATTTTGTTGCTGGTGAAACTGCCACACAAGGTTTTTCTGGTGGAGAAACAAACGACTCCGTGACAGGTTTTAACATAATTAGAGGTACCGTCGTGTCATTTGATCACAGTTCAATCACTGGTTGTAGTGAACTTGTTGTTGACACAGTAAAATCCTTAACGACAGGAACTGAAGGACAGTCTCTACACTTTCAGCGAAATGGAATCGTGCGGGCAAATGGCGGTGCGACAGCGAATATAGTTAGTGTTGATTACGCTTTCACGGCTGGCTCAGAGGCAACCGATAAGTTGATATTGAGTATTCTCCCCACCGATTTATCAGGTAACGCACCTTTCAATGATAATTCATTCGTTGCTGGAAAGTATGTTTTTGGTGACGGTAACTCACTTACAGCAAATGCAATTTTCAGAGAGCCGTTGACCAGAAGTTTTGCGTCTGGAAGAATCAAGAAATGGACCGTGAACACGAATAATGATGGTGGTGATCTTGATTTGGTATCCACTAGGGGCGTATTCAATGTAGATGAAAATATTAGCGAGTTCGATTTTGAATTCAAAAATAAAGTTGAAAATAAAGCAAGAATACAAAAAATATCTTCAGGCACAGAAAATGCTAAGACGATTTACGATCAGAGAATATCACTAAATATAACTGGTGTTGATGGTGAGTCACTTTCTGTCAATTCTTTTGCCACTGATGCAGCCATAACCTTTGCGAACGGAACTGGTCCTACAGCAGTGATCATAAAAGAAGGTGTGGTACTAAAATATGGATCGGTCTCTGGAGAACTGGTCGTCACGAATGCTTTTGGTGACTTCTCCACGACAGGAGAATACATAGTGAGTAGTGACAGCACACCAATAAATGTTCAAGTGATTGGTATCTCTCACACGAACGAATTGAAAATAAATTCTGGTGATGTTGAATACATACAAAATATAAGACCAATTATTAGAGGTCTGAATCAAACAGAGGAAGCAAGAATCATACTTGGATTCTGACGGAGAAACAAATGGTCTACGACTCAAAACTTTTTAATATTGATCCATTCTACGACGATTACGACGAGGACAAAAAGTTTCTTCGTATCTTGTATCGACCAGGTTTTGGTTTGCAGGCAAGAGAACTCACTCAGATGCAGACGATTCTTCAAACCCAAGTGCAAAGACTTGGTGATCACATCTTTGAAGATGGCTCTAAAGTTGTTGGTTGTGAGATTAGCGACCAAGACGTAAAGTTTATGAGAATTGGTAATGTTGTAGGAACCTCAAGTGTCACGGCAGCGTTTGATGGTAATATAATTTTTGACCACACAGGAACAACAGCACAAACAGCCAAAGTGGTCGCAACACTACCAGGAATCACAAACGATGACTTCTCTATCCTTTTCTACCAAGAACTTAGTGGAAGCACGGGTGCTCATGGGTCTTTAGGATTCACACACGGTACCTCGTTGCAAGCGACTGCCTCAAATGATAACACAAAAACAGTGACATTTGAGATCACAGGACATGCAATAGGTAACGCCGACGTAGAGGGAACATCCCTCGGTACAGCCAAAATGGTGAGTGTCAATCAAGGTATTCGATACGTTGATGGATTCTTTGTCAAGAGTGATCAACAAGATTTACCAGTAAACTTACAAAACACAAGTGGTGTTCGTGTATTCAAGAATCTAACGACGAAAGTTGGATTCAATGTAAATAAAACAACAGTGTCAAGCACAGAAGATTCAACTCTCACAGATCCTGCTAATGGTTTTTATAACTACGCTGCACCGGGTGCTGACAGATATAAAATTGATCTCGTTCTTGGTAATGTTAGTTTTGATCCATCAAGCACGGCAACAACAGGTAATGAGTCAAACTTTATTGAGACATATAGACTTGTCAATGATAACGTGACCAAAAAAGAAAAATACCCCGACTACTCTTTCTTGTTAGATACTCTTGCGAGAAGAACTTACGACGAGTCTGGTAACTACACGATTCGCCCATTTAGTCTCGACTTCACAGGATCAAACGTTGGTGCTGCTGCCACATCTCTTACCGCTAGTTTGGGAGCAGGTAAAGGGTATGTTCTTGGATACGAAATTGAAACAATCTCACCCACAGATCTGACCATAAACAAAGCACTGGATACGGGCGATCTAGCAGATGACACGCCTCTTGACACAAACATGGGCAACTATGCGATTGTCAGTTTCCCACACGGCACTCTCGGATACACAGATGGGTTATCTGCTGGATGTTTCGGTGAAGATTTTGACATTGAGCAACACCCGCTTGTTATTTTAGCAACAGGAAACAATCTTCAAGGCCCTGCCTCGTCAACTGGTGGTGCTGGAACGGCTAGACTGAGACAGATTGATACTGAGAGTTCTTCGGCTAACACGTTCAAAGCCTATCTTTATGATATCAACATGAAGAAACCAGACGCAGGTGGACCAGCGGCAGGGTTCTCAAATGTTCAACATATTTACAGAGTCGGTGCTGGTGCAACGGCACCTATGTTCTCCTTGACCGCTGATAGAGTCGGAACTCTAAATGATCCTGATGTGAATACTCTTCTTTTTGAAGTTGCAAATGTGGATAAGATGAATTCTGTCAGCGACCTTGACATCTTCTTCAAGAGAACGAGGTACTTTACAGACTTTAACGCATCAAATGGTGAGAAAACATTCTCTCGCTCTGACTTTGGATTGAACGCATCAGGAACAGACGTTATTTTTGCTGGCAGCAGTGACTTCTCTAGTATTCCAAACAGCAGTGCAACTGTCGTGTTTGACAGATCTGGTAAAATCTTGCCAGGTAGAGCGAAGACACAAAGTTCGGCAAGTCAAATGGTCATTGACCTAGACACAGCAGGACCAACCTCCGCGTATGTGGTAGCAAACTTTAGAATGCAATCAACGAATCCAATCAGAAACAAAGTCGTGACCACAAAGACTCTGACTAATCAACGACTTGAGGGTTTGACCTTCTCTGGTGAAGAGGTGTTCCAGTTCTTGGATGGTGACGTTGATGTTTTTGAAATCGTCAGTATTACTGGACAAACTGGTGGCGGTAATCCCTCAGGCGTCGATGTGGACATGACATCATTCTTTGACCTAGACACTGGTCAACGAGACAACATGTACGACTTCTCTCGTATCGTTCTGAAGAACGAACATCATGATAAAGGTGTGACGGCTGTTGATATCACATACAAACACTTTGCACGAAGTGGTAATGAGGGACCATTCATTGTAAACTCATACACGCCAGGTATTTCATCAAGTGCAATACCAGAGTTTATTAGTCCTAATACAGGTAAAATTATACCACTAGCAAATGTTGTGGACTTCAGACCTGATAGGGACGGCACTAACTTAAACTTCTTAACAAGCCCAGGTAACACATCACTTGGTGTGACAGGCTCTGCCGCTGATGCTAAACAGTTCTTACCAACAAGAGGTATTCAAGATAGTAAGGTTGAGGGATCGTTCTACTTATCAAGAGTTGACAAGATTGTTCTGTCAAAAGATAGAAACTTCAGAGTTGTTGAGGGTGTTCCGTCTGTCAACCCACAAGATCCAGCAGATCTACCAGATGCGATGACTCTCTATAGAGTCGGTGTAAATGCTGATACGAGAGATGTGAATGACGTTTTACCAACTAAGATTGAAAACCGAAGATACACCATGCGTGACATCGGTAACATTGAGAAGCGTGTCGAGAATCTAGAATTCTTTACAAAACTATCTCTTGAAGAAGAAGACGCACTGAATGTTTCTATAACTGGTGCAAACAACACAGAGGTTTTCAAGAATGGTGTCCTCGTTGACTCGTTTGAGGGGCATAGTGTTGGTGATGTTTCTAATCAGTTCTACAAAGCATCGGTTGATTTTGAAAATGGTGAATTGAGACCAAGATTTACCACAAAGTCTGTTGGTTTGACAGCCGACTCTACCTATACAGCGGGTATTACTAACTCTGCTGCTGGTGGTGTTTCACCATCTGGACTACTAACACTAGATTACACAACAGAAAAATACATTAATCAAATTTTTGCTAACTCCACAATCGATCCTAATCCATCAAAGATCTACAACTTTATTGGAGTAATGACGATTGATCCACCATCAGATAACTGGTATGACGACAACGTAAGACCAGTTGTTCTTACAAACAGTGAAGATCAGAACGATGGTTGGGTTGCAGACTCAAATTCTAACGGATTCGGAACAAGATTTGGTGATTGGACTTCTACTTGGTTCGGGCGAGCCTTGATTCAAGTCACAGAGCAACTAAATTTTGAACGTAATCCTTTCAAGGCTCGACGAAGAAGAGTGAATAAACTACTCGAAAACATTCGTGGTCTGAAAAAGAGAAGAGCGAAAAACAGAATTAGAAGATCAAAACCACAAACCATATTCAACAAAGTGAATGATAAAATTGTTGAACAAGATATTGTTCGTTTCATCAGATCAAAAACTTTAACAATCACGGCAAAGGGATTGCGACCAAATGTTCGAGTGTATCCATTCTTCGACAATGTAGACGTATCGGCCGCCTGCACACCATCAGGTGGCACGCTAGGCGGAAACATCATGACGGACTCGAACGGGCAAGTCACACTTACGTTTGCGATAGCGTCTGGCAAATTTAAGGACGGTGATAAACTGTTTAGACTTGTTGATGATAGTTCGAACGTAGCAGCAAACGCAACGACGGCTGCTGAGGCTGTGTATAAAGTCTCTGGTAATCAACAAGAGCAAACTTCAGCCATCCTATCTACGAGACAAGCCTCTTTCCAACGCGAAACGGTCAAAGATGAGAGACTCTTTGAAGATGCTAAAGCAAGAGACATTACCCGCCTTGGTTTAAATGATCCTCTCGCACAACAATTCACGGTCTCATCTTACGCTTATCCATCTGGCTTGTTTGTGAAGAGCGTTGATTTGTATGTCAATGCTAAAGATGCAACTTTACCAATTACAGTGCAAATAAGACCTATGACAAATGGTTATCCTAACCCGTCTAAGATTTTACCTTTCGCCAGTGCAACAGTGACATCGGAAAACGTGACCACAACTAGCACAATGAACCCAAGTGCACCAACGACGTTCTCGTTTGACTCGCCTGTTTATCTGACACCTGGTGATTACTGCATCACGGTACAGACAAACGGATCTGATTATGCCCTTTGGGTTGGTGAAGAGGGTGAAATCAGAACAGGAACAACGAGCGATGTAATCTCAAGACAACCATATGTCGGGCCTCTGTTTGAATCACAAAATGCAAGTGCCAGAGAACCAAATAAAACTAAGTTCCTTGCGTTTAGAATTAACAAATGCAAGTTCTCTGGTAAAGATCAGTCTGCTGGTAATAGACTACTCACTCTGAAGTCTACAGATGTTAGTTCCGAATATGGAACCACAGAGATTAATGTTCATGAATACCTACTTGATATTGGTGAATTGAAAGTTCCTGGAACTAATATCACATATCAACAGAGAACCAAAAAGACTAGCAGTTCTTCCGCGCTCGCTGCTGAAAACACAGGAGTCAACGAGACACTTAAGTTTGCCGACAGACAAAAGAGAGTGATTCGTCCAGGAACTGCTGGTGATTTTGAGTTGCAAGCGACTTTCTCCTCTGATAATGATGATGTATCACCCGTGATTGATCCAAGTAAGATTAGTGTAATTACGATTGAGAATGATATCAACGCAGAACAGGATCACGTTTCGTTTGAAAACTTTGCCACACCGAATGGTATTACAAACACGGAACTTCCAGCAATGAGATATATCTCACGACAAGTTAATCTTGAACCTGGATTTGAATCAACAGATTTCACACTGAGACTTGAACAACAAAGACCAAATACATCATCAAACATCTTTGCTTTCTTGAAAGTTCAGGGTGACGATGACGAAACAAACTTCGAGAATAAACCATTTATCAGTTTGAATGCCGCAACGGCGCAGTCACAAACAGTTCAGGGTGAAAATGACTTCATCGCTGTGGACTATACGCTGACCGCTGGTGCTATTACTGGTGCTGATTCGCCGTACTCGAAGTTCGCTGTGAAAATTGTCATGTATGATGATAACACCCAGGCCAACGTACCGAAGATCAGAAATATGACCGCTATCGCTCACGGTGATGAATGATGCATATACAAACAGAGAACCCAAACTATATTCGTGACACAAAAAGTAAAGCACTTTTGGCGTCAAGTTTGGCAGAGAAACAAAAATTTATGGCTGAACAAAAGAAGGTTGAAAAAATTCAACTCTTGGAAAATGATATAAATAACATGAAGAGCGATATAGCCGCTATCAAACAAATGATGGAAAGACTTGTAAAGGGATAAAATGTCACATTCAATCACATCTGATCTTCTGAATCCCTCGCTAGACACCATTCTTCTCACCGATACGTTCAACGAATGGGTGACAAGAACGAACACCATCGTTGACTACCTAAACCCATTGAACGTATATGATGTGATACCAGTCACTGGATCTGGTATTACTGATGTTGATTCTACTGCTGATTTTAGGACAACGACAATTTAGGAGATTTAAAAAAT
>LULW01001081.1_pt1 | contig 12839 bp, 14 predicted proteins | sample 729531 | NCBI WGS metagenome assembly LULW01 (sample SAMN03860279, study PRJNA289734) | marine metagenome | biome: seawater column; feature: ocean; material: water; isolation source: Red Sea water column Station 108 - depth 10m | place: Saudi Arabia: Red Sea | collected 2011-10-15 | depth 10 m | reverse complement strand
TTTTTTTAGAATTATAAAAAGAATTATTCGTTGAATAAGTTTGAAAAACTTGGTTCATTAAATATGATTTATCGTCAACTAAAGATCTCCATAATTTTTCACTTATAAATGGCATAATGGGATGTATGATCTTTAAAACTTGAATAAATGTCCATCCAGAAACTTTTTTAATTTCATCAGCAAATTTTTCATTTTCAAAATTTTGTTTAATAATTTCAATGTACCAATCACAATAAGTATGCCATACGAAATGATAAATTTTATTGGCTATTTCATGAAACAAATACTTTTTAGTTAATTGATCAAGTTGAGTGTTCAAATCATTCAATTCTTTTATTATCCATTTGTTTGCATCAAAAATAATTGAATCAATTGAAATATCATCTATAAAAATTGAATTATTCAATTGTAAAAATTTTCCAGCATTCCAAATTTTATTTGTGAATGATTTATATCCTTTAACTCTAGCTTCAGATAATTTTACATCTCGTCCAGGATTTAATAGTGCTGTTAGTGTAAATCTTAATGTATCAGCGCCATATTTATCTAATAACTCTAAAGGATCAATTATGTTCCCTTTTGATTTAGACATTTTTTGTCCTTTTTCATCACGTATTAAAGGATGAATATAAATATCTTTAAATGGAGTTTCCTTCATAAAATAAGAACCCATCATCATCATCCGCGCAACCCAAAAAAATATGATATCAAAACCAGTAACCAAAACGTTACCAGGATAAAATTTATCTAATTCATACGTTTTATTTGGCCAATCTAAAGTAGAGAATGTCCATAGAGCAGAAGAAAACCAAGTATCTAGAACGTCTTCATCTTGTCTAAGCTCAACATCCTTTCCATAAAATTCTTTTGCTTGATTTTGTGCCCCTTCTAGAGTTTCACTAACAAAATATTTTTTATCAGGACCATACCATGCAGGAATTTGATGTCCCCACCATAACTGTCTTGAAATACACCACGGTTGAATATTTTCCATCCAATTATAAAATGTATTTTCCCATTGTTTGGGAATAAATTTAGAACTATTATCTTTAACAGCTGATATTGGATCAACTGATAATTTTTTTGCATCACAAAACCATTGGTCTGTCAGCCATGGCTCAATAACAACACCTGATCTATCACCATATGGTATGACCATTTGCTGTTTTTCTTCTTTAATTAATAAATTCATTTCATCTAATTTTTTTAAAATTAGTTTTCTTGCTTCAAATCGATCTAAATTTTGAAATTCTTCAGGCACATTTGAGTTCAGTTTAGCATTTTCATCAAAAATATTAATAAATTCTAAATCATGTCTCTTTCCTACCTCAAAATCATTAAAGTCATGTGCAGGTGTAATTTTTACAGCTCCAGAACCTTTTTCAGGATCTGCATATTCATCAGCAATGATTGGTATTTTCTTATTTGAAATTGGTAAGTTACAAAATTTGCCAATTAGATTTTTATATTTTTCATCATCTGGATGAACGGCAACTGCAGTATCACCTAACATTGTCTCAGGTCTTGTTGTTGCAACAATGATATGATTATTTTCATCTATAGGATATTTAATATGCCATAAACTTCCTTCAGTATCTCTTTGCTCTACTTCTAGATCAGAAATAGCTGTTAAAAGTTTTGGGTCCCAATTCACCAATCTCTTATCTTTATAAATAATTCCATCATTAAATAAATTAACAAAAACTTTCTTAACTGCATTAGAAAGTCCTTCATCCATAGTAAATCTTTCTCTTGACCAATCTGCAGAAGCACCAAGTCTTCTTAATTGATTACTTATCTGACCACCCGACTCTTTTTTCCATTCCCATACTTTTTCAATAAACTTTTCTCTACCTAGAGATCGTCGATCTAGGTTTGACTCACTTAATTTTCTTTCAACCACCATCTGAGTAGCTATTCCTGCATGATCTGTCCCTGCTTGCCACAATACTTCCATACCCTTCATTCTATGATATCTGATTAATATATCTTGAATTGTGAAAGTTAAAGCATGACCCATATGTAAGCTGCCTGTAACATTAGGTGGTGGCATCATTATAGAATAAGGCTCACCTCCTTTTTGTGGTTTAAAACAATTTGATTGCTCCCATTGCGAATAAAGATTTTTTTCATCTTTTAAAAAATCAAAAAATTTATCAAGCTGCATCGTAACTATTTTGAATCGAAATAATTTTTTAGTAATTTTGGGATTTTCTCATCAAGTATTTTTTCAATTTTATTTTCTACAAGATAGGAGAGTTTTTGATCTATAATATCATTAATTTCACTATTTATCTCTTCATCTTTTTGAAGTAATTTTATTGTACCATCACTGTTAACCTTTTGATTAAGTATTAAAATATTAGATGAAGAATGTTTATTTGAATCGTTTTTTTCATCTTCAAGTGCTCTTCGTATGACTTCAAGAGATTCATTGATAGAATTTTTTGTATTCATATAGGTATTATAAATGTTTAATTAAATTAATAAAACTCTAATTATAGCTAGGAAGATACTCCTCAAATAATTTAATCAGTGAACCATCTAAAGCTAGTAAATTAAAATAATTAATCAAATAGTTTTTATTTGCATTAAAATATTCAACATTTACGTTTAAAAGATTAGTTTCTGCTTCTATTAGATCAGTGATAGATTTTGTCCCAAGGTTGTATTCCTCTTGAGTACTTTCTAGAAGAGTATTTGCATACTCTATAGTTAATAAAGATGTATTTAAATTTGATTTACTAACTAAATAGTTTTTATAATAGTTTGATACCTCAATATTTAAACTTTCTTTAAGATCCTCTAACTCAATTTCAGTTTGTAAAATTTGAGAATTTATTTTTCTAATGTCTGATTTGTCAATGTTTTGCTGAAATATAGGAATTGTTAAAGTTAACCCTAATGTTGCATTGGTATTTTCACTTCCTGCATCTATTCGTGAACCATCCGAATACTCAGTAGAAGCTGTTATATCTAAGGTAGGTCTATTAGAACTTTTTTCTTTTGAGAGATCAAATTCTTTAATTTTAATATTATTTTGAGCAATTAAAATATTAAAATTATTCTTATAAACTTCAGAAAGTATGTTATCAAAATTCAAATCATCTTCTATATTTACATAATCTTCTAAATTAATAGCTTCTTTACCAACAATTGATTTAAATGTTTTTAAACTGACTTTATAGTTTTGTTCGGCTGAAAAAAGATTTGTTTCAGCAATTGAGCTTCTAATGATTTTTCATAATTTATTACGGTTAAATAACCTTCTACAGCTGTTAGCGATAAATCTTGAACTGTTTTATAAAAGTTTATAACTGCATTTTCGTAAATAATTTTTGATCTTTCAATTTCTAAACTTTTTTCACCACCATCATACAAATTTTGAGTAATACTAATTTTATATTTATCTGTAAAAGTTTCTGGTGTTGTTGATACACCAGCTGCTGATGTTGTATCACTATTACTATATGTACCAGAAATTGTGCCAGTAACTGTTGGAAGTTTTTTGCCTATAGCTACCTCAATAGTTTCTTTGCTTTCATTCAGTTTTTCAAAAGCAATTTTTACTTTCAAATTATTAGCAATCGTACTTTTTACAGAATCATCAATCGACAGAGCAAATATAGATTTTGAATAAATAAGTAATAACAATAATATAAATGATCTCATTTAAAATTTAAAATCCTCTTGTTGTTCTTGAATTTGATAACTACTCATTACATCAAATAAATACTCAGATGAATACAAATCTTCATTTCTTATAATTTTATAAGCTTTACCCAAATTATCATATATTTTTTTAATATATATTAACCTTCCTCCATTCATTGCTAGTTGATTCTTTAACTTATCAGTTATTTTAAATATAGGTCCGTCAATAATAATTAAGTTGAATGGAGCTTTATCAGATAATCCATCTAATAAATTATGATTAAATAAACTAATATTAGTATTATCAGTATTGTTAATATTATGTTCTAATAATTTAAATAGTTCTCTATTTTCTTCTACAACATGAAGTTCTTTACATAGTGAGCTAATTAAAGCAGAAAAGTAGCCCGTTAAGCCTCCTATATGCAATACCTTATGTTATATCTAAATTATTATCTAAGTAACAATTCTTACCTAAGCTGACATCCAAATAATTTTCTTTAGGAGTATTTTCAAATATTTGTAAGATATTTTCTTCATTAATTTTGTTTGGTCTTAACTGATTAACAACCATATTTTTTCTTGCAATTTCAAATGTTTCACTCATTTCTTAAAGGATGCTTTATATAAACCTATTATATAATCAATTATTTAAATTATATTATTAATCTTTAGAATTTTTTTTCATTAATTGACTAGAAATAATATAGTGATAATTGTCATTTTTTTTAGGCTCGGTGGCAGAGTGGTGATGTAGGGGCCTGCAAAGCCTTGCACAGCGGTTCGATTCCGCTCCGAGCCTCCAAATTTTTCTTGTTTTTTAATTTTTTTTTATTATCAACAAAATTGTGTTCCTCGGTAGCTCAGTGGTAGAGCAATCGGCTGTTAACCGATCGGTCGCTGGTTCGAGCCCGGCCCGGGGAGCCATTTTATCTAAGCCTTAACTTCCACCAATTCTTCAAAACGTGTTGTGTAACATGGGGATACGTTTTCTCTTTTCATCTTCCATATTTTTTCTATACCTTCAGAAGCTATCTTTAACGTTGAACTTCCATATCTAGAATTAATGTTATCAATAGTATTCATTATTCTATCTGATGTATCACGGTCATAATCAAGCAATCCTCTAGTTACATTGTGCTTGCTAAGACCATATAATATAATTCCAGCTTTTTTATAACGAAATCCTGGTCGGTATATTTTTCTAATTCCTTCAAGAGCTCTTTTAACAATTTTTATGCTATTATTTGTTGGAAAAGGTAAATGTAGTTTTATTGAATTTGAATATTGTTTCTCTCTTCTATTAAAATGATTTGTCAAAACAAAAATACTCATCGACTCAGCGACTAACCCCTCTTCCCTTATCTTCTCTGATACTCTTGATCCATAAGTTGATATTGATTCCTCCAAATCAAATAATTTTTCTATTGGCTGACTAAATGATCTTGAAACACAACAACTTTGTTTATCACTTGGAACCAAATCAAGCTCTAAACACGATACACTATTTAATTCTAGGTATGTCTTCTCTCCCACTACACCCATATTTTTTCTTATCCATCCTCTGTCCATTTGTGAAAATTGATAAGCATTATGAATATTATATTTTTTCAGGAAAAGAGATAATCTTCTTCCAATGCCCCATACTTCTTCAATAGATGTTAATTCTAATGCTTTTTTTATTTCTATTTTATTTTTTAGTATGCACACACCTTTATAGTCTGGTTGTTTTTTTGCTAAATGATTAGCTATTTTTGATAGTGTTTTTGTTGGGCCCACTCCAATACTAACTGGAATACCAACCCACCTCTTAATTGTTTGTCTAATATGTCTGCAATAAGTGTTTAATTCATAGTTCTCAAAACCATTTAAACCAAGAAATGCTTCATCTATAGAGTAGATTTCTACCTCTGAAGAGAAACTTGATAAAGTCTCCATTACTCTCTGAGAAATATCACCATACAGAGAATAATTAGATGAAAAAACTTTAACATCATTTTTTTCAATAATATTTTTTGCTTTAAAATAAGGTTCACCCATTTTTATCCCTAATTTTTTTGCTTCTTTTGATCGTGCAATGATACAGCCATCATTATTGGAAAGTACGACAATTGGTTTTCCTATAAGTTTTGGATTAAATATTCTTTCACATGACGCATAAAAATTATTGCAATCTATCAATGCTATAGATTGATTTACTGAGTTATGATTTCTATTAAGTAGTTTTGTGTATGACATATGTCACTACCCCCCATATAAAACACTCCATTTCTTCTTTAACTTGAATACTAGGATACTCACTATTGGCAGAAATTAAAAATAGTGACTGATCTTTCTTTTTCAGTTTTTTAACTGTTAGGTCACCAAAGATGGAGGCTATAACAATATTGTCGTTACGAGGTGTAATACTTCTATCAACAATAAGTAAATCACCTGATAATATGCCTGCATCGGTCATAGAAGGGCCATTAGCTTTAACGATATAGGTTGCTGTTGGACGTTGAACCAAATATTCATTAAGATCAAGTTTGTTTTCCATATAATCAGTAGCTGGAGATGGAAAACCTGCAGATACTGTATCAAGAAAATAAGGTGTTATTTGATCTCCTTTGGATTCAGCTTTAAATATTAAGTTTTCTATTTTTTTAGACATAATATTAGAAAAAATATTTAAATAATTGATAAATAATAATTATATTATTTATAAAATTATTTGTTCTACTTTTGTTCTAATTTATTCAGAATGAGAAAAAAGTCAATATAATATTTTTAAAATACTGTTAAAAAACGCTATGACAAAATTATTCGAAGATGATGCATACCTTAAAGAATTTAAAGCAAAAATTATAGGTATTGTGAAAGAAGAAAATCGTATTGAGTTAGATAAGACAGCATTTTATGCAAAAAGTGGTGGTCAACCTGGGGACACAGGTGCAATAGAAGCTGAAAGTATAAAAATACAAGTTTTAGATACTATTAAAGAAAATAATAAAATAATAAATATTGTAGATGATCTCAAAGATCTTGAAGAGAATGCTGAAATAATTGGAAAAATAAATTGGGATTTACGATACAAGCATATGAGAATGCATACTGCACTGCACTTGTTGTGTTCTATAGTCCCTTTAGGAGTAACTGGCGGTCAAATTGGTTATGAAAAAAGTCGATTAGATTTTAATGATCCAGATAAACAAATAAATAAAGAAGAATTAGAAGAAAAAATAAATTTGTTGGTTGAAGATAATCATACCGTTACTAGTGAAGTAATTGAAAGTAGTATATTGGAAGAAAAACCTGAGCTAGTCAGAACTATGTCAGTAAAACCGCCTCAAGTAGATGGTAAAATAAGATTAATTAGAATTGGTGATATTGATTTACAACCTTGTGGTGGTACACATGTGAAATCAACTAATGAGATTGGTAAAATTCAAATCGGCAAAATAGAAAACAAAGGTAAAATGAATAGAAGAGTTAATTTATTGTTATCTTCTTAAATTACTGATGAAGAATCTGACTTAAAAATAACTTTGTACGATCACTCTCTGGATTATTAAAAAACTTATCTGGGCTAGCTTCCTCAACAATTTTACCTTCATCCATAAACACCATTCTATCAGCAACTGTTTTAGCAAAACCCATTTCGTGAGTAACAACAATCATAGTCATTCCACCGTTTGCCAAATCAACCATAACATCTAAAACTTCTTTAATCATTTCAGGATCTAGAGCTGAAGTTGGTTCATCAAAAAGCATGATGTTCGGATTCATTGCAAGGGATCTAGCAATTGCTACTCTTTGTTGTTGACCGCCAGATAATTGACCAGGATACTTGTTGGCTTGTTCAGGAATTTTTACTATTTCTAACTGTCTCATAGCCAGTTCCTCTGCTTCTGCCTTTGGCATTTTTTTAACCCAAATTGGAGCTAGTGTTATATTTTCTTTTACAGATAAATGAGGGAATAAATTAAATTGCTGGAATACCATTCCAACTTCTTTTCTAACATTATCAATATTTTTTAAATTTCCTGTTAACTCAATTCCATCAACAACAATTGAACCTTCTTGGTGCTCTTCCAATCTATTAATACATCTGATCATTGTAGATTTACCAGAACCAGAAGGGCCACAAACTACAATTCTTTCTTTCTTCTTAACTTCAAGATTTACATCTTGTAATACATGAAAATCTCCAAACCACTTGTTAACATTTTTTAATGAAATTATAGATTCTTCACTCATTTTAATCAGCCCCCATATTAATACCTGTTTTTAATTTCTTTTCCAAATACAAACTGTATCTAGACATTCCAAATGTGAATATAAAAAATACCAAACTTACAAAAAAGTAAATTTCATAAGATAAACCTAACCAATTGGTATCCGCTAAAGTACCTCTTCCAATTCCTAATAAATCCAATATTCCTACAATAATAACTAAAGTTGTATCCTTAAATAAACCTATAGATGTGTTGACAATTGGTGGTATGGAAATTCTAATAGCTTGAGGAAGTATTATTAATAAATTCATTCTCCAATAAGACATCCCAAGTGATTTAGCAGCTTCATATTGACCAGGAGGTATTGCCTGTAGTCCTCCTCTTATAACCTCTGCCATATAAGCGGATTGAAATAAAGTAACTGCAACAAGAACTCTTACCAAACCATCCATATCTATTCCTTCTGGTAAAAAAAGAGGAAGCATTACCATTCCAAAGAATAATAAAGTTATAAGAGGAACACCTCTAATAAACTCAATAAACAATGTACACATCATGCTTATAACTGGTAATTTAGATCTTCGGCCTAAAGCCAACATAATTCCAATAGGAAATGCTAATGCAATTCCAGTACAGCCTAAAACGAGTGTTACTAGAAGACCACCCCATTTGTTAGTAGAGACTTCAGTAAATCCCAAGCCACCATTAAGTAAAAAATAAGCAATAACAGGAAAAATGTATGTAAAATATAAGAAGTACTTTCTATATGGAAGTTTTGCATACAAAAGAGGTAGTAGCGCAAAAGCTAACATAACATATGCTAAATTAACTCTCCAAACTTCAACCTTTGGATAAAATCCATAAATAAATTGATAAAACCTTACATATATAACTGCCCAACAAGCACCACCATTTTCAGGATCTAAATTTCGCGAACACATTTCTTGGTTAGTAATTTGTTCACCAAGATAATTATATTTAAAGTCAGCTGAAAATATTGTCCAATCTAAAATCCAAGGAATAAACTGATACAAACAATAAATAACAAATAAAGTTATTAATGAGTTTGTCCAATTGAAGAATAAATTAATTCGTAACCAACCAATAATACCTGTTGTTGCTACTGGTGGTTTTCTAACTTCATTCATTTCGTATTTAAACTTATTCCTCCAAAACCGTGAACAAGGTCAGCATATCCGACAGCAATTCCTAAAGAAGAATTTTTAGTTAAGTTTAGATACTGACTTGTTAGTGGAGGGACAATCACTCTAAGAGCTTGGGGTATAATGATTAGTCTCATTATCCATGTTTGTTTTAAGCCTATAGCAGCAGATGCCTCTCTTTGTCCTTTTGAGACAGACATTATTCCTGCTCTAACTATTTCAGAAATGAAAGCTGCTGTGTAAATTGATAATGCTAAAAACATTGCTATAAATTCAGGTCTAATAACTAAACCGCCTTTAAAGTTAAAACCTTTTAATTCTGGATGCTCAAAAGACAAAGGTGAACCAAGAATAAAAAATAAAATTAATGGAACAATAAATATTAATCCGATTGAACTTGAGAATACTGGGAATTGTTGACCTGTCTTATCTTGTCTTTTTTTTGCCCATCTATTTATTAAGAAACTTGAAATTAAAGCCAATACAATTGCAATTAATACATATGAAAATCCACTTTCAAATATTGGTCTTGGAGAATACAATCCTCTGTTTGAAATATAAAATACATCAAGAACTTGTAATGATTGCTTAACACGAGGAAGTTGAATTAAAATACTATACCATAAAATTATTTGAAGAAGTAAGGGTACATTTCTTGAAAATTCAACGTAAATATAAACTAGTCGACTTAATAACCAATTTGAAGATAGTCTTACTATGCCCAATATAAAACCTAAAATTGTTGCAGCTATACATCCTGTAACAGAAACTAAAAGAGTATTTAAAACACCAACAAAATAAACTTTTAAGTGAGTATCAGTAGATTTAAATTCTAAAAAAGGTGAAAAACTTATATCAAAGCCAGCTGGATTTTGAAGAAAACTCCAACCAGTTGCAATATTTCTTTTTTCTAAGTTGTAAGAAGTTGTACTTATTACAAAAAATAAACCTAGGGCAAATAAACCTACAACTAAAGTTTGAAAAAAAATGGATCTAAATTTTTCATCAGAAAAGAAACCTAAGTTAGATCGCATCGCTAGTATATACAAAAAAAATGGGGGGTTTAAAACCCCCCGTTTTAAATTTAATTAAGATTTATCTGAATGGAGGTGCGTATAAAATACCACCTTGAGTCCATAGAGCATTTAAACCTCTTGCAATTTCTAGAGGTGTGTCTGGACCTACGTTTGCTTCGTAAGATTCAGAGTAGTTACCAATTTGTTTGATAATTTGGTAAGCCCAATCATTACTTAGCTCAAGCATTTCTCCATAGTTACCTTCAACACCAAGAAGTCTTAGTACTTCAGGAACATTAGAGCTCATTTGAGCATCAACGTTTTCAGATGTAATACCTAGTTCTTCAGCAATAATCATTGCATTTAAAGACCAACGAACTACGTCACCCCACTGGTGATCACCATGTCTTACAAGTGGACCAAGTGGTTCTTTTGAAATAATTTCTGGTAATACAACCCATTTATCTGGATTAGAAGCAGCAGCTCTTGTTGAAGAAAGACCTGAAGCATCAGTTGTGTATACGTCACATCTTCCAGCAAATAAGTTTTCTTTACCTTCATCATTAGTTTCAATTGGAAGTGCTTCGTAGCTAATTCCATTTAATCTAAAGAAGTCAGCAAGGTTTAACTCTGTAGTAGTACCAGTTTGGATACATACAGTAGCACCATCAAGCTCAGTTGCACTTGATACACCAAGAGCAGATGGAACCATGAAACCTTGTCCATCGTAGAAGTTTACACCTACGAACTCAAAACCAAGATTAACATCACGGCTAATTGTCCAAGTTGTATTTCTCGCTAACATATCAACTTCACCTGAAGCTAATGTTGGGAAACGAGATTTACCAGTAGTAGTAATAAATTCTACTTTTGAACGGTCTCCAAAAACAGCTACAGCAACTGCACGACACATATCTGCATCTAGACCAGCCCATTCACCGCTATCATCTGGAGCAGCAAAACCAGCAAGACCAGTTGTTACTCCACATTTTAGAAAACCTCTATTTTTAACATCATCAAGAGTTCCAGCATGTGCTGAAAAAGCAAACGCTACAACTGCAAAGATAGATAATAGTTTTTTCATATTATTTTCTCCGTTTAAATAATTATTTAAATATCTTTTTTCAAAGATTGCTTCCCTATAACAAATTAATAAGTTAATCCCAATAATAGATTTGTTAAGCTTAAAATTGCCTACTATAATTTGTGTATAAAGATTTTGGCTTATACAATATTTAGTTGTTTATGAAAATAAAAACAAAATTAACAAAAATAGGTAGAAATCCTCTTAAACAAAAAGGGTTTATCAACCCTGGTACCTATAAGGGTTCTACAATGATCTTTAATACATTTAAAGATTACTTAAACGATATTAAAAATTTTGACGATAGAACAACATTTTATGGAATAAATAAAAATCCATTTCATAAGCAATTAGAAGACAGTATTTCTATTTTATATAACTGCAATGATACAGTCCTATCACCATCAGGATTGGCCTCTATAGTTATTCCTTTTTTTACCTTTTTAAAATCTGGTGATGAGGTTTTAATAAATGATAGTGTTTATAGTCCTACTAGAACTTTTTGTGAGAACATCCTTAAACAATATAATGTAAAAATAAAATATTTTCATCCAACAAAGAATATTAATAATTTTCAAAAATTAATTAACAGTAAAACAAAGCTAATTTAATTAGAATCACCAGGAACAGCAACTTTTGATATTATTGATATACCTTTCATTACAAAAATTGCTAAAAAAAATAAAATACCAACTGTTATGGATAATACTTGGGCCTCACCTTTATTTTGTAATCCAATTAAATTAGGTATTGATATTATTATAGATGCAGGAACTAAATATATAAATGGTCACTCGGATGTATTAATTGGTTTCGTTTCGTCTAATAAAAAATATTCCAAAAAAATAAGATCATCTTCAAAAACTTTAGGCATATGTCCTGGTTCAGAAGAAGTTTATTTAGCAATTAGAGGATTGCCAACACTTGAAATTCGAATGAGAGAAATTGAAAAAAATGCATTGTTAATGGCAAAATATTTATTAAAACATGATCTTGTATCTGATGTTTTCCATCCAGCATTACCGCATACAAAAAATCATAAAATATGGAAAAGAGATTTCTCTGGTAGCACAGGCTTATTCTCATTTATGATGAAAAAGAAATACTCAAAAAATCAAATTGAAAAATTTTTTAATAAACTTAAAATATTCAAATTGGGATACAGCTGGGGTGGATTTGATAGTCTCATTACCTTTCCCCCATTAGATAAAAGAGAGTTTAAAAATAGAAATACTGGAACTTTAATTAGATTATATTGTGGATTGGAAGACATTGATGATCAAATAAAAGATATTAAAAATGCATTAAAAATTTTAAATTAAATGGATTTATATTTTTATATTTTTGCATCATTGGGGGTTTTTGTATTTGGTTTATCGAAAGGCGGTGTTCCAGGACCTATCGCGATGCTTGCAGTGCCAGTTATGTCGTTTGCAATGAGTCCTTTGCAAGCTGCGGGAATATTGTTGCCACTTTTAATAATAATGGATTTTTCAGCAATCTATTTGTATTGGAAAAAGTGGATAAATAGTATTTTAAAAATTATAATCCCAGCATCTATAATTGGTATTTTATTTGGAACTTTAACTTTTGAGTTTACAAACGAAGATCAGATAAGAATAATGGTTGGTGTTATATCAATTATTTTTGTTCTAGTTTCATTTATTCAGAAAAATAATTATTTGCTTAAACCAACCAAAGTTAA
>LULW01000284.1_pt1 | contig 12844 bp, 33 predicted proteins | sample 729531 | NCBI WGS metagenome assembly LULW01 (sample SAMN03860279, study PRJNA289734) | marine metagenome | biome: seawater column; feature: ocean; material: water; isolation source: Red Sea water column Station 108 - depth 10m | place: Saudi Arabia: Red Sea | collected 2011-10-15 | depth 10 m | reverse complement strand
CTATTTCCATGTAGTGACATTCTTTGTCAATATCACTTATCATCTACAAATGCACCCAAAAAGATAACCTGAACCATCTTTCATCTGATGTAGATTTATTGGATAGTCTAAGTAGTTTGTAAATTCTAATCTAATAATATCGCAGAGAGAAAAGCAATCTATATCTGCAAGTATTTTAAGATGGTCTATCATGTCTTTTGTAACTTCAACTAAAGTATAAACACCATCATTTTGTATTATTAGTTCCATTACCTTCTGAAATGTCTAGGTCGCCATTTGTTGCAAACATAAGTATCTTTGACTCCCTGAGTCCTGAATACACCACAAAACATTCTTCTTTCAGAAAACATTCCGCAGTTACCACAAGAACCTCTACCTTGTGATGGTCTAAAATCTTGTGGCATTTGGTAGGGTATAAACTCACCATTAGGATAAAAGTTTGATCTTTTCATTTACCTTGTCCTCGATATTTCTTAAATGATCTTTTTCTGTTTTTATTCATTGAACTAAATTTAGGTCGTCTGCCAATAGATGTACCATTCTCTGTACGAGTATATTCTATGACTTTACCATAAAGATTACCCTTTTTTTTTGCCATTCAAATCTTTTACTTCTTCTGCTTTTGCTTCAATAATTAATGGTAAAGGTTCTGTAGTATTGGTGTTGTGTATTCTATCAGACATATTTAGGTATTGCTTACTTAACCAGATCAAAAGCTTATCGTTACCCTTCATAGCTTTTTCGTACATTCTTTTTCTTAAACTAGCTTTACCTTTGTTTTTATTAACTTCTAATAAATCGGCAAATCTTCTTTGTAATGTTCTAGCAGATATTCCTACAATGCTACCTATTTCTTCTTGTGTGCAACCTATCTGACTTAAATTTGCTAGTATTTTTTCATCAATGGGTTTTTGTGGTCTGCCCATTTGTTTCTTCATTTCTGCCTTGTTTATGTCGGATTTCATATTCCTATATCTCTATCTTTTTTAACTCTTTTATGCAACCAATAGGAAAGACATTACGATCACTAAAGGTTTCTTCATCATAACTAGCAAATGTCCATAAATACTTTTTATCTTTTTTAAATACATAAGCATAAGTATTCATAACTGCTGGTTTCATCTTCTCAAATTCACTAAATGAAAAATGCGAACTATCACCTAAAATATCTTCCCAAATGATATGGTAAAAATAATATTTTCTCTTACCTATCGAAATATGTCTATATTTGGATTTTTTTCTGACCATTTAATGTTTTCTTTTCTCTATTGATTCTACTACTGCTCTATAATATTCTAGTTGCCTTTTTAGCATTTTATTTTCAAGCGAGAGTTTAATCAATCTTTTTCTAACATATTTAAATATTCGCAAAATACCCATTAAATATACTCAGTTATTGGTTCATTCTTCCATTTATGTTTTTTGAATTTTTTGCCATCTTTCATAATAATATTATACTGACCCCACTCGGACACAATTTTGTATTCACTATTAACAATCTTATCTTTGCTAGACCCTATATTAGTATGTTCATTAGTATTGTTATTTAGTACTTGTTGCGATATGCGGTCTGTAAGTGATTGCTCTTTATCAACATACTGAAATTTGTCGTAGTTTATAACATTAATAATAGTGACTTTTCTGTTCTTGTGGTTGCTTGTGGGCTGTAAGTGGGCGGTTCTAGTTGTTACCATCTTCCTACGCACAAGCCTTAGTATAAAAGTTCTCATTTCAGAATATGACATACCAAATCTTTTAGCTGTTACTCTTAATGGCATTATAAGTTCACCTCGTCTTATAAAAATTTTGTTTTCTAAAAATCTTAAATCTTTGTCCTGATGACTTGCAGAACTTATCATATATATCCAACAACTAGCTTGTAATAAATTTTTGAATACAGGGTGTTGCCAGATATTACGATAACAAATAAAATAACCTGATTTACGACTCATGTTTAATCCTCTCTCTTGTAATTTCTAATATTTCTTGTTCAGTACCATATTTTTTTTCAAAGTTTATTTTATCGTTATGAATACTGAACTGTCCTTGATGATGGTCGTAGCATAAAGGAATTGTATCATAATGAGATGATCTTCTTCCTATACCAAGACCTTTTGGTCTTATGTGATGAACATTAGCTGGTCTTTCACAAACATAACAACCTAAACTAGCGACTTTTGCTAGATGCTCTTTTTCTTTTTTGTTTGCTACTCTTTTCTTTGCCATACTATCGCTGTTTTTCCATAAGGTGTTTCTCGTCTTTTACCACTATCTTCTACTAAATTCAAAACCTGTAGTTCACGACAACGAGCAGTTACAGATGACAATGGCATATCTAATTCATCTGCTATTTGATAATTGGTTGATGATTGTGTTTTTATAAACTCATAAACTTGTTCTCGTTTTGTAAGTTTATCTTTTTTATTAATCCAAGCTGACTTGCTTGTTTCAGTATAATTATAGGCTGGGTATTCCAACTCTAATTGTTTCATATGCTCTCCTTTTGTGGTGGCGGAAAGAGAGAGCCAAACCGCCACCTTGTTTAATTAAACTAACCTAAAAGTATGATATGAAAATTAAATACTTTATCCCTTGTGGGATATTCTCTCTTAACATAAATATTTTTTTTTTCATATCAGTTTTTATATGTAACTGATTTGCTTTGATTTGGAAATAAGTTAATTTTATAGGCTGAGTTGTATATTATATCTAAAAAGCTAGTAAAATAGCCATTTATTTACTATTGCAATTACAACCGCTTTATGAACATAATACGACATATGTTAAATATAAAAAAAACAAATAACCTAAAAGGAGAAAATATGGAACATATGAAAAAAACTTTAGATCAACAATTCATGGAACAAACAGGAATTGATGTTTCTAAAAAAGTAAGAGGTGTTGATTTAGACCCTGTAGTTGGAATGGGTGTAACTCGTAGTATAAATGGTGATTCTTACCCATACACAATTATAGAAATGTTAAAACACCCTAAAGGTAAAACAATTCTTAAAATTGAAGATGATAGTGATTTATATGAACATGATTCATATACTACTTTTGAAAGTGGCAGAAAAGAAAAAAACTTAAAGCAAGTTCACTATTTAATTCAAGAAGAAAAACTAGATCATAATAAAAAACCTTACATAGATTGGGTTGATATTAAATGGAATGAACAAACTAAAAGATGGAATAAAGGTGAGTCTTATTTCTTTCATTCTATTGGTCAAAGAGGATATTACCTTGACCCTAGTTTATAATAACAATCAGGGGGGTGTAAAAGCCCCCCATAATAATAAGGAGAATACAATGCCTAAAGAAAAAAAACCTTTTTATGAAAAGTTTAATCCAGTTGAACTTTTTATTTGGAGAAACAAAAAACATTTTGGGAGTTTGTTAAATGTACTTTGTGCTAGACCTTATGGTAGCAGAAACTCAAAATGGAAATATGATTTTCAAACTAAAGAGTTTGTTTGGAATCAGTTTAGACAAGTGGATAAACACCAGTGGTCTAAAGAACCTGAGCAAAGAAGAATAAAAGCTGAAAAACTTTTGGGTGGTCTAAGAAATGAAACAAGTCCAATATGGCTAGAATTTCAAAACGCTTTAAAAGAAATGGAGACATACAATGCCTAAACAAAAACTAAACAGACTTTTTAAAAAGATACAAAAGTTTGATGTTATTGAAAATGATAGCGTCATACATCTTTTTAAAATAACTCATCTTAATAACTCTACTGCTGTCTATGATAACGATGGTAAGTTAGTTATGAAGAGTTCAATCAACAAACCTAATAATAAGGAGAAGAAATAATGAATATAGGGGATAATGTTGTAGTTAAAAAAAATGGATATAATGTTTGCGGTAAAGTTCTTAAATTTACTAAAAAAAGAATTTTAGTAAGAACTAATTTCGCACCAGAGGAAAATGTAAAAGCAAGTTGGGGAAATAAATTTCCAGTTGCTCAATATTACAAACCAGAAAATGTAGAGATTAGAAATGAAAAAAGCTAAAAAATCAAAAGTTTTATTTCCCTATGGCATAGAGCATAGAGAAGTAATTGGATATTCGACAGATGGAAAAAAGACTCCATTGTATAGAATAAAAAGAATTTTACCCAAAAAGAGAACTACTAATAAGTCTATTTTTAGGGTATCAATAGTTTTGCTTTTACTAATATGTGGTGCTGTGTTCCTTGCTGGGTGTAGCACCACGCCAATAGTAGATAGTAGGGGCAAAAGTTCCGCCAATATTGAGGGGACGGCGGAACGATACCATGATGATTACTACACTTGCGTTAGTATTGTTGATGATAATACTAATGCTTTTGTAGATACATCAAAGGTAGTGTATAACAAACTAAGATGGAGAGTTCTTTGGCTATCGCCTAAGCTACAAACTAAAAGAGATTTAGTTAATAATTGCTTAGAGGGTCGTGGATATTCTGTCTTAAATAAATAATAATAAGGAGAAACTACAATGTCTAATATAGTTGATAAAGTCTTTGACAATAGCGAAGACGGAAAACCAAACTACGCAATAGATTTAGTCGATGGCACTAGGTTATATTATAGGGGTAAAGTTATGAACCCTATGCCTCAGTCTGGCGATGCAATAAATTTCACTATTATAAATGTGAAAACATCAAAAGGCGGCAATCCATATACTAATGTTAAAGATGTTTCTATTGCTGATAATCATACACTTGATGATGATTTGCCGACTGGAGGAAACCAAACAAGGCCTATGCCTATCTCTAATGGTATGAACAAAAACGATACTCAGAGAATGGACATTTTCGTGACTGGTGTTGTTGGTCGATCAATGGGTAGTGGTCATTTCAGTGTTGAAGATATAAGCGATTTAACAAAAAATGCAGTGAGAGCATTTAATGACAATCTCAAAAATATCTAAAAATTATAGAAAGATATTTTACGACTATTGGGGGTTATCTATTGTTGATACCCCCCAGTGTTGGGGTTGCTACCAAAGACCAGCGGTAGAAATCCATCATCTTAAATCAAAAGGTATGGGCGGTAGTAAAAAAAACTCATACAATGTACCAAGCAATTTATTTCCAGTTTGTCGTCATTGTCATACACAAGCACACCAACACAGACAACTAAACGATGAATTTCAAAAAGAACTAGATCAAAAAATTGCAGATAAGGAATTTGAACAAAATGGCGACTGATATTTATTCACTAGATTTTAACCCAAACGAACTTTCAACTAAACAAGAATTATTAGGTTTTGAATATGCAGATAACGATACTGATACAGAACTTATGAAAAAAGAAGAAAAAATGATTATTGCAGAATTAACACTAGAACATAGTAAAAATAGTAGTTATAAAAATTCAACAGAATTAAATGGACTCATTTATTCTGATGATAAATATAAGCAGTGGTTTGATAGATATAAACCAGTGCTTAAAGCAAGGAATCGTTCTAAAGTTAGATACGAGACCTTTAAGTCCTTTCGTGATGACCTAAGAACTAAGGTAGTAAACGAAAGGGAATTGGCAAAAAATAACTTATAGAAAGGAGTCATTATGCCAGCACTAACACAAAACCAACAAATACTAAGTTACCTTAAATCAGGTAAAAAACTAACACCAAAAGATGCACTAAAAAAGTTTGGTTGCTTTAGACTAAGTTCAAGAGTTTTTGATCTTAGAAGAAACGGACACGCAATCATAACTGATTATGTGACTCGTAATGGTAAAACATTTGCAGAATATAGTTTGTTGCAGTAGCCATGTCAGATAGATTATTACTTGGTTTGTCAGCCAAAGAAATTGACGACATGGAAAAAAGCATCGATATGGATAAGATGAGGTCTCTTGATAAGAACTTAGAAGATGTCCAAATCATGGAACTAGCAAAAAATTCTTTATCATTATACATAAAAAGATTTGGTAGAGAGAGCAACATTTATGAAAAAGCAAAAGATATTATTGTTTATTTAGACAATAACATAAATGAAACTCAAAACCACATGGATAATTTATGATAGAGCATTTTAAAAAATTTGATGAGGGCGATAAAACTTTATTGCCCTTGTCCTTTAGCCATATTAATGAATTTGCATTTCAAAGAGATCGTTGGGCGTTGAGGCGTATCTTTGGGTACGAGTTTCCATCATCAGCGGCGGCAGAACGGGGTAAAGCTGTTGAGTCTGGTCTTAATATGTGGCTGAACGGAATAGATAAACAAGAGGCAATAGTCAAAATGGAAAATGAATTTGATGCAAACTGTAAATTGTTTGATGACCCAAAAACATCAGAGGAAAGATACAATCTTATTCCTTTATTTGAGGAGGGTGTTGAGGCTTTTAGTCAGTTTAGTTTTAAATGGAATCTATTAGACTATCAAAAGAAAGTTGAACTCGATATTCATGGTGTACCTCTAATTGGATATACTGACTTTCATTTTGAGGATAAGCAAACAAAAGAGGATTTTTACATTGATCTTAAAACGACCAAGCGTAAACCTACTGGCTTATCTATGTCTCATGCTATGCAACAATCTATTTATCAAAGAGGCACAAATGCAAATCAGAAACTTTGGTATCTAATAGCTAATAAATCTGGTGCTAAGTTTGAGAGTATAGGCCTAACAGATTATGATAGTCCTATGAAAGTTTGCGAGCATATCATTCAAGTTATGGGTAAATATCTAAAGTCAGTAAATTCTAAGGAAGATGTAAAAAACAGCATTGTTCCTAATCCTGATGACTGGATTTGGCGTGATACAGCCGTTTTAGAGGCAAGAAAAGAGGTTTGGGGTTACTAAGTACCCCTGACCCTTAAAAGTCGCTGTGAGGCCTTTAAATTGCGATTCTGAGGTGCTTTAAGAGTAATCTTAACTCTTCTTTTGCGATTTATAGGCCTTTTGTTAATTAATTCAGAAATTGTCGATGTTGTAGTAAATCCACTCATTTACCAACCGATCTCATAGCACGATTATGAGCCTGAGAAAAGGTTGCACCCTTTTTCATAGCGTTAGCCATTGACCTCATGTGTTTCAATGAATGATGCCTTGCGTGGCGGTTCATTGTTTTACGCTGTCTAGGCTTTAAGTCTTTCGTAAACTTTGAAATAGATGCAACCTTAACCATTTATCTCTTCTTCTTCTTTCGTTTTCCCATTTTAGACATTTTAGACTTTTTGCCTTTTTTCATGCCTTTTGAATGAGAACCTTTGCCAGTGTGATAAGGCATATTATTTCCCCTTTTTTTGTTTTTTCAAAATTGCCATCTGTAACGCTTTAGGCAACTTTTTCTGTTTTGTGGTCAGACCAACTGTTTTCTTTTTCTTCTTAGCCATGATCTAATGAAGAATATAGTTGTGAGCCGCTACAACCACTGCAACAGCTATTACGATCTGCACCCAAGATTTCAATTCTGTGAATGCGTGCCACCATTTAGTAACTTGTTGTTCAATTTTCTTTTTGACCATAAATTACTCCTTTCCTTTGTCGGTGTTTATTTTCTTTAATTTCTCGAAACTACGAATACCTGACATTCCAAGTAAAGCCATAACGAGGGGCATTAAAGTACCCATATCCATCTGCGGAATATTAGTAACTTGATACTGAAACAAACCACAAATAAATAAGATAAATTTAGATAATACATATTCCCAAAATATTGCCAAAGCACAAGACATACCAATAAGCGGTCTCCATGCTCTTTGTAAAAAACCACTAATACCACCAGCTTGACTTTGTGCATCAGCCAAGTTTATAGACATTTGTTTTTCTTTAAGTTTTGACTCTATTTCAGCAAATCTATTTTTTAATTGTGCTTTTTCTTCTTCGCTAGTGTGTAAGTCATCAATAACACCAGCAACAGTTTTTAAAGCACCACCGCTTAATAATTTTCCTAAAACCATTTTTAATTCTCCACCTTTGTCTCCTCTATGATTTTTGCAAGCGGCTCGTATCTTGATGTCAATGTTCTGTATAGTTTGGAGTCTCTCAACTCTGCCGCCATACCTTGCCAGTCGCCCTGTTGCATCTTTGCTCTCATGTTCTTAAACATAAAAAGTCTTGGCTCTCCTATGTTGTAAGCTGTTTCTATAATTATTTCTTTGATATGCTCAGGTACTTCGCAATCGCCAATATATCTTTCAGCGGCGTGCAAATACACTGTAAAGTCTTTTTCAAACTGTTGTTCTAAAACCTCTGTTGAATAATCAACATTTGGTTGATAAGGGTCGCCATCTACGCATTTATGGCCATAACCAATAGTCATAAAATCTTCTTGAATATCTTGGCCATCAGCACCTTTATATTTTAAAAAGTAACCTCTGTTTGAAAAACCCTCTGATTCTTTTATTTTCTTTTTTACTGTTTCGTACATTATCCCACCATTCTAAGCACCCAAGCAATAAATTGAGTAGCTACCATGAACCCAATAGTCCATAGTACATAATTCAACTTTCGCACCTCTTTTTGTAAGTGGTGGATATGATTCGTTTCTAACAACTCAATCTTATTGTAAATGTTTACAATATGCTCTTTTGTTGTTTTCGGTGCTATTTTAGTCATAATTATTTATATCCTATGTGCTAGATGCTTGCAATCCTTTGCATTCAAACTTTATAACGACTTGCTCTTTTTCAATATATTCTCTTTCAAACTCTTCCATTTTCTCCAAACCTTTAAATGCGTTATGTGCCGCTTTGTAACCACCTAAAACACAATCTCTATGACTTTCGAATTGGTGCATTGTAATAGAACTAGAGGGACACTCTCCAGTAGTCAAAGTGCAGATATATAAAATTAAAATCCATTTCATCTAATACTTTCTTTTGGCGACCAGCCGTATTTATTCCAGTAATACTCATAACAAGTTGTGTATTTATTTGTATCGCACTGTTTTGGTGTGAATGATATTGAACAACTATTTAAGAAAATTAAGAATATCAAATATCTCATTTCATTTTATTTAGTGGATTTTCTAAAGCAGTTCTGATTTGTTTTTGTATCTTCTCCTCTAAATCAGACATTTCTTGTTTTAATTCACTAATAGTTTCTTTTAAGTCCTTTGCGTTTTCTCTGCTATCTTCTTTTACTCTTTGCTCTACATCTTCTACAATAGTTTCAATTCTTCTTACATCTGCTTTTAGGTCGTTTTTTAGTTCTTTTGCAACATCAGCTACCAAAGACACCTCCTCTAATATTATTGCTATCTCTGACTGCAACATATCAACCTCAGTATTTACAACCTCTAATTTCTTATCAAAGCCACTAAGATCAGGGCTAACAAAACTGTTTATTTTAGCCTCCATATCTAAATATCTTTGATAAACCTCAAACCCACCCCATAAAACACCAATAAATGAACTTAAAATAGTGATTATGAGAAAAACCCTACCGCCCTTAAATTTTATGCCGCCTATATCTATTTCTGTTTGTTGTTTAGCCATTATTTACCTTGTCCTCGATATTTTTTAGAAAAACCTCTTCTTTTGTCTTTGTTCATTTTTGCTTTGCTTGCATTACGCCCTATACTTGTTTTATGATGCACTGATTCGTGAGCCTCATAATTTTTAAATTTTTTTGCCACTATTTATACTGACTATCTATGATTTCATTCATCAATCCGTCACTCCCTACAAATAAAAAATATCCAGCCATATCATTATCAGAAATGACGGCATCTGGCAAAACATCATCTGTAAAAAAACCAGCACGATCATTTATAATTTGTTGGCTCTCAAAAAATGTTTTTGTATTACCAAGCACTTGCATAACAACTAAAGTTTTTATCTGACTAGACTCATCATATCTTTTTTTATCATCAATTTTTTTCAAAACTTTTTTAGCGGCTTTTTCTTTAGATGAAGATTTTTTCTGAACTACTTTGGGTTTTTCGTCTTTTTCTGTCTTTTCTTGTTGCGATTCTTGCTCTTTTTCTGACTGCTTTTCAACTACTTTGGATTCTGGTTCGTTGGTTTCCTCGTTTGATTCTTCGGTTGTTTCTTCGACTGATTCCTCTGTCGGTTCTTCGTTGGTGTTTGAGGCATCGTTCTCGGCTTGGTTACTTTCTGTTTGCTCTGGCTCTTGTGTTGATTCTGTGGCTGTTTCTGTATTCTCTTCTCCACCCACATCTATATCAATCTCTATTTCAGTTTCTAATTCCATTTCTAACTCCATTTGAACCTCAGCCTCAACCTCAATAACACTTACCTCAACATTAGTATCTGACATATCTATACTTGCTACTTGTATTTCTTCTATTTCTATTTCTGCTATTTCAATCTCAACTGATTCGTAAGTTATTTCTTCAATCTCAATAGGTTCAAAATCTAAACCAACATCTGTCTCTATCGGTGTATTAGCCTCAAATATATCTTCGACAACATCAAGCACCTCTTCGGGTGCATCGGTATTTAAAGCAACAAACATTTCAACGCTTGTAATAGTTTGCTCAACAATCGTGTTTACAACATTATACAAAACATTTACTTTTACATCATCAAACATCGGGCCAACGGCCATATTTATATCTCTACCACCAACCTCAATTATGACCGATGTAAGGCTACCAGAAAAATTAAAACCTCCAGAATATTGGCCATATTGACTGTTTGTACCACTAGCACTTAAAATATCTGTTCCGCTAAATACATTTGTCGTCCCGTTTTTTCCTGTTATGTGCATGTATATGGAGTCTTGTGCATCAGGCTTATATACTTTTATTTCGTAATTAGTTTTGCCTCCATGTGTAAAATTAAGATCAGATATATCAACTGTATTTATAAAAGTAGTACCCATGCCGCTAACACCCATGTTTGAGGTTGAATTTCCACTACCAGTTATCATCGCACATTTGTCAGTTCCAAGCTGACCGCAAGTAGAACCAGATGGCATTGTTGCTGGGCCTTGTCCTCCCCAGTCTATATCCATGTCGCCCTCTTTTGAAGAAACAACATAACCATTATTTCCGTCTAAAATATCTCCAGAGTCCTCATTTGTAACTGTGGTTGTAGTGGTTGTCGTAGTTGTTTCAGTAGTTGTAAGTATGCCGTCTGCTTGAAACTCAATAGTCTCAACACTAGACTCCTCTATAATCTGTTCAATCGTAGGTGTGCAAAGTCCAAGTGTATCGGTATCACAATCTACGGCTTTGCTATAAGAGGGGTACAAGCATAAAAGTAGCCAAAGTAAAAAACACCCTCCAACCATTCGGTTTGCCATCTTTTTCTCTTTCTTCTTTGATTTTAAGTTTTTCTGCCTCTTCCATGCTGGCAAAAATTAAACTACCTTTTGGAATTTTATCTTTGTTTTGTTCCCAACCTTTTTTAGCGTCCTCTCCAATACTAGCATTGTAGGGGCAGTAAGTTCCCGCATTCCACATAGCATCAAATACTCTTGCATCAGCACACAATGTTGAAATAGCGGCAACTTTCATGCCCATAGCATAGAGAGATCGAGAGAGTTTTATTCTTTCACAATTTTCATCTGTGACTGTTATTCCTGATGCAATTCCTAAAATTTGTGTTTGAACACCAGCCGATGCCGCTGTTTTACAAACATCAGAATTATTTACTACAACTGATGGTGCGTTAGCTGTTGGTGGTGTGTTATTCGTTACGACTGTTGATGATACTGTGTTTGTCTCTGCCATAGCAGAGTTCATCATTGAATTAAGAAAAAAAATAATTATTGCGGCTAGTATTGTTCCTATAATAAAAGGTTTCCACATTATTCATTATGGCTTTGTTGGAAAAGTAACTGCATCTACTTCATCTTTTGTTGTAAGTCCGTTTGTGATATCTCTTAAATCTTGTCTATATTTTTTCATATCATCTGACATAGTAACATCTGATAAAGCATAAAAATCTGTCTCTTTAAGTAATCTATTTCTATTAACTCTTAAATTTTCAAGAGCCATATCAAATTCGCTTGGTGCTTCAGCTAATCTTTTATTAAAATCTGAAATTTCCTCAGCAGTTAAATCAACTAAAACTCCATCAACATATTTTTTCATTATTCTTGAATCCCATATATAATAAAATTTCCTTGTAATATATTACCTGAATGAAAAGACAATCTTACTCCGTCCATTTGAATAGATGTATCTCTATAAGTTCCAGCAAAATGATTTGTATTTGTATAACCAGATGCTTTTGAATATACACCTTGACCATAATAAGATGGTGGCATACCACTATCAAAAAAATCATTACAATAAATTATACAAGAAGTTCCATATTTACCAGAACCATCTCCCAAACCATCTCCACCACCTAATAATCTGGCATAACTACCACTTGTGGCATAATCTGTTCTTTCATTTCCAGAACTATCCAGACCTTCTGTAGCATAAGCGTATGATGATGATTCATAATTTGTATCTGACGCATCTCTCATTTCTAATTTCAACCCAACATTAGCAGTTGCCGCTTGCAATCTTCTACATAATATGACATTTGTTCTATATGTTCCATCAAACACACCAGTCGTTGCATCTGTAAACTCAACACTAGCAGTTGAAGATGTTACATTCGTTTCTGCCAATTTAATCCATGAACCAGCAGTAATTCCAGTCAAACTCGCACCACTAACGGCTGGTAATGCCCCTGTTAGTCCTTGTGTTGCGTTTAATTTTATTAATGGCATAATTTTATCCTATCCTATTTTAAATCCTTGAAAATTAATATCTGCTACTCCGTTAGTATTACCAACATTTATATATCCATACATTTCAATATAATCTGACGCAGATAAATTTACCATAATAGTACAATTTACTGCAAAATATGATGAACCGTGCATCTCACTAACAAAATCATTCAAAGCAGAACCATTTTTATAAAATTTTAAAAA
>LULW01000311.1_pt2 | contig 12942 bp, 26 predicted proteins | sample 729531 | NCBI WGS metagenome assembly LULW01 (sample SAMN03860279, study PRJNA289734) | marine metagenome | biome: seawater column; feature: ocean; material: water; isolation source: Red Sea water column Station 108 - depth 10m | place: Saudi Arabia: Red Sea | collected 2011-10-15 | depth 10 m | reverse complement strand
GGAATGGTATAAGTATAGTTATGGGGTGAGACCTGTAGGTTCGCTACCTACGAAGCTAGGATATATAAGAGAGTCGCCTAGCCACCCCTAGCTAAAAAGGAGCTTATATGACTGACAAATTTATTCCCACTGGGATGACTAGAAAAGAAGCCGAAGCGATTATACCAAGACTCGGTAAGGCAAGTAAGATGCCTTGCAAGACCTACAATATACCTGCATCTCTCTGTAAAACTGGGGCAAGACTTCGTAAGATAAAAGGGTCTACCTGTTATGGGTGTTATGCCTTTAAAGGTAATTATCTATTCCCATCGGTACAAGAAGGAATGATGAAAAGGTTTGATGCCTTTTATGAAGATGGTTTTGTAGAGGCCATGATAATTATGATTAGAGCCACCAACAAATCTAAATACTTCAGATGGTTTGATTCTGGGGATGTGCATGATATGGAAATGCTAGATAAAATTGTAATGGTTTGTAATGGTACACCCGAAGTAAAACACTGGCTTCCCACAAGGGAAGTAAAATTAATTAGTGAGTACAAGAAAACTAAAGAGTTTCCAAAAAATCTAGTGGTAAGAATATCTGCCCCTATGATTGATGGAAAGCCAGTCAAGTCTCATAGGTGGACTTCGACAGTGCATAGTGCTAAATTGCCTATAGGTTATGATTGTCCATCAAGATATCAAAACAATTCATGTGGAGATTGTAGAGCTTGTTGGGATAAACGAATACCAAATGTTAGTTACCATAAACATTAGAAAGGATATTTATGAATAAACTAAAAGAATTTGTAGCATATACTTTTATATTGTTACTACTTGGGAATGTATTGTTAGCTTCATTCTTTGTTACACAGAAGTTAATGATAGGATTATTATATTAGAAAGGAGATAACATGGCTATAATAGGACAGATAGGAACACTAGGGGAAGCATTGCGTAGTCAAATAGGTAATGGTTTTTTCTATATGATGTTTCAAAAAAAGAATGGAAATATGCGTGAGGGCATATACAAGTTTGGGGTTAGGAATAAATCCAAATCTTACATAGATGATAAACCATACACTACCAGTGGGAATCCATCTACAATGCCCAAAGATTTAGGGATGACTGTGTGTGAGTTTAGTAATAGGCAATACATAGAGAAACAAGCAGAATTAAATGGAGAACCAGAATGGTCTCCCCATGATTTTACTAATCTAAAGTTCCACCAGATACGATTGTTACGATATGGTGGTACACTAAAGAAAGTAGATATAGAGGAAAACCATATGTTTAGAGTTACTAAAATACAGGTTGTCCCTAAAGAGTTTGAGCAATCAGCCAAGTTGTTAATGCGTAGTGGTATTAACTTTGATATGGTTGGTATCTCAGAGTTCTCCAAGCATTAGTTTGGAGTATGTGGTGGTGGGTTTATCTTCGCTCCTTGTTCCCACCACCCTTTTAATTAGGAGCAGAAAGAAGTTGTTATGAGTGAACTAAAAGAAATTATAAAAAGGAATGGCTTATCTAATTTAAAAAAAGGAGATAAAGTTTTAACATTTCATTTAGGTTTTCCCATTGAGGCAAGCCTTTTAGAAAAGCCAAGAAATCATGTTACATTAGTTATGCTAACAAATGCAGATAAGTTTGGATTATTTAATGAGCATGGCTCTGTACATACAAAGCAATTAAAATCGCCAAAGGTACATCATGGTAGATAAAAACGGATTAACCACAAGACAAAGTAGATGGCTAGGTAATTCTTATAATGATTATGAGATTACTTTTGAAGATAAAGTTTACAAAGTGTTACATCAAAAAGGTTCTTGGGATATTTTTGCAATACAAGATAGGGTTAATAAGTATTATGTAACAACTGTTAAAACGATAGAACAAGCAAAATCTTATATTTTGTATAATTTAGGAGAGAGAAAATGAGCGACCCACAATGGGATACATGGGCAGAACACATGAAAGAAACCATGCTAGATGATATTGCTATAGATATTTCTAAAGTGCATATAGGTAAAGGGCACTTAGAATTAAAAGCTGTTATGGATTATGTAAATGCAACATACAATGACTGGGAAAGATTTATAACTAAAGAAGATATAACAGAGGTATTTAATGAGTACATCAAAAAAAACCTCAAAACATAAACAAGAACTTACTGATGATATGTTAAGAGAGTTAGATGAACTTACAGATATATTATCTGGATACTTTAGCATAGGTAAAGATAAGGATGTATACAAAATAAAAAGGAGGAAGAGTGGTAAACGAGATAGAGATAGTAAAAAATCTTGATGTTCCCAGTGGGACTAATAAAAGAATGGATTGTCCTTTCTGTTATCATCGAAACACTTTTAGTGTTAGAAATGAAAATGGCAGATTACTTTGGAATTGTTTTCATGCGTCTTGTAATGTTAAGGGTGGGCAGACTACTGAATACAGTATGGAAGATATAGAAAACTATTTAAATCCAAAACAAAAAGAAGCAGAAAGATTTGTTGTACCAAAACATTTTATTAATATTCCTACTAGTGCAGATTGTATTGCCATGTTGAAGAAATATAATTTACATAAACTATGGCAGGATGGACAGTTAGCTTTTTATTATGATGTAAAACAAAATAGATTAGTCTTTCCCATTGAAAAAGATAATAACTATGTCAATGCAATAGGCAGAAGTTTAAAAGGAGAGAAACCTAAATGGTATATCTATGGTAATGAAACCTATCCCTATGTAGCAGGTAACTCAGACAAAGCTGTGCTAGTAGAAGATTGTATATCAGCTTGTGTTTTATTTAGTGCAGGTCTCACTGGGATTGCAATACTTGGGACAAGTTTAAAAGATAGTTACATACCTGCATTTAAAAAATATAAAAAGGTTTATGTGTGTCTTGACAAAGACGCAACAAGCAAGGCTTTTGACATTGCCGACCAACTAAGGTATTATGTAGATACAGAAGTTAAGATACTTGATGATGATATAAAGTATCTTGGTAATTCTAAAATCCAGGAGATGTTTGGTGGGAGCTAGGAAACCATTAAGGAGGAGAATGATAGACGCATACAACAAAACTTTAAAGAGGGCAAGGAGAGACCCAAAGAATAGAAAGGAATATGCTGTTCGTGTTAGGTTACACAGAATAGAATTAATATTAATGAATAGGTATGATTACATACCATGGGCAAGATAGATATGAAAAAAATAGTAAGAGTTAGAAAGCTAAATGATATTGAAGAGTTTGACTGGGAGATAACATTTGAAGATGATACAAAGATAAACCATAAGCATGAACACTTTTTTGATTTAATAGAAAAAGGATTATCACAAGTAGTAAAGCCAGAGCCAAAGATAGAAAACAATCCAGAGCATCCACACTTCTTTGCAAAAGACCCAGAGGAAGAAGCACTTGATATAAAGAATCCAAGGAACAAAGAATTAATAAAACAGTTTAGGCATGATGCAAAAACAATGAAGGTAAGTGAATTTAATGCAAAGTACCCATCGAAAAAAGTACCTAAATAATTTAGTAAAGTTAATACAGTTGGCAGACACTTTTCAGAATAAGAAAATGAAACTAAGAATATTAAACAATATAGAGGCGGATGTTAGAAAGAAAACTTTTGAAACTTCTGATGAACAAAGAGTTTTATCAGAGGACAAAAAACAAAATAAATAAAAAGACTTTTACTAATGGCTCATACGAGCTTTACCAAACACTAGTAAAAGCATACGATGAATATCCAGAGATAGAATCTGTGGATATGGATACACTTCGCACACTACACTTTGATAAGTATAATCCTATGATTACTACTGCCAACAAAAGAAACTTAGAAGACTTGATTGATATTGTTAGTGAACAAGAAGTTCCCAGTGGGAAAGCAATAGAAGATACACTTAATAGAGTTTACATTAGAGACAAAGCCAAAGACCTGGCAAACATGGCAACAGATGTATTCAATGGTAAGACACATAACTTCCACATTATTCGCACATATCTAAACGACATAGACAATGTAAAAGAAAAAGAAATATTACCAGTATCATCAAACATAGAAGACATAATGAAAGGTGTAGATACATCTAACAATTATCATTTTAATATTCGGGAAATGCAGGATAGAATAGGAGGCATTGGCAAAGGTAACTTTGGTATTATCTTTGCCAGACCAGAGACAGGGAAGACAGCTTTCTGGGTTTCATTAGTCGCAAATGAGAACGGATTTGCCCATCAAAATATAAAGGTACATGCATTTGTTAATGAAGAGCCTGCAATTCGTACACAGATGAGACTAATTACTGCATGTTGTGGTATGTCTAGGGAGGAAATTGCGACAAATGTAGACATGGCTAAGGAAAAATGGTCTCAAATCAGCCCTAATATTAGACTGTATGATACTGTAGATTGGGATATGTCAGACTATGATTCCCACTGCGAACAGCATAATCCAGACTTATTAATCATAGACCAGTTAGATAAAGTTAATGTTGGTGGTGCATACAATAGACAAGACGAGAAGTTAAGAGAGATTTACAAACAAGCAAGAGAGCTTTGTAAGAGAAGAGATTGTTGTGTGATAGGTGTATCACAAGCAAGTGCAGATGCACATGATAGAGAAAGGATAGGGTTTGATATGATGGAGAACTCAAAGACAGGTAAAGCCGCAGAGGCAGATTTAATTATAGGTATTGGAAAGAAAGATGATTTAGAACAAACATCTATTGAGAGACATTTATCTATTAGTAAAAATAAAATGTCTGGTTGGCATGGTGTAATAACTACACAATTACAAGCAGAACTATCAAGGTTTGTAGACTGATGACAGTAGAGTTTTGGCAATGGTGGATACTACTTATGGTAACAATAAATACAACAGTAAATTTAGTTGTATTCTTTGTGGGAAGAAAATTTAGGAAACCAAAAAAATGAGAATACTATTATTAATATTGATTGTTTGTTTTTGTAATGCTTGTGCATTTATTGTTGCAAAAGAAACAGCTAAAGTTGTGGACATAATAACAGAAGATGACCCTAATCCAGAAAAGAAAAAAAAGATACTAGAAAACAAAAAGAAGAAACAAAATAAAGCTAAAGAGTTTTATTGCAGTAAAGTAAAAGATGTAGAGAAGTGCGGATGATTTCAACAGTAGATATAGAAACAACATACGATGATAATTTTAATCCATCTCCTTTTATTGCTACAAATAAAATAGTCTCAGTGGGAATAAACAAAGAATATTATTTCTTTAACCATAATGAATTTACTGGCGATGCATCTAAAAGTTTTCATGCAGTGCAAGATATACTAAATCAAACTACACTATTGATAGGACACAATATTAAATTTGATTTGATGTGGATGCTAGAAGCAGGATTTAAATACAGTGGTGCAGTCTACGATACCATGATAACTGAATATGTTTTACTTCGAGGGACAAAACAATCTTTAAAATTATCTGAGTGTTGTAAAAGAAGAAAGCTAGGAACTAAACTTGTAAACAAAGTAGACCAATACATTAGCGATGGTAAAACATTTGGAGAGATACCAATAGATATTTTAGAAGAGTATGGAAGAAAAGATGTAGACATAACAAAAGAGCTTTATGATTCACAGCAACATAATTTAAGAGAGGCAACACACTTACAACAAACAGTAAATCTGATGAATGAATTTTTATTAGTTCTCATTGAGATGGAAAGGAATGGTGTATTCATAGAAACAGATTTATTAGATGAAGTAGAAAAAGAATTTACAAAAGAATACCACCAAGTACAAAATAAAATTAAAACTATAATTCAAAGAGTTATGGGCGATACTCCAATTAATTTATCAAGCCCAGAACAATTATCATGGATGGTATACAGCAAGAAAGTTGTAGATAAAAAAGTATGGGCAGAAACATTTAACATAGGAATAGACAAAGCATCTGGTAGACAGAAGAGAAGAAAAAAATATTCACAAAATGAGTTTGAAGGTATCTTACATAAGTGGACAGAACCTGTTTACAAAACTTCTGCATTACAGTGTGAAGTTTGTTCTGGTGTAGGCTATGTACAAAAGTTTAAAGTAAATGGAGAGCCATACAAAAATAAATCTAAATGTTCTGCATGTAATGGAGAGGGTGTAAAGTATATTCAAAAAGAACAAATAGCAGGATTTCAAATAGCAACTAAGTATGCAAACGATGTATCAGAAGGTGGATTTAAAACTGATAAAGATACATTGAAAAGAATAGCATCATACAATTCTGGATTGATAAGAGAGTTTGTAGAATTAGTAACAAGACACAATGCACTAGAAGTTTGGCTTAGTACATTTGTAAAAGGTATTAAAGATGCATTGATTGGTAACTATCTACACCCTGCTTTTATGCAATGCATCACAGCTACAGGAAGATTATCTAGTAGAAATCCTAACTTCCAAAACCAACCAAGAGCAAAAACATTCCCCATTAGAAAAGTCATTCGTTCTAGATTTGATGGTGGTAAAATTATGGAGATAGATTACTCACAATTAGAATTTAGGGCGGCAGTATTTTTAGCACAAGATAAACAAGGTATAGAAGATATTGTTAATGGTGTAGATGTACACCAGTATACTGCAGATATAATTAGATGTTCAAGACAAGAAGCAAAGCCACATACATTCAAACCTTTGTATGGCGGTAAGTCTGGTACAGAAGATGAGAGAAGATATTACAAAGCATTTTTAGATAAGTATAAGGACATATCAAAGTGGCATACTGAATTAGAAAACAAAGCTATCAAAACTAAAATGGTTACTCTTCCCACTGGGAGACAATATTGTTTTCCATACATAAGAAGAATGTCCTGGGGTTCATCAAACTACCCTACACAAGTAAAGAATTATCCAGTGCAAGGATTTGCAACAGCAGACATTGTACCCCTTGCGTGTATTAATATATACAAACTGATGAAAGAACATGGGTGTAAAAGCCTATTAATAAACACTGTTCACGACTCAATAGTAGTCGATGTGTATCCGACTGAAGTAGAAGTTCTAAGTAAAATACTAAAAAAAGGTTGTCTCGATGTGAAAGATGAGTTAAAGTCAAGATACAACATTGATTTTAATGTACCTTTAGACATTGAGATTAAAATGGGATGTGATTGGTTAAATCTAGAAGATATAACTAATTAGTAACTTTTATACCCAGGAGGTATTTTATGAATGAATTAGCAAACATAGACGAAATGTCTAATGCTGATATTATGGATGCTATTGGTCAATCCAAAGGCACCAACCTACCTATCTTACCAAAGCTAACTATTAATAGAGATGCTACGGATGAAGAAGGTAATCAACTCCCAGTGGGAGTATTTAAAACTTATGATACTGTAAGTGAACAAGATGTGTTTGGTAAACCTGTAAAGATTAGGCCATTCATTAATAACTTTCAGTGGATGAAGTATGATGAAAATAAGCAGGAATATTCTAATAGAAGTGTTATCTTTCCTACATTAGATAGTCCGCAAGAAGATATTCTTGGCACTGAAAAGTGTGGAAGAGTACCTAGAAAAGAGTGGGATAATCTCACACCAGATAAATTAGTAGAACAAAAAAAGATTAGATGCTATCGTTTAGTCTATGGTCTACTTACTATGGATGGTAAAACTGCAGGAAAAGAATCTGTTAAATTAGAAAACTACCCTGTTCTTTACAGAGTATCTGGCTCTAATTTTAGCCCAATAGGTACAGCTATTGAAAGTTTAGGTAGAAGAAATAAAATTATGTTTAGGCATAACATTATTTTAGAAACTGACAGAAGAAAGACAGGTTCTAATGTTTACTATGTGGCTAAAACAAAGATAGATGATACTCAAATAGATTTCTCTGATAAAGACAGAGAGACTATGGATGTCTTCAAAGCAATAATTGAAAAAGAAAATGCTTCTGTGCTAGAGCTATACGATGCTGTTGTTAAGTCTAAAACTAGTCCACAAGACATGGCGGATGCTAAAGTTATTAAAGAAGTAACTGCCGCATAATGTCTAACGTAGTAGAACAACTACAAAACTTTTTGGCACAGGCTTGTAAAGAGCCTGTGTCTATGTCTGATGATATTGTTGAAGAGTTTGGCGAGTTATGTAAATCAGCACTAAGAAAACAATTTACGGAAGAAAGAGAAAAAAAATTTAGAATACGAATGTCTAACATTGGTAGACCTATCTGCCAATTACAGATGGAAAAGTTACATCAAGATTCTGACTTCGAAGAGATGTCTTATAATTCTAAACTTAGAAATATGTTTGGAGATATAATAGAGATTATAGTTTACGCTATGATGAAATCTTGTAATGTAAATATAGAAAGCTATCAAAAGAAAGTAAGTTATAAAATAAACGATACACTAGAAATGTCTGGTAGCACAGATGTAGAAATAGATGGTAAAGTTTATGATATAAAATCTGCTAGTCCATTTTCATATGATAAGAAGTTTGGAAAAGATGGCGGTGGTTTTGAAAAGGTAGCTGATGAAGATGTGTTTGGATATTTATCACAAGGTTATTTATATGCAGAGGCTTTGAATAAACCTTTCGGTGGATGGATTGTTATCAATAAATCTACAGGAGAAATACAGCTTACTGCTCCTCCCAGTGATGATACTAAATATAAAGACAAAGCATTACAGATAGCAAAAGATAATGCTGAAACTTTATTAGATAATAAACCATTTAAAAGATGTTTTGAAGATGAAGAAGAAACATTTAGACAAGTTAAAACTGGTAACAGAAAACTTGGAACGATATGTTCTTTCTGTTCTTTTAAACAACCTTGTTGGGGTGACGACCTACAATTTTTACCACAGCAACAATCAAAAGCTCGTAACCCAAAATGGTTTTGGTATACGAAAATTACACAACCTAAAGAGGATAGCAATGTCGAAGGGTAACGGAAAAGATAAGTTTGATTTTTCTAAGGGGATAACAATAGTTATATCCCCACATTCAGAAAGTTCATTTGCTTGTGGTATAGATAAATCTTATGGAGAAGAAACTGCAGAGAAACACGCAGTAAAAACAATAGCCATGGGTCTTTGCGACCTAGCACTTAATCATGCTGACATGGTATATGAAGTTGGATTAAAAGTTAGAGCGATGCAAGATGCCCAAATGTATGATGCTGACCTATCAGATTTAGAACAAGACAATGTGGAAAGCCTGGAAGAATGGATAAAAAAGTTAAGAAAACCAACGCTAAATTAAACTGCGATAATAAGTTTGACCTTGATTTAAAATATGGACAGATGCGTGAAAAACAAGTTCACAATATGTTTTACAATAAAAAGATTGAGGTCAAGACTGAAAGAGATTGGTGGGCCAAGACAGGAAACATAGCTATAGAAGTTGAATGTAATGGTAAACCCAGTGGGATTAGTGTAACTAAATGTGATTACTGGATACATGTTTTAGCCATAGGTAAAAAAGATTATTGTAAATTAGTTTTTCCTATTGACAGAATTAAAAAATTAGCTAAAAAATATAAGGATAAATCAAGAATGTTAGGAGATAGAAAAGCATCTAAGTGCATCCTAATACCCCTCAAAGAATTATTTAATAAGGAGAATATCGCTTAATGAAAAGTTTAGATATATTAAAACAAGCATCAAGTTATGTGGGAGACAGTAGAGAAAAAGAGTATGGTAATAAATTAAAGAACCATGACAACATCGCAAAGCTCTGGTCTGCCTACAAAGATATAGAGTTTACAGCTAGAGATGTAGCTGTAATGATGGCACTACTAAAGATTGCTAGAACAAAGCAAGGTAAAGTATCAGAAGATACCTTTATAGATGGTGCCGCATACATGGCAATAGCAGGAGATATACACGATGAACTTCATAATAAGTAGAGAACAAGTTGAGAAACTTGTAAGTTATCTATTCACCAGACCCTATAAGGAGGTGTATGGTTTAATAGAAATGCTATCTAAAAATTTAAAGACACTGGATGATAAGATTAATCCAGACTTTGTAGAAAAAGATGGAAACAAAAAAAAATAGTTCCACTTTAGTCAACCTCGAAGTGAAGCTGAATAAAGATGGAACTATAAGTTTTGATTATGATTTTGTTGACCCAGATACTTTTGTGTCTGAGGTTAACAGAGTCAATCCCGATTATCCTCACACCCACACAATAGCGGCTATGATTAGAAATACTGTTAACGAATTAGAATATGTTGGTAGTGAGATGCAAAAATTATTGAGAGCTGTCTAAATATTTTTTAGCTGTGCTGTTATAAGTGTAGGTTTCGTCTCTCATCCTATCCATCGCCATATCATACGCACTATTAAACACCTTATCTCTTTCTGCCTTTGGTATGTCATTTTTAAATGTGCCCATTTCAGAAAGCAACATGTAGTCAAACCATTTCATTGCTTCTTCTTTGTTAAATAAATTAAACTCTGTATTTAAATCTATACCTAATCCCTTACCAACTCTAATGTAGTTATCAGCATTTTCCATGTAACCAGAGTCTATTAGCTTTTGTAAAGTTATTATTGGGCTACCATCTTTACCTTCTTTAAAAGTAATGGTATCCTTATTGTATTCTGAAGCAGGTTTAAGAGCTTTAGTCATAACATCTACCATTCCTGCTCTAACACCAAACTCTGGCGTTTCAAATACTTCCATTACACTATGTGTTTCTTTTTTAAAATTAGGTAATGTCTTTTTATCTTCTTTTGTTTTAGATAAGCCATCCCAATTTATCCCTAGTTGATGCTGAGATAGCCAGTTGTTTGTCCTGTATCCCAGTGGGAGTTGGTACCCCATCTGTTGGCCTACTTCTCCTGTAGCATACAGATTAGAGTATGATTCATTTTTTAAAATATTTATTGTATTGTCTGATTGATACCAATTAGTATCGTAATCAATAACTGGCTCTTCTTTTTTTGGCGTATCTACAGTAGAGAAAACTGGATTTTCTTTTAACGGAGTGACCTTTAATTCTGGAACGTACATCGTCTCAAGCTCTGGCTCTCCTACTAATTTAGTTTTAAAATCCTCTACATACCCTTTAAATTTTTCTATCTTTTCTTTTGCCCCAACAAGTTTCTCAGTTACATAACTTGACCAACTACCTTTCTCTTCCTCGATAGGGTCATCGTCATCATAAAAACCCTCGCCTAATACGACAGTCTCTCCTAGTATTTCTTTTGTTTGGGTGCTTAGTGCTTTCTCTGTTTCTGACATAATTAATAATATTATTAAACTATTTCTTAACCAAACTACCACCAAAATATAATCCTATGATAGCTGACATTAGGTGTGTATCTAATGGTGTAATAACTACACCAAAAAATTCTTTATCTAATACTATTTCTTTTTGCTCTATTAAAAATAGAAACCCTCTAGTAAATTCTGTCCAAGTTAAATACACACTTGTATCAAAAAATACTGGCACTAGTTTTGGCCAACCAATAATAAAGAATACAGCAGTCAATGCAATAATTCTTCTTGTCCATTGAAAGCCTTTGTTATCATACGTTCTAGCTTTCTCAATGTGTTTCATTTGATTATCAGCTCTTGCTAATAATAATTTTTGTTCGTCTTGCTTTGCTTTTATGCTCTGCCCCCAGATGGACATAAATCCACCTAGAAGGCTAGAGCCTAGCATTGTAATCATTTCTACTGGTAAACCACCTAGCATGTAAATCTCCTTATACTATGTAACTAAATATAATTAAAATCAAAATAGCACCAAGAGCACCTGCAACTATCTTGCCTCTCTTACTTAAACCATTCCACATTTCTTTTATTTTATTCATACTTCCTCCTAGTTATCTAGTTTCTTATTTATATTTTTTATTTCTGCTTCTATTACTGCAAGTCTAACTTCCATTTTTGTAAACATTACGATGGCCTCTTCCATCCTGTCAATGTCTTGCTCCATTGCAGATATTCTTTGTGAGGTCATACCCCATGTAACCCCAAGAGCTAATACTACTCCAATAAACCAAACTGTGTCTTTCATATTCATAGTATTATCTCCTAATCAAATAAGTGTTCATCGCCCTTAAACATATTTAAAGGGGGCGTTGAATCCTTTGTTTCAAATCCTAAATCAGATGCTTTACTAAACTGTAAAAATAATTTTATTTCTTCTTATTAGAGAGGCAATACCATCAGGAAGCGCACAAATATCAGGTAATTTTTCATTTGATAGTGCTAATGATTTAGCTATTTTATTAAAATCATCTTTTGCCATATCAAAGTGATAATTTAAAAACGCAGTATCTGGCCCTCTGTGATATAATTCCGACACTACATAATCAACTAAAGCATCATAACTATACGCTGTGTTTCTTTTTTGTTGTTGTAGTAAGTAAGATGTTTTAATAAATCTTGCTTCATCTAAACTATACATTGATAAAAATTTATTAAAGTAATCATGCACATCTCTTTTTACTGTTGCTCTATCTTTAGTTATATACATTGCATTGTCTTTTTGAAATGCTATATCAAGAGCCGCATGAAAAGGTGTAGGCATAAATAATTTTATAGAGTCTCTCATTTCTTCTCTTGTTGGTTTTATATCTGTAAACGGAGATGCGTACTTTAAAAAATTAGGTAATGCATCAAATGCCGCCTTTGTCATTATCTGATAACCTGGTATTGAAAATACAGAACCAGGAGATAAACTTGGTGCGGAAAGTGTTGATGTTAAATCAGCTTGTATTAAATTACTAGGGACTCCATATAGAAATAAATCAGATACTCCTGCTTGGTACAATATTGTGCTAAGATTAGGTGCATCATCTTGAAACAATCTATTCCATAATCCTATCATAGAATCAACTGCTTGTACACCTACAATTCCATTAACTCCTGCGGTAAATAATCCACTTAATAAAAACGCACCAAAGCCTTTTACCTCACCATTTTTTACAGCATTTCTACCATGCTCCATTAATTGTGCTATG
>LULW01000829.1_pt1 | contig 12953 bp, 18 predicted proteins | sample 729531 | NCBI WGS metagenome assembly LULW01 (sample SAMN03860279, study PRJNA289734) | marine metagenome | biome: seawater column; feature: ocean; material: water; isolation source: Red Sea water column Station 108 - depth 10m | place: Saudi Arabia: Red Sea | collected 2011-10-15 | depth 10 m | reverse complement strand
AATTTAGCACCTTTAAATCTATTTCATTTTATAAAGAAAATTGAAAAAAAATTAGGTAGAAAAATCTCAGAAAAAAACTCTCCAAGAGAATGCGATATTGATATATTAGATTATGACCATAAATGCTTAAAATTGGACTGCGAAGGTGATAAAATAATTATTCCACATCCAAGGTTACATAAAAGGAATTTTGTTTTAATTCCACTTTATGAGATATCAAAAAAATGGACACATCCGAAATACAAGTTAAATATATCTCAATTATTAAAGCAAATTGACACGATTGACTTAAGATCTATTACAGTTGAATAAAAAAAATGATATAAGTTAGTATGTTAAAATCAAATGATTTAATAAATAAAGTAAAATCATACAATAAGTTTTTGAATCCTGAAACTTTGGATAAGGCATATAATTTTGCAGTAAAGGCTCATGAAAATCAAAAACGACACTCAGGCGACCCTTATGTTATACATCCAGTTGCTGTAGCTAATATATTAACAGAATTAAAATTAGATAGTGCAACTATAGCTACTGGACTACTTCATGATACAATAGAAGACACGCATGCTACTTATCAAACTATTAAACAGGAATTTGGTCAAGAAGTTGCTGATCTTGTCGAAGGTGTAACTAAAATTTCTGAGTTAGAAAATCAAGCTAAAGCAAATTCAAGAGCTGAGAATTTTAGAAAATTCTTCACAACATGCGAACAATTCATTCAATTGATAAACAAGAAAAAAAAGAGAGAATTGCTAGAGAAACAATGGAAATATATTCTCCCCTAGCAGATAGGATGGGCATGAATAGAATTAGGGACGAATTGGAGGACCTTTCATTTGAAGTTCTTAATCCTAAAGCTAGAAAACTAATCAAAGATCGACTTGATAAAATAAAGGAAAATAACTTAATAAGTTTTAATTCCGTTGCAGACGAATTTACTAAACTATTAAATGAAAACGACTTATCAGCAACTATTTACGGGAGAGAAAAAACTCCTTTTTCTCTTTGGAGAAAAATGCAAAGCAAAAGAATATCTCTTGAGCAAATAACTGACATTATGGGTTTTAGAATAATTTTAAACGATGTTTCTTCATGTTATAAATCACTTGGGATATTTCATAACAAATGGAATTGTATACCGGGAAGATTTAAAGATTATATTTCTTCCCCAAAAATAAATAAATATCAATCTTTACATACTGCAATAATAGGGCCAAATAAAAGACCTATAGAAATTCAGCTAAGAACAATGCAAATGCATGAATTTGCTCAAAGGGGAATAGCATCTCATTGGAAATACAAATCATCTGAAAAATTTAATTCATTAACATGGAAGGAATATGATTGGTTAGCTGATTTAGTAGAGATAATTGAAAAAAATGAAAATCCAGAAGATTTTTATGAATACACTAAATTGCAAATGTTCCAAGAAAATGTATTTTGTTTTACTCCAAAAGGGTCGGTTATAAAATTACCTAAAAATGCTACACCAATAGATTTTGCTTATGCTGTTCATACACAAGTTGGTGATACAGCAATTGGATCAGAAATAAACGGTAAAGAGTCACCCTTACAATCAATATTAAGAAATGGAGACGTGGTGAAGATAATTACATCAAAAAAAGTTTCACCCTCACTTCATTGGTTATCCTTGACTAAAACGGGAAAGGCACGTGCAGCAATTAGAAGGTATTGGCAATATAGAGAGAATTCTAAATTATCTAAATCTAAAAAATACAATACAACACTATGGATATCACTACCTGATCAGCCTGGAAAATTAGGAGATGTTACCACTATGATAGGTATAAATAATGTAAATATTTCCAGCGTAGAGATGGTAGAAAAAACTAAAAAAACTATAAATTTTAGATTTAATCTTATTATTCATGATTTGAAAAACTTTACAAAACTTATTAGTGAGTTAAAACAAAAAGAATATAACTTTAAAATTATAAGACATAAAAATAAAAAATATGCTTTCATCAAAAGACTCTTTGGCGGTTTTAAAAAAAACTAGAGCTCTTTTGGAAGGTCATTTTGTACTATCTTCAGGTCTACACTCATCAAAATATGTTCAATGTGCAAAACTATTGAGCAAACCTAGTTTAGCTTCAAAAATATGCCTCTCTTTAGCAAAAAAAATAAGAAAAGAATTTAAGAAAATAGACATTATATTATCACCAGCTATGGGCGGTATAGTTATTGGATATGAGATAGGTAGGTTGTTAAATAAGGAAACAATCTTTTGCGAAAGAGTAAATAAAAAGTTTCAATTAAGAAGAGGTTTTTCAATTAAACCTAAATCAAAAGTTCTTATAGTTGAAGATGTCATAACGACAGGCAAATCCAGTTTAGAATGCACAAAATTAATTAAAAAATTTAAATCTAGCAATATTGGTTTTGCTTGTATTATAGATCGATCAGAGAAAAAAACTTTAAAAATAAAAAATAAAAAAATCGTATCACAAATTAAAATTAACATTCCAACATACAAAAAAAAAAATATACCTCCTTTTCTCAAAAAAATTCCAATAACAAGACCGGGAAGTAGAAATTTAAAATGATACGTCTTGGTGTAAATATTGATCATGTAGCAACCTTGAGGAATGCAAGAGGCGAAGATCATCCAAATATTTTAAATGCAGCAAAATTTGTGATGAAAAATGGAGCTGATTTAATAACAATACATTTAAGAGAAGATCGACGTCATATAAAAGATAATGATCTTAAAATATTATCTAAATTTAAATCAATCCCTATCAATCTCGAGATGGCTTGTAATAAAAAAATGTTGAACATTGCTCTAAAAGCAAAACCTTCATATGTTTGTATAGTTCCAGAAAAAAGAATAGAAATCACAACAGAAGGAGGGCTTAATCTTAAAAAAAATTTTCAGGCATTAAAAGCAAACATTAATATTTTAAATAGAAAAAAAATAAGAACAAGTTTGTTTATAAATCCAAAAATTCAAGATATTAAATTATCTAAACTAATTGGCGCTAAATGTATTGAAATTCACACAGGCACAATCTCAAGAAAAATAAAATCCAAAAAAAAATATCAAAAAGATTTAAAAAATATAATTGCATGTTGCAAATATGCAAATGCAATTGGTCTTGAGGTGCATGCTGGCCATGGACTTGATTATAAAACTGCAAAAATTTTATCTAAACTAAAAGAAATTAAAGAATTTAATATAGGCCATTTCATAATAGGAGAGTTAATTTTTTTCGGAATTAATAAAGTTATAAAAAAATTTAAAAAAATATGTAAATGATATGATAATTGTTGGTAATGGCGTTGATATTGTTGAAAATTCAAGAATTAAAAAATCAATTAAAAATATTAAGTTTATAAAAAGAATTTATTCATCCGAGGAAGTTAAAAAATCAAAATTAAAAGCTGATAAAGTAAGTCATATCAGTAGTCAACGACAAACTAGGCAAACCTTTTATTAAAATAAATGATAAAATCAGATCAATAATCTTAAAAAAAAATAGATTTAAATCATTCAAAATATTTTTATCTTTATCTGATCAAGATAAACATTCTATTGCCTTTGTTATTTTAAGTGGGTTAAAAAAATGAAAAAAATATTTATTGAAAATGCAATAACAATTTTTTATGCATTAATTATTGCTATTATTATTAGATCATTATTAATTCAACCTTTCTATATACCTTCCTCGTCTATGGAACCTAATTTGTTAGTCGGTGATAGATTGTTTGTAACAAAATATTCTTATGGTTATAGCAAGCACTCTTTTCCCTTTAGTCCACCTATATTTAAAAATAGGATTCTATTTCAAAAACCTAAAAGAGGTGATGTAGTAGTATTTAAAACGCCAGCAGATAATAGAACAGATTATATAAAACGTCTTATTGGCTTACCTGGTGATACTATTCAATTTATTGATGGCAATATCTATTTAAACAACTTAGAAATATTTAAAAATCTTAAATCAAAAAATCAGTTCGTATTTTGTGGATCAAATAAGATTGAAAGTAATTTCTTTAATGAAAAATTTTCAAATGGAAAAGAATTTAAAACAGCATATTTTAGTAGTTTTACTCTTCAAAATACAGATTTATTTGTAGTACCAGAAGATCATTATTTTTTTTTAGGAGATAATAGAGATTGTTCAAAAGATAGTAGATTTTTAACAAGCGTTGGATATGTTCACAAAAATAACTTAGTTGGTAAAGCACGTTTTATTTTCTTTTCTTCAGATAAAAATATCGGAAGTATATTTGCATTCTGGAAATGGAACAAATCTATTCGATTTGACAGATTTTTTAAGAAAATTATTTGATGAAAATTGATTATTCTAAACTTGAGAAAAAAATAGATTATAAGTTTAAAAATAAAAATTTACTTGTTCAAAGTCTTACTCATAAAAGTTTTAATAAAATGAATAATAATGAAAAAATAGAATTTTTAGGAGACAGAGTTTTGGGTTTAGTTATCGCAAAAAAACTTTTAGAGATCTATCCAGAGGAAAAGGAAGGAATTTTGGATAAAAAATATGCTTCATTAGTAAATAAAAAAACTTGTTTAGAAATCGCTAAAAGTATTAATTTGCAAAATTATATTTTAATTTTTAATCCTAGAAATAGATCAGTTACAATTGAGGATAAGGTGATATCAGATAGTTGTGAAGCTTTAATTGGAGCTATTTACCTTGATAGGGGATTTAATATAACAGAGAAAATTATATTAGAATTGTGGAAAGAAAAAATAAAAGAAAGTGTGATTACTCAAATTGATGCAAAAACAAAACTTCAAGAATTTTCATTGAAAAAGTTCAAAAGACTGCCTACTTATAAAATAATCTCTAATACCGGCCCAAGACATAAGCCTATTTTTAGAGTTGCTGTAAAATTACAAAATACGAAATTTTATAATGGTGAGGGAAAGTCTAAAAAAGAAGCAGAGCAGAATGCAGCTTTACTTTGTTTAAATGATAATTTGATTTGATGAATTGGGACGATACAGGTTTTTTACTTTCAAAAAATAGATATAACGAAAATTCTCTTATTTCGGAATTTTATACTAAAAATCATGGAAAAATATCGGGTATCGTTTTTGGTGGCACCTCAAAAAAAATCAAAAATTATCTTCAAATTGGTAATCAACTTTTTCTAAATTATAACTCTAAATCTGAGAATAAATTAGGATATTTTAAATTAGAAATCCAAAAAGTTTATTCACCTATATATTTTGAAAATTCTCAAAAACTTTCATGCATTAATTCTGCAATGAGTTTAATTCGTTTATTAACAGCTGAGTCTCAATCTAATATTAAAATATTTGACCTTATTGAAAAATTTTATTTGATACTCTCAAATGATGAGTGGTTAAAAGATTATATTTTTTGGGAATTAGAATTACTTAAGACCATAGGTTTTGATTTAGAATTAAGTAATTTTGCAACTAAAGAGTTATTAGATGATAAAATAATATATGTAGTTAAATCTAAAAATGAAAAAAAGATAATACCAAATTTTTTAATTGATAAGAAAATTGTAGTTAATGATTTGAATATACTTTTAAATGGATTGAAATTAGTAAGTGATTTTTTAGAAAAAACCATATTAAAACCAAATAACTTAAACTATCCAATTAGCAGAACTCAGTTCATAAATTCACTGAGATAATTAAGGTAAAATTTCATTTAATCTATCTGCATAATAACTAACTATTGCGTTCGCACCAGCTCTTTTAAAACTCATTAAATTTTCAAATATCGCATCTTTATTTATTATTTTTTTTTCTACAGCATTGGATAACATGCTATATTCACCAGAAACTTGGTATGCAAAAACTGGGATTTTAAATTTATTTTTTATTGATCTGATAATATCAAGATAGGGTAAACCAGGCTTTACCATGACCATATCTGCACCTTCTTTTATATCTAAAGCCACCTCTCTTATTGCTTCATCATAATTCCTAAAATCCATTTGATAAGTTTTTTTATCTCCTTTTAAGGCAACCTTAGATCCTACGGCATCTCTAAAAGGTCCATAAAAGTTAGAGGCATATTTAACTGCGTAAGAAAGAATTTGAGTATTTTTGAAATTTCCTTTGTCTAGAGCTTTTCTAATTTTACCAATTCGTCCATCCATCATATCTGACGGTGCTAACACATCACATCCCATTTGAGCTTGTAATAAAGATTGCTGAATTAAGATCTCTATAGTTTCGTCATTCATTATATTGTTTGATTTGAGAATTCCATCATGACCATGGTTTGTGTAAGGATCCAGAGCTACATCACACATTATTCCAATTTTGTTTTTGTATCTTTTTTTTATGTATTTTATAGCTTTACATACTAAATTATCTTCATTTAGAGCTTCATTTCCTAAATCATCTTTTAATTTAGGTGATGTATAAGGAAATAAAGCAACCATAGGTATCTGATTTTTAATAGCTCGATCTAAGATTATTCCCAATCTATTAATAGAATATCTATATACACCTGGCATAGATTTTATGGGCTGGGTCTTGTTTTTACCCTCAATCAAGAATACAGGAAGTATGAAGTCATTCGGTGATAAATTGTTTTCTGAGACAAGTCTTCTTGACCAGCTGTTTTTTCTATTTCTTCTTAGTCTTAAACTAGGATATTTACCTGTAATCATATTTAATTTTATTTTAAAAATGCGACAAATGTAATATACACATATATAGTAAAAAAGGTACAAAGCAATCACGATGACAGTTGAAAATACAAAGATAATAAATTTAAATGTAAAAAAAGAAGAACGAGTTTTAGATTTTAGCGACTTCCAAAAACAAGAAATAAAATTTGACATCTCAAAACTTCAAGAAGCGTATAAAAGGAAATAAAGCAAGAGGTCTTTATTGGACTAAACCTGACAGATCTGGCAAAGAAGTAATGAGGGAAGGGGCGATAAATGAATCTGCATATAGTGAATTCGTTAAAGATTACGATAATACTTACTTTAAACATGTGTATGATGTTTTGTCCTCAAAGTATAAATTAGGTAGGATGAGAATTTTACTTAAGGAACCTCGATCAACTTTAAGTTGGCATAGAGACCCAGAGCCTAGATTGCATATACCTATAATCACGAACCCTGGTTGTATTATGGTTATAGATAATGTTGCTAAACACATGCCAGCAGATGGATCGGTTTGGATTACAAATAATACAAAATACCATAACGCCTTTAATGGTGGTGAAGAAAATAGAATACATCTTGTTGCATGTGTTTTAGATTACAAGTTCAACTAATTTGAAAAAAATTTTTATTTCCTCAGATCACGCCGGATTTAAATTAAAAGAAGACATAAAAAAACACCTTAAAAGTTTAAGATTAAATTTTAATGATCTTGGACCTGTAAATGATAATAGTGTTGATTATCCTGATTACGCACATAAATTAGCAAAAAAAGTCAAAATTAGTAAAAATAATGTTGGAATCTTAGTATGTGGTTCAGGTACAGGAATGAATATTGCGGCAAATAAGCATAAAAATATACGTGCAGCTCAGTGTTTTAACGCAAAATCTACCAAATTATCCAGATTGCATAATGATGCAAACATCATTACATTGGGTTCTAGATTAATTAGTAAAAAAAATGCTTTCAAATTTATAAAAATTTTTTTAAATACTAAATTTGATGGTGGTAGACACTTAAGAAGGGTTAGAAAAATTTAATTATGTCTAGTGAAAAGAGTTATTTAAATGATAGCTATAAAAGTTTTTTTGAGGATGGTTTATCCGTAAAAGATCCTGAGTTATATAAAGCTATTAAAGATGAACTAATAAGACAACAACAACACATTGAGTTAATTGCTTCAGAAAATATAGTTTCTCAAGCTGTCTTGGAAGCCCAAGGTTCAGTATTAACAAACAAATATGCAGAAGGCTATCCAGGTAAGCGTTATTACAACGGTTGTGAACATGTTGATGTCGCAGAAAATCTTGCAAATGATAGATTAAAAAAATTATTCAATTGTAAATTTGCAAACTCTCAACCTCACTCAGGTGCACAAGCTAATGGTGCTGTATTTTTAGCTCTATTAAGTCCAGGTGATACATTTATGGGAATGAGTTTAAATTCTGGTGGACATATAACGCACGGTTTAAAAATTTCAATGTCAGGTAAATGGTTTAATGCAATCAGTTATGATGTTGATAAGAAATCTGAACTCATAGACTATGATAATGTTGAAAAACTTGCTTTAGAACATAAACCGAAATTAATTATAGCTGGTGGAAGTGCTTACTCAAGAGTAATAGATTTTAAAAGATTTAGAGAAATTGCTGATAAAGTTGGTGCTTATCTCATGGTTGATATGGCACATTTTTCTGGCTTAGTTGCAGGAAAAGGGTATCCAAACCCATGTGATCATGCTCATGTTGTTACATCAACAACACATAAAGTTTTTAGAAGTGCAAGAGGTGGAATAATTTTAACTAATCATGAGGATCTTGCGAAAAAATTTAACACTGCAGTTTTTCCAGGATATCAAGGTGGTCCTTTAATGCACGTTATCGCAGCTAAAGCCGCAGGTTTTCTAGAAGCTTTACAACCAGAATTTAAAGATTACATAAAGTCAGTCCTAGCGAATGCAAAAATGTTAGCTGAAACTTTAAAAAATAATGGTTTTAAAATTTATTCTAACGGAACTGATACACATTTAATGTTGGTAGATTTGAGACCTTACAATGTTAAAGGTAATCTTGCTGCTGAGAGTCTTTCAAGAGCAAACATTACTTGTAATAAAAATGGAATTCCTTTTGATACTGAAAAGCCAATGATTACCTCAGGTATAAGATTAGGAACTCAAGCAGCTACAACACGTGGCTTTGGTTTAAATGAATTTAAAACTGTTGGTGAATTAATTACAAAAACTTTAAAGGGATTATCCGAAAATCCAAATGATAACAGCAAAGTAGAAAATGAAGTAAAAAATGAAGTTATTTCTTTAACTTCATCATTCCCGATATATAAAAACTTGTAGTAAATGATTTGTCCTTGTGCAAAAAAAGGTGAAACCTCGGTTGTGGATTCACGTCCAACCGAAGATGGTACTGCTATTCGTAGAAGACGATTATGTGTTTGTGGTGAAAGATTTACGACTTTTGAAAGAATTCAACATAGGGAATTAATGGTAATTAAAAAAAGTGGTCGAAAATCATCCTTTGATAGAGATAAACTTGCAAAATCAATTTATATAGCTTTAAAAAAAAGGCCATTAGATACGGAGACAGTTGAAAAATTTATTAGTAAAATCTCAAGATCAGTTGAGGATCTTGGACAGAATGAAATTTCATCTAATACTATAGGTACTATGGTTATGGACGGATTAAAAGAACTAGATCCTGTTGCTTACGTAAGATTTGCATCTGTGTACAGAAATTTTAGAGAAGAAAAAGATTTTGTACAATTCGTGGACAAACTTGATGTCTACAAAAAAAGATAAATTTTCAACTAAAGATAAATTATATATGGAGATAGCCTTGAAACTGGCTAAATCTCGATATGGTCATACAGGATCAAATCCTTCTGTTGGATGTGTGATTGTTAAACACGATAAGATTATTTCTATTGGTCAAACTTCAATAAATGGTAGACCCCATGCGGAGTCTAACGCAATAAAAAACTCAATAGACAATTTAAATGGATCAAAAATGTATGTGACCTTGGAACCTTGTTGTCATCATGGTATGACACCACCTTGTACAAATTTAATCATAAAATCTAAAATTTCAGAAGTAATTTATTCAGTTCCAGATGTTGACACTAGAGTTAAGAATAAAACCTTTAAAATTCTAAAATCGAAAAAAATTAAAGTAAGAAAAGGACTCTTAGAGGAAAAAGTTAAAAATTTTTATTCAACATATTTTTTTAATAGAAAAAAAAAATTGCCATATGTTACTGGTAAAATAGCAGTTTCAAAAAATAACTTGATTTATAGTAAATTAGATAAGAAAATTACAAACACTAAGGCTGATAAATTTACCCATTTATTGAGATATAAAAATGATTCATTAATGATTTCATATAAAACATTAAATAATGATAATCCAAAATTAAATTGCAGATTAAACGGGGTAAAGAAATATTCTCCAAAAAGAATTATTTTAGATAGTAAACTTAATACTAATATTAACAGTTTTATAATAAAAACAGCTAACAAATCTAATACTATTATTTTTTACAATAAAGCAGGTAATTCACAAATTTTAAGTTTTAAAAAAAAGGGGATAAATTTAATCAGATCTAAAATTGATAATAAAGGAAGATTTGATATCAAAATTATATTAAAAAAATTATATAAATTGAACTGTAGAAACTTATTAGTAGAAGGAGGTGATGAGTTAACAAATTATCTTTTGAGGAACAAAATTTTCAATACATTTTATTTATATAAAAGTGATAAAAAAATCTCAAAAAAAACTGAATATTTGAATTTTAATAGTTTAAATTTATTGAAACAAAAATATAAAAAGAAAAAAGACTTAAAACTAGATTTAGGAAAAAATAAAATAACATTATATAAAATTTAAAATGTTTAATGGAATAATATATAATCAGGGTATAATTAAAAAAATTGTTAAAAGACCTAAAGGTATTAATATTTTTGTAAAAAGCAATCTTAAAGTATCTAAAAAAGATATTGGATTATCGATAGCCTGTGATGGTGTATGTTTAACATTAATTTCTTATAAATCACAATTGATGGAGTTTTATCTTTCAAATGAAACAATAATTCGATCTAAATTTAAATATATAAAGCATAAAGATATGATTAATTTAGAGCTACCACTAAAATATGGAACAAAAATTTCAGGACACATTTGCCAAGGTCATGTTGATACAGTTGCGAAAGTTTTAAGTATAAAAAAAATTGATAAATCATTTATTTTTGACTTTGAGATACCTAAGAAAGAGAGAAAACATCTTATTGAAAAGGCTTCAATTTGTGTAAATGGAATATCACTTACGATTTCAAAAGTAACTAAAAAAGGTTTTCAAATTTGGATAATTCCACATACCTATAAAGAAACTAATTTATCAAAACTCAATAAATATGATTTAGTAAATATTGAGATAGATATCTTGTCTAAATACGTTAGAAATTATTTTTATGAAAAAAAATAATTTTGCACCTATAGAAACAATAATAAGTGTAGCTAAAAAGGGAGGCATGTTCATATTAGTTGATGATGAAAAAAGAGAAAACGAGGGTGATTTAGTGATTTCATCATCTGACTCAACAGCAAAAAATATCAATTTCATGGCAAAACATGGTCGTGGTTTAATTTGTTTAGCACTAGACAGTTTACAAGCTAAAAGATTGAATTTATCTTTAATGTCACCTGTAAATCAATCGAGAAATAAAACAGCTTTTACAATTTCTATAGAAGCAAAGAAGGGGATTACAACAGGTATATCTGCCAAAGATAGAGCTAAAACAATTAAGATCGCATCAAAAAAAAATGTTAGTAAAAAGGATATAGTATCTCCTGGTCACATTTTTCCAATTATTGCTAAAGATGGTGGGGTTCTTGTAAGAGCAGGTCATACAGAAGCCTCTGTTGACATATCAAAACTCGCAAAAAAAAATAATTCAGCAGTCATTTGTGAAATTATGAACGAAAATGGCACAATGGCTAAAGGCCAAGATCTATTTGATTTTGCAGAAAAGCATAAGCTTAAAATTGGAAAAATAGAAGATTTAATAGCTTATAGGTTAAAAAAAGAAAAACTAATAAGGTTAAAAAAGCAAAGTCAAATTAGTGTCAAAAACCAAAAATATAAAATTAGAATTTATGAGAATTTATTAGATGGTGCAGAACACTTTGCTCTTGTAAAGGGTAAAATCAAAAGAGGTATCACTCCAAGAGTAAGAGTAATTTCATCAAATATTGTTCAAAATTATCTTATAAACCAAAAGTTGCCAAATTCATTTAATAAAACTCTAAATTATTTTAAAAAATACCAAAATTGCGTTTTAGTGTTTATAAAAGACTCTAATTTAAGGTCAGTAACACAGACATTAAAAAAATATAAGAATAAAGAATTTATCAAAAAGGGAAATGATAAATCAATTAAAAATTATGGAATTGGAGCTCAAATAATCAAAGATCTAAAAATTAAAAATATGATATTAATAACTAGATCTTTAAAAAAAGTTATTGGACTTGATGGGTATGGAATTAAAATTAAGAAACAGGAATTGATATAATGAATAAAAAAATTCTAATTGTTTTAGCTAATTATTATAAAGATATAAGCGATGGTTTACTAAAAAGTGCTTTGAAAAATATACCCAGATCAAACCGTATAAAGATTATTAGAGTTCCAGGTGTTTTTGAAATCCCGATTACAATATCAAAAAATTCAAAAAAATTTGATGCATTTTTGGCTTTAGGTTGTGTAATAAAAGGTCAAACACCTCATTTTGATTTTATTTCGCAAGCATCCACTAACGCAATAATGGATATATCTGTAAGTCAAAAAAAACCAGTTGGTAATGGTATTATTACTTGTTTAAACATGAAACAAGCAAAAGCTAGAAAAAGCAAAGGCGCTGAAGCTGCAAACGCGGTGTTTTCAGTATTATCACAAAAATGAAGACTTACTTTAAGCCTAAAAATAATCCTAGAGTAATCATTATTCAAAAACTTTATGGGAAATTTTATAATGAAGATAATGATTTAGATTTTCCTAAACATAGGTTTAAAAAATTTATTAAAGATATTGTTTTGGGCACTATTGAAAGAAATGATCTTATTTTAGATGAGTTGAATAACATACTTGGGGATCATTTTATTTCTAAAAAGTTAGATAAAATTTTTCAAACTATTCTTAAAGCTGCAACTTATGAATTTATGTATAAACCAAATTTATCAATAAATATTATTATTAAAGAATATTTGAATTCATCTAATTTTTTTCT
>LULW01001369.1_pt1 | contig 12963 bp, 12 predicted proteins | sample 729531 | NCBI WGS metagenome assembly LULW01 (sample SAMN03860279, study PRJNA289734) | marine metagenome | biome: seawater column; feature: ocean; material: water; isolation source: Red Sea water column Station 108 - depth 10m | place: Saudi Arabia: Red Sea | collected 2011-10-15 | depth 10 m | reverse complement strand
CCCCAGGAGAGGGACAGCTGCGAGCGCACCTTGTCCTCGGGCGTGAAGGCCAGCAGCGGCACCGGGCCCCGCAGCCGGGACATCCGGCGGGCGGAGTCACCGGAGGTCGTGAAGGCCACGACGTACTTGGCGTGCACCCGCTCGGCCACCTCGGCGGCGGCCTTGGCGATGACGCCGGACTTGGTGTGGGGGTCCCAGTCGATGGCGTCCAGGCCGGTCTCGTGGGCGCTCTCCAGGGCGTGCAGCTCGGTGGCGGCGATGATCCGGGCCATCGTCTCCACGGTGTGGACGGGGTACTCCCCCACGCTCGTCTCGCCCGAGAGCATCACGGCGTCGGCGCCGTCGAGGACCGCGTTGGCGACGTCGGAGGCCTCCGCGCGGGTCGGCTGGGGGTTGCCGATCATCGACTCCAGCATCTGGGTGGCGACGATGACGGGCTTGGCGTTCAGGCGCGCCTTGCGGATGACCTGCTTCTGCAGGAACGGCACCTCCTCCAGCGGGCACTCCACCCCGAGGTCGCCGCGGGCGACCATGAAGCCGTCGAAGGCGGCGATGACCTGGTCGAGGTTGTCGATGGCCTGGGGCTTCTCGATCTTGGCGATGACCGGCACCATCACGCCGACCTCGCGCATGATGCGGCGCACGTCCTCGGCGTCCTGGGCGTCGCGCACGAAGGACAGGGCGATGAAGTCCACGCTCAGCGACAGCGCGAAGCGCAGGTCGGCCTCGTCCTTGGCCGAGAGCGCGGGGACGGAGACCGCCACCCCGGGCAGGTTGATGCCCTTGTTGTTGCTCACGCGCCCGCCGACCAGCACCTCGCAGCGCACGTCGGTGTCGTCCACCTCGAGCACCCGCAGCCGGATCCTGCCGTCGTCGATGAGGATCGGGTCGCCGGCCGAGACGTCGCCGGGCAGGCCCTTGTACGTCGTGCCGCACACCTCCGCGTCGCCGGGGACGTCGCGGGTGGTGATCACCCACTCCTGGCCGCGACGCAGGTGGGCCGAGCCCTCGGCGAAGGTCTCGAGCCGGATCTTGGGGCCCTGGAGGTCGGCGAAGATGCCGACCCCGTGGCCGCTGGCGTCGGACGCCTCGCGGACCAGGCGGTAGGACTCCGCGTGGTCCTCGTGGCTGCCGTGGCTCATGTTCAGCCGGGCGACGTCCATCCCGGCGTACACGAGCTCGCGGATCCGCCGGGGCGACGCCGTTGCCGGCCCCAGCGTGCAGACGATCTTCGCTCTACGCACGCGCACACCCTAGCGAAATGTTGGATCGTTCAAAGCACCGCGGGAGGTCGAGCCCGCCGATCGTGCGCCGGCCTCCCACAGCGCCGCCGCGGCCGCGGCGGTGCGGCGCACGTTGTCCGACGCCGCGTCGAGCAGGTCCCCCAGCGGCAACGACGCGGGCACGGTCCCGAGCACGGCCAGCGCGCCCTCGTCGCGCAGTGCCTCGGCACCGGGGCCCAGGCACCCTCCCACGACGAGCGCCGGGACGCCGTGCCGGCGCGCCAGTCGCACCACGCCCACAGGTGCCTTGCCGTGCAGGGTCTGGGCGTCGACCCGTCCCTCACCGGTCACCACCAGGTCGGCGCCCTCCACCGCCTCGGACAGGGACACCGCCTCGGCGACCACGTCGAAGCCGGGTCGCAGCCGGGCGCCCAGTGCCAGCGCCGCCAGGCCCAGGCCACCGGCGGCACCGGCGCCCCGGGTGTCGCGGTGATCGACCCCGACGGCCGCCGCCAGCGCGTCCGCCCACCGGCCCAGCGCGGCGTCGAGCTCCGCGACCTGGTCGGGTCGCACCCCCTTCTGGGGGCCGAAGACGGCCGTGGCCCCCCGCTCCCCGAGCAGCGGGTTGTCGACGTCGCAGGCGACCTCCAGGTCCACCCGAGCCAGACGGTGGTGCAGGTCATGGAGGTCGACGACGGCCACCCTCCCGACCCAGCCGGGCCCCGGACGCACCTCGTCGCCGCGCTCGTCGAGCGCCCCGATCCCGGTCCGGTCGCCGTGCTCGAAGGTCACCAGCTTCATGTGTCGCCTCGTTCTTCCCAGGGGGTGGTTGCTCGGGCCGTGCGGGTGGGCGGTCAGCTGACGGCCAGGGCGCCGATCTTCTCGAAGGTCCGGAAGACGTCGGCCTTGGCCAGGGCGACCTCGGGGTCGGAGACGTCGCGGGGGAAGGGCAGCTTCATGTCGATGTCGTCGGCCATCCGGCCGCCCTTGGCGAAGACGAGGATCCGGTTCGACAGCTCGACGGCCTCACCGACGTCGTGGGTCACGAAGACCACCGTCTTCTTGGTCTCCTGCCACATGTTCTGCAGCTCCGCGCGCAGCGAGCGGGCCGTGATGGCGTCGAGGTGGCTGAAGGGCTCGTCCATGAAGAGCACGTCGGGCTCGGTCGAGAACGCCCGGGCGATGCCGACGCGCTGCTGCATGCCGCCCGAGAGCTCGCCGGGGTACTTCTTGCCCTTGTCGCCGAGCTGCACCATGTCGAGGTAGCGCTGGCAGCGGGCCCGGGTCTCCTCCGAGCGGTCCTTCTGGACGAACAGCAGGTTGTCCATCACCGTGCGCCACGGGAGCAGCCGGGCGGCCTGGAAGACGTAGCCGGCGGCGGCGGGCTTGCCCTGCTGGGTGATCGTGACCTGCCCGTTGGTGGGGGTCTCGATGCCGCTGAGGATGTTCAGCAGCGTGGACTTGCCGCACCCCGAGGCGCCGACGATCGAGACGAACACGTGTCCGCTGATCTCGAGGTTGACGTTCTCCAGCGCGACGACCTTGTCCTCGCCGGTGCCGAACTCCTTGTGCAGGTTGTGGACCTTGATGTCAGCCATCGATGCTCCTGTTGTCGTGGTCGTCGCGAACAGATCGCGGACCGGTGGTGACCTGGGCGATGCTCTGCAGCGCCGCGGTGTTGGCGTTGGTGACCTCCTGCGCCACGGTCGTGGCTCCCGAGGCGTCGAAGTTCTGCTCGACCACGTCCGGGCCGTTGACCTCGGGGCGCCAGCGGAAGAAGTAGCGGGAGAGCCGGTCGAACATGAACTTCTCGAACAGCAGGGCGAAGATGACGAAGAAGAACGCGTAGCCGATCACGCCGTGGGCGCGGTGGGCGTCGTACCAGAACTTGATCGTCCACCCGGCGCCGTCCTGGCCGCCGAAGACCTCCGCGACCACGAGGCCCTTCCAGCCCAGCGCGAAGGCGTACCTGCCGGCCGCGAACATGAAGGGCATGAGCGAGGGGATGAGGACGTGGCGGATGGTGTCGGCGCGGGAGACGTCGAAGGCCCGGGCCATGTCGTAGAGGTCCAGGGGCGCGTTGCGCACGCCCTCGCGGACGTTGATGATCACGAACGGGATGCCCGTCAGCACCACGGTGATGATCGGGCCGAGGTCGCCGAAGCCGAAGGCGAGGCTGCAGAACAGCGCCCAGGCCAGGTTGGGCATCGCCAAGATGGCGACCACCCAGTCGTTGAAGAAGGCGTTGACGTTCTTCGACAGGCCCATGCCCAGCCCGATGACGGTGCCGATCGCCATGGCGATGGCCATGCCGATCCCCAGGCGCTTCAGCGAGATGCCGAAGGTCTCGTAGAGGTTCTTCGGCGCCAGGGTGTCGCCGCGGACCTCGTCCCACATGAAGGAGAAGACCTCGCTGGGACGGGGCAGGACGTCGACGGCGAAGGGCCAGATGGACCCGACCACCTCGATCGAGGCGACCCAGACGACCAGGCAGATCACCGGGAGGGTCAGGCGTCCGCCGAGCGGGCCCTTGAGGGCGCGGACCACGGGGTGGGGCCGGCGTCGGCCGGGCTGCTGTCGGGCACGTGAGCCCATGGTTCCCTCCTGGGGACTGCTCGTGTCTGTGGCGGTCATGACACCGTCGCCCGCCAGGCGAAGAAGCGACGCTCGATCACTTCGAGGACGACCTTCTCGAGGAACAGGGCGAAGACGTAGAAGGCGAGGATCCAGGTCAGGAACTCGGGGAGCCGGAAGAGCTGGCTGGCCGTGCGCATCTCGAAGCCGATGCCGCTGGAGGAGGAGAAGACCTCGGTGAGGACCGTGACCTTCCAGGCGATCGAGAACCCGAAGCGGACGCCGGTGAAGATGAAGGGGGCCAGGTGGGGGATCACGATCTGCCGGTTGCGGCGCACCACGCCCACCCCGAAGGACTTCGCCATGTCGATGAGGTCCTTGGGCAGCGACTTGATGCCCTCGGCCACGTTGACGCTGATGAGAGCGAAGGTCGTCAGCACGATCGCGATGATCGGGCCGTAGGGCCGGTTGCCGAAGATCTGGTCAGGGTGTCGGCGAAGTCGCCGGGCACCTTGCCCGAGGCCCACAGGTCGCCGAAGGTCTGGAAGACCGCGATGGGGCCGGGCAGCAGGTTCTCGTCCATCAACCGGCCCGAGGCGAACTCCCACAGGCCCAGGAAGAAGACGTACCCCCCGATCCGTGAGGCCGCGATGCCGGCCCGCTCCTTGCGCTTGGCCTTGCGGAGCCGTTCCTCCTCGCTGTGTCGAGGTGGTTCGGTCACCGGCGGGGCTACAACGGTCGCCACGTTCTCTCCTCTGCGTCGGGCATCCGCTGCGGACGCCGGCTCTCGCTTGGTAGGGCGTGCGGGCGGCCCGGCAGGGCCGCCCACACGGGTGGGTCGGGTCAGCTGGGCTGGAGGACCTCGAAGCGGGGCGAGGGGGCATCCGGCGCCAGGTAGTTGGCGTTGTCCGGGTCGAGGTTCTTCATCAGGTCCCAGATCGCGGTCTCGCTGGCGACCCACTCCTCGCTGTCGAGGAACGGGCTGTCGACGAACCAGTCGTTGTCACCGCTCACGAACTCGGTGATGAACGCGATGTCCTCGTCGGACTCCACGGAGAAGTGCTGCGGGTACTTCGCGACCGTCTCCGCCTTCTGCTCCTTCCACATGTCGATGCCCGTCTGCCAGAGCTCCAAGAAGGCCACGGCGAGGTCCTCGTTGGCGTCGAACCACTCCTCGGTGGCCGTGAAGTTGTTGCCGAGCACGTGCAGCGCACCGTCGGAGTCGGGCGCGAACTCCTTGTAGAGCTGGAAGGGCAGCTTGCCGTCGTACATCAGCTCCAGCTCGCCCTTGCGCAGCTGCGGCACCGCGGCCTCGGGGATGATCGCCGCGACCTCGCAGTCGCCGCGCAGGAGGTTGGTGGGGTTCACGAAGTGGTCGTTGACCTGCAGGTCGAAGTCGCCGCCGCCGACCCGGTAGTCCAGGCCGTGCATCTCCTGGGCCAGGACGGTCCAGAACGCGGTGTTCGACGTCGGGCCGGAGACGCAGATCTTGGAGCCCTTCGGGACGTCCTCGAGGGTCTCGTACGGGTCGCCCGCGCGCCGGAAGAGCGGCACCCGCTGGTAGTTGTACTTGCCGAACGTGACCGTCTTGATGCTGGTCTCGGCCTCGAGGACCGGCGTCTCCTGGGTGGACATCGAGACGATGTCGCCGTGGCCGCCGGCGAAGTAGGTGAACTCGTCCCACGTCGTGCTGGTCTCGATGCGGGCGTTGTGCTCCTTCTCCCACTCCTCGATCGTGCCGGCGTCGGTCATGAGGTCCCAGACGGGGTCGGGGGCGAAGGCGAAGCGGATGACCCGGACGTCCCCGTCGCTTTCGCCGTCGGCGCCGGCTCCGCCGCCGCATGCTGCTGTGGTCAGCAGGAAGGCGGCGGTGAGCGCCGTCATGGAGATCGTTCGTCTTGCTCGCATTCGTCCAGCCCTTCTCATCGGGGAGTCAGTAGACCGTGACTCACGTCACCTAGTACAGGGAGTCGGCATGCCGACCGCACTGTCGGGTCGCGTGATTTTTCGAGCGCGGTGGTGCCGCAGCCTGTAACCGGCGCCACACCTCTCGGGGTGGCCTCCGGTATCGGGTGAGCGGGTGCGCCGGGAACTGCCGGGAAGCGGCATTGCCGCGTCCGCAGGGCGTTCCTAGCCTCGCGCCACACGTCGGGTGAAGGAGTCGCGTTGCAGCGTCGGGGACGCGGCCCTCGCAGGCCGCTGGACGAGCGGGGAGCGCTCCGGCTGCTGCAGCTCGCCTCGTTCACCAGCTCCTGCGGGCATCGGGTGGCTGCTCGCGGCCCGCGCCGTGGGCGGGGCCGGATTCGCCGCGGCCGTCCCGGGCGCCCTGATGTACGTCGGGGACACGGTGCCGGTCGCCCGGCGCCACGCCCCGATGACCGAGCTGATGACCGCGGGCGCGCTGGGCATCACCGCCGCGACCCTCGGGGCCGGCGCCGTGGGCGAGCACCTGTCGTGGCGGGTCGCCTTCGGCGTACCGGCGGTGCTGGCGGGGGCGCTGGTGTGGTTGATGCGCGGCGTCGGGGAGCCGCCGCCAGCACGGCAGCTGCCCGTGCTGCGCGCCTTCGGTGCGGTGCTCGGGCACCGCTGGGCGCTCGTGGTGCTGACCCTGGCGTTCGGCGAGGGGCTGATCCTCGTGGGGCTGCTGACCTTCCTGCCGCTGGTGCTGCAGGCCGAGGGGCTGGGTCCCACGGCGGCCGGCGCGGTGACCGCCGGCTACGGGGTCACGGTGCTGCTCTGCTCCCGGGTGGTGCGCCGGCTCTCGCTGCGGCTGCCGGCACCGTTGCTCGTCGCGATCGGGGCGGGCAGCGGCACGTGCGCCTACCTGGTGCTGGTCCTCGACCACGGCCCGGCCGGCGTGATGGTCGGCTGCGTGTGCCTGGGCGGTGCGTGGGCCTTCATGCACTCCACTCTCCAGACCTGGGTCACCGAGGTCGTGCCGCAGGCCCGGGCCACGGCGGTGAGCCTCTTCGCGTCGCTGCTGTTCACCGGGGGAGCGGTCGCCAGCGCCGTGGGGGCCGGCTTCGTCGAGGACGGGCGGTTCGCCTCGATCCACCTGGTCGGCCTGGCCGTGATGGTCCTGCTGGGTGCCGGGGCGACGCTCGGGCGCTGGCGGTGGGGCCGATCACGGGAAGCATGACGGCACGCGTCACTGCGGTGCCCGGATATCACGGTCGGCGCCACTGCCCGGCCCCCTCGCGGCGCCGAACAATGCGGAGCACGCACGTGTCGGAAGGCAGGCACGTCCTGAAGAGAACGAGAGAGCGCTGTGAGACTGGGTTACTTCTCCATGCCGTTGCACCCGCTCGGGCGGACGTGGTCCGAGACGCTGACCGAGGACCGTGACGCGGTGGTCCTGGCCGACCGGCTGGGCTTCCACGACGCCTTCATCGGCGAGCACCTCACCGACCAGCACGAGAACATCACCAACAGCCTGCTCTTCCTGGCCAGCCTGATCTCCGACACCGAGCAGATCCGCCTGGCCACGGGCACCACGAACCTCTCCCAGCAGCACCCGGTGCTGGTCGCGGCCAACTCGGCGATGTTCGACCACCTCTCCGACGGCCGGTTCATCCTCGGCATCAGCCCCGGCGCGCTCAGCTCGGACGCGGAGGTGCTGGGCATCCTCGACGAGGACCGCAACAAGATGTTCGCCGAGGCGATCGACGTGATCCTGGCGATCTGGGAGGGCGAGCCGCCGTACGCCATCGACCTGCCCGACAACCGGTTCAAGGTCACGACGGCGACGACGATGGACCTCGACCTGGGGGTCGGCATCATGCCCAAGCCGCTGCAGAGCCCGCGCCCGGAGATCGTCGGCACCGTGGTGGCGCCGTTCTCCAAGGGCGTGATCGCGATGGGCCAGCGTGACTTCCACCCGCTGTCGGCGAACTTCCTGCTCCCGCAGTGGGTGGCCACCCACTGGCCCAACTACGTGGAGGGCAAGGAGGCCGCGGGTCTCGCGGCCGACCCGGCCGACTGGCGGATCGCACGCACCATCTTCGTCGCCGACGACGCGGCCGTCGCCGCGCGCTACGGCCGCGACGACGCCGACAGCCCCTACCGCTTCTACTACTCCCAGATGCTGACCAAGATGAAGAAGCTCGGGCGGCTCGGACTGTTCAAGACCCACCGCGAGCAGCCCGACGAGGAGATCACCCTCGACTACGTGCTCGACCGGCTCGTCATCGCCGGCACCCCCGGCGAGGTCGCGGAGCGGCTGCTGGCCTTCCGCGAGGAGGTCGGCGACTTCGGCGAGATCGTGTACGCCGGCCTGGACTGGGCCGACCCCGAGCTGGCCCGGCGCTCGATGGAGCTGATGGCGCAGAAGGTCATGCCCCTGGTCGACGAGGGGACCCGGTGACCGTTGACCGGCTGCCCTTCCCCGACGCCGCGGACCTGACGCCGCCGCAGCAGGAGGCGGTCCGCCGGATCACCGGGGGGCCGCGGGGGGAGATCAGCGGGCCGTTCGTGCCGCTGCTGCGCAGCCCCGAGCTGATGACCCGGCTGCAGCTGGTGGGGGAGTACCTCCGCTTCGGCAGCGAGCTGGACGACGACCTGGTCGAGCTGGTCATCCTCACCGTCGCCCGGCACTGGGGCCAGCAGTTCGAGTGGGGCTTCCACCACCCGATCGCCCTGGAGAAGGGGCTCCCGGTCGCGGCCGTGGAGCAGGTCGCGAGCCGCAGCCGGCCCGACGCCGCGCGCCCGGAGGCCGGGCTGGTGTGGGACCTCGTCGAGGAGCTGCAGCGCACCCGCGAGGTCTCCGACCCGACGTACGCCGCGGCGCTGGACGCCCTGGGCGAGGCCAAGGTCGTCGAGGTGATCGGCACCGCGGGCTACTACACGACGCTCGCCATGGTGCTGAACACCGCGCGGACGCCACCGCCGCCCGGCGCGCCCCGGCTCGACGTCGCCCCTGCCACGTGACCGCGGACCTGGTGCTGCTGCACCCCCTGGGCAGCGACCGCTCCTTCTGGGACCCGGTCCTGCCGGCGCTCGAGGAGCGGCTGCCCGGCCTGCGCGCGCACGCCCTCGACCTGCCCGGCCACGGCGCCGGGGCACCCCTGCCCGAGGACGCGAGCCTGGAGGACTTCTCGAGGGCGGTCGTGGACGAGCTGGACGGGATCGCCGCCCGCGGCGGCCCGGTGCACCTCGTCGGCGTCTCCCTGGGCGGCCTGGTCGCCCAGCAGGTCGCGGCGCAGCACCCCGAGCTGGTCGCCGGCGTGGTGCTCGTCGACACGGTCGCGGTCTACGGGGAGCAGATGCGCCGGTCCTGGCGCGACCGGGCGGCGACGGCCCGCGAGGCCGGGCTCGAGCCGCTGGCCGACGCGATGGAGCAGATGTGGTTCACCGAGGAGTTCCGGAGCAGGTGTGGCTGGAGGGCCGGCACGCCGTCGTGCTCGAGCGGCCGCGGGAGCTGGCCGCGGCGCTCGCGGGCTTCCTCGGGCGGCACTGAACCGCAGCAGGGCCGGCAGCAGGGGTTCAGCCCTGCTGCTCGGTGCGTCCGCCCAGCAGCCGCACCAGCCGCACCGCCACCTGCAGCTCGGTACGCCGCTCCTGCAGCGAGTGCCCGAGCAGGACCTCGGCCTTGTGCAGCCGGTTGCGCACGGTGTGCTCGTGCAGGCCGAGGTGCTCGGCGGCGGCCACGTGGCTGCCGAACCGGAACGACGCCTCCAACGTCTCCCGCAGCCGGGCGCCCTCGGTGGTGTCCTGGGCCAGGGCCCCGAGCTCGGCGTCGACGAAGGTGCGGGCCAGCTGGGTGTCCTGCATCAGCAGGATCTCCAGGCCGGCGTCGGCGTAGCGGATCACCGGCGGCGCGAGGGCGGCACCCCAGGCCGAGCGGACCCGCTCGGTCTCCTCGGCCTGGCGCAGGCAGGTGCTGAAGCCGGCGTACCCCGACGCGGGGTTGCTGACCGAGGCGGTGGCCCCGAGCTTGCACAGCAGCTCGGTGAGCGGCTGGAGGGACTCGGTGCGCCACGGCTCGTGCCGGCCCAGCCAGATCACGGTGCTGCCCAGGCTCAGCGGGTAGACCAGGGTCTGGTGGGCGCGGGCGGCGGTCCGCAGCCCGTTGGCCAGCTGGGTGGCCGCGCCCTCGGGCATGTCGGGCAGCAGCACCGCGACGTGGTGGGCGTCGAGCGGGTAGGCCAGGACGGCGAGGTCGGAGGCGGTGAGCCGGTTCTCCTCCCCGCGCAGGACGTCGCGCACGAGGCTGTGCCGGACGTGGACCCGCGAGCGGTTGAGCGCGTCCTGGTCCCGGGTGTGCACCTCCGCCACGCGGGAGGCGACGTGGTCCTGGTAGGTCAGGATCAGCCGGGTCAGCCGGCAGAGCACCTCGAGGCTCTCGCTGCCGCCGTGACCGTGCTCCTCGAGCCACGCCTGCACGTGGGCGGTCCACATCTCCCACTGGATGAAGAAGCTGATGCGGTAGGAGCGCTGCATCGACTTCTGCGGGATCCGCAGGTGCGCCTGCACGGTGGCGAAGCCAAGCACCCGGTCCAGCTCGAGGTCGCCGAGGCGGCTGCGCCCGGCGATCACGTCGCGCAGCGCGTAGGCGTTCTGGGTGATGCTCGCGCGCAGCCGGTCGAGGAACTCCTCGTCGTGCATGTGGTCGCTGAAGTTGGTGTCCGAGCAGCGCTCGAGGACCAGCTCGACCATCTCGTCGAAGGGGAAGCCCTCGACGGCGTCGCGAGCCCACTCCGGCAGCGCGATCACCGGCGCGCCCGCCGGATCGCTCGCCGGGTCGAGGTGCAGGTCGCCGAACCGGTCGTCGACCCGGTCGTCGAGCCTGCCGGCGGCGTCCGGGTGGGCGCGCGGCGCCTCGGTCGGCCGGTCCTCGATCTCCGGGGCTGTTCTCGACAAGGTTCCCTCCATGCCTCTGCGGTCGCCTGACGGCGGGTGCTCGGGCCTCCTGGGCGCACGCTCGGTGGTCGTCAGGAGCCTACGGTTTCCACACGTCCCGAGGCCGCGGATCGACTGATCGCCTCGAAGGTGTCGGCGTTCATCTGCATCTCCTCCAGGGAGACGGGGTACGCCGCGGTGCCGGCGATCGCGCGGGCGAACTGCTCCAGGTTCGCCCGGACCGTGGCGTGCGGCGGGTGGAACTGGGTGACGGGCGCGGCGTCGCGGCGTACCGTCGTGACGTCCCAGCCGTGCGGGTCCTCGGGGTGCGTGCGGTCGCGGATCTCCACCCACGCCTCGGAGCCGAAGACGCTGACGCGGCCGGCGAACGGCGTGGTCAAGATGGCCGTGATCATGGCGGTGCGGCCCTGCTCGAAGCCCATGGTGATGGTCAGGGTGTCGCCGTTCTCGAAGGCCGTGGCCTGGGTCGAGAGCCGGGCCCACACGTCGACGGGCCGGCCCAGGACGGCGATCGCGAGGTCGACGAGGTGGATGCCGGTGGCCGACAGCGGGCCGACCGGCGCCTCGGCGTTCGAGAGCCGCCAGTTGTCGGGCGGCAGTGCCAGGAACTTGTCCTGGCTGAAGTTGCCCTCGAAGACCAGGGGCACGCCGAGCTCGCCGGCACGGCAGGCGGCCAGCAGCCGCTCCATCGCGGGCTCGAAGCGCCGCTCGTGCCCGATGCCCATCTGCACCCCGGCCTCGCGGACGGCGGCGATGGCCTCGCGGGCCTCGGCGCCGCTGGTCGTCAGCGGCTTCTCACAGAACACGTGCTTGCCGGCGCGTGCGGTGGCGACGATCTGGGCCGAGTGCAGCTTGTGGGGCGTGCAGAGCACGACGGCGTCGACCTCCGGCGAGGCCAGCGCCTCGGCGAGGTCGGCGGCGGTGCGCACGCCCTGGGCCTCGGCCCGGCCGCGGGACTCCTCGCTGGGGTCCACGCCCAGCACGACACGCAGGTGGTCGCTCTCGCGCAGGTCGGCGAGGACCTTCTGGCCCCACCACCCGAGCCCGACGACGGCAACGGAGATCACCGTCGTAGTAGAACGCCGTCGTCGAGCACCGCGGACTGGCCCGGGACGTGAAAATTCCGGCCTGCGGTGTCGCAACCCGTCAGTCCCGCCGGGTACGCCAGTCGCGCGACGCACGTCGTCCGGGAGACGGGGGACGGATCGTTACAGCCTCCGACACCGGGCCTGCGGCTTTTTCACGCCCGGCGCCACTGCGAGGGCGCGGTGCCGCTGCGTTCAATGAGCCATCGACTCGGCGAACACTGACCCGGAGGTACGCATGAAGCCAGCACCGACGACCACGGTCCCGGGCGTCGACCCCGTGCAGTTCCGGCACGTGGTCGGCCACCTGACCAGCGGGGTGACGGTGCTGACCACGGCCGTCGGCGACGAGCGCTTCGGGATGACCGCCAGCTCGGTGACCTCGCTGTCGATGGACCCGCCGATGATGCTGGCCTGCATCAACCGGGCGGTGCCGACGGCGGACGCGGTCTCGCGCTCGGGTGCCTACGTCGTCAACATCCTCGGCGAGTCCCAGGGGGAGCTGGCCCGCCAGTTCGCGACCCCCGGCCCCGACAAGTACCGCAACGTCCGGCAGCAGCCGGGCGAGCTCGGCCTGCCGACCCTGACCGACGCGCTCGCGCACATCGAGTGCGTGGTGGAGGAGGAGGTCGTGGGCGGCACCCACACGATCTTCCTGGGGCGCGTGGTGTCCGCGACCGCCGGCGACGGCCACCCGCTGACCTACTACCGGGGCGGCTTCGGGCGCTTCGAGTTCGCCCGGGACGACGAGGTCTACCGACGGGCCCGACGCCAGGTGCTGAGCCGGGTCTACCCCGTCGACCACGCCATCGTGCTGGAGGACCTCGCGGCACAGCTCGACGTCGAGCCGTCGGCCGCGTTCTACGCCCTCACCCGACTCTCCGGGGACGGGCTGGTGCGCCGCGACCCCGAGCGCGGCTACGTCATCACCGCCTTCGACGTCCGCACCTCCGACGAGACCTTCGAGGCCCGGCTGGCCATCGAGCTCGGGGTCATCGACCTGGCGCTGGGGCGCACCACGCCGGAGGAGCTGGCCGAGCTGCGGCGGCGCTTCGAGGCGATGGCGGCGCTGCTGGTCGGGGAGCGCTTCGTCGACTTCCACGCCTACCTCGACGCCAACTACGCCTTCCACGAGTACGTCGTGTCCCTGGCGCACAACCCGTTGCTGACCACGACCTTCGGCAGTCTGGCGATCAAGACGGTGATGACGCGCAGCTTCGGCT
>LULW01000338.1_pt1 | contig 13097 bp, 13 predicted proteins | sample 729531 | NCBI WGS metagenome assembly LULW01 (sample SAMN03860279, study PRJNA289734) | marine metagenome | biome: seawater column; feature: ocean; material: water; isolation source: Red Sea water column Station 108 - depth 10m | place: Saudi Arabia: Red Sea | collected 2011-10-15 | depth 10 m | reverse complement strand
TTTAAAAATCCAAATTCTTGGATCAATTCTTGTGAAATACTCTTAGGGTGTTTACCTATTGAGGTAAAAAGTAACCTTCAAAAATTGGCTATATCTGGCACATCAGGAACTTTAACAGCATCAAATTTACGAGGAGAGCCAATAGGAGAAGCAATATCTTATGACCAAGCATGTAATGAACATAAGATCCTTCTTGAATCATTAACTTCTGGAGAAGATCATCTGCGAACTCCATACAGTAGTCTTGCTAAAGCATTAAAACTAATAGATAAATATGGGACAAATATACTTTTACGACATCAATCTGATTGGATCACTGGTTGGTTTTTAAAAGATTGGACTTATGGAGAAGAAGGTAATAATCTAAAACTTGGTTGGGATCTAAAAAAAGAATCATGGCCAAAAAGCTATCTCAATACTTCATGGGGAAAATGCCTGCCTCAAATAATAAAAAGTGGGAAAATTATTGGACAAGTGAATTTTGATTTAGCAGAGAGATTTAACTTGAATAAGAAATTAATATTAATCTCAGGCACTACTGACTCTAATGCAAGTGTAATAGCTGCAGGTTTAGGCAAAGAAGATGGTCTCACAGTTTTAGGAACAACTATTGTAGTTAAGAAAATTATTGATAATCCTATAAAAAAACAAGGAATTACAAACCATAGAGTAAACGGCAATTGGATATGTGGAGGAGCATCAAACGCAGGCTGTGGTATATTGTCTCAGTTTTTCTCTGATTTAGAAATAAAAGAGCTCAGTCGACAAATAAATCCATCAAAAAACACTTCTTTAAATCTTTTACCTCTTAATAGTAAAGGAGAAAGATTTCCTGTTAATGATTCTAATTTAAAGCCGATACTTGGTCCAAGGCCAGTAAGCGACTCACTTTATTTACATGCATTATTCGAGGGTCTAGCTAAGATCGAATTGAAAGGATGGGAAAAGCTAGGCGAACTAACAGGTTCACTTCCAAAAAAAATTATTACTATTGGTGGAGGTTCAAAAAACCCTCAGTGGAGAAAAATAAGAGAAAAAATTATCAATATACCAATAGTTTCCTGTAAAAAAACTACTTCATTTGGCACTGCCTTATTAGCGATTAATGCAAAATAATAGTTTTTTGGAATATTTGATGAAGATATAAAATTTTTAATGAAAAGGGTTTCACAAACTACACATCGTAATTTAGAGTATATAGGTTAGAGCCGGGATAGCTCAGTTGGTAGAGCAGGCGACTGAAAATCGCCGTGTCCCCAGTTCAAATCTGGGTCCTGGCACCTTTAAAACCCTGTCCTAGACAGGGTTTTATACTTTCAAATCATTGAGAACTCGTTATTTTTTCGTATTTTTTATAACTTAAAATTTTTAGTTTTCGACTCTGCAGACTTGACCAATAACACCCAAAATCAGTTTATCTCCATTTGGATCTTGCCAATTAGCTAAATCATTGAAATTACTATTTGCTTCATCTATTGAGACATCAACATCTCTAAATGATTTTTCAAAACAATTTATATCCATTGTATAGAGAATATCCTTAGTAATTTCACTTTTTGTTTTGGGAATAAATTTACTCAATACTCTTACAGAACCATCCTCATTCCTTTTTATACTTTGCCTATCCCATAACTGCTCTCCGTATTCACTTTTAGGGACTCCAACCCATTCATGAGGCAAAGCTTCTGATTTTTTTATTGAAATACAAAAGAAAACGATAATCGAAAGGACTAAATTAATGAAATTTCTAAAAAATATTGAATTAACTTTATTCTTAGAATTAATCATGACTACTTATGGAATACAAATATTTTTTATTAGTAGGAAATATAAGATTAAAAATTTGTAAAAATTTTTATTGATTAGTATTTCTATTATAGATAGAATCAAATATTAAAATTAAGAATTTACTTCCAATAAATTTATTAGAAAAATAATGAATAAAATACAGAAATTTTTCTCAGTAGTTTTTTTTATAGCAATATTTGTTGTATTGATTTATTTAATCCAAAATTATGGGATTGAACCTCTAAGGAACAAAATAGAAAGTATGGGGATTTGGGCTCCTTTTGGAATATTCATACTCAGAGGAGTAAGTATTATTTTACCTGCCCTTCCAAGTTCAGCTTATTCTCTGCTAGCTGGTTCATTACTAGGATTTCAAAAAGGTTACATGACAATAATCTTTTCTGATATCGTTTTTTGCCAAGCTGCTTTCTTTATCGCAAGAAATTATGGTCGGGTTCCTGTACGTAATTTAGTAGGCCCGAAAGCAATGCAAAAGATTGAAAGTTTTAATCAAAACCAGCTAGAAGAAAATTTCTTTCTTATGACAGGTCTACTAATGACTGGCCTTTTTGATTTTCTAAGCTACGCAATTGGTATTGGAGGAACTCGCTGGAAAATATTTACTCCTGCATTATTAATAAGTCTTCTAATCAGTGACTCTATACTAGTAGCAGTAGGAGCTGGAGTTAGCCAGGGAGCAGGATTATTTCTAGGGATTGCTCTATTGGGAATGTTTGCTTTAGCGACTATTTCAGGATTGGCAAAAAATAAAATGCCTAAATAACAAAACAGTTGATAATTCTGTAATCAAAGAAGAAAGATATGACATTTTCGCAAACAATAACTATATAAATAATGATTCATGCAAGAATAGAAATCGATTAATTTTTAAAGTTATTAGATGACTCCATTTAGACCAACTTCATATGATCGCCCTGGAGAACAAATATCAACCACTCCTTCTGGATTAAAAGTAACTTCTGCAAAGAGATTAATGGTTGATTCAATGGTAAGAATGATACAAAAAGCAGAAAATCATTCCGTAGAAGATAAACTTGACGAAGAATCTAACAATAATTAATCAATTCATTGATAAAAGTATAGGAGAGTGGAAATCTATTAGAAGTACTCACACTTTAGCTTTTCAGGAATTTGAAAACTCAACTAGTAAAATATATATAAAACATATCAACAAAAAAAATAAAAAAGTCGTTGAAATTTTTAAAAATTATAAATTTAGTTTAAACCTAGAGAGCATAGCCATTTCTATAAACTGGCAAGCTATTAGTGATTGGGACAATGATGATATCAGTGAGGGAGATGAAACTATTCTGATTTTTTTACCCAAAGATGAAAATTCAGGAATTGTTTTAAGAAATAAAGGTTATACAGAATCCTTTATTTCATCATCCAATTATTTTGTTGATGAACAAAATAATTTACACATTAAAACTATTTATAAATCAACAGTTTCCGAAGAAAGAATTTCCTTTTTATCCACTCATGTAAGATCCAGATTTTCTACTATTAGAAATCTGGAAAATAACTCAGTTATACAGACTTCCCATACTTCAGAGATAAGGAATTTAGCTAGTTTAAAAGATTAATTATCCTTTCAAATTGAAACTCTGTTTCAGATATTAATTTAGGAAGAAAGCCTTTGTTTCCACGCATATTATTAACTGTTGAATTCAAATCAGAGATAGTTGCATCTCGCATTAATTCAAAAACCCTTCTTGCATTTCTTAAAGGTACCCCAAGAGCAAGATAAGTATTTTTAAGATCCTTCAAACAACTTTTTTCTAAAACTGATTCGTCATTAGAAATTAAAAGATAAGCAACAATCCTTAGGATTATTTCTCCATCTCTTAAACAAACGGACATCTTGTTAGTTGTATTTAAAGATATTTTTGAATTAAGTGAATCTTGATTTTCGCAAATCATTGCTGTTACAGCGTCTGCTGCGATTGCATGTGAATTATTGGTTATTGAGGTTATTGCATCTAATCTTGAGTTTGCACTATTAATAAATTCTTTTATATTGCTTAAATCATTTAATTTCTTATCGGCTGACAATAGTTGATTATTCTTTGAAACTGACATTCCTGAAGTAAAAATTTAAAGACCGATCTTAAGAATAATACAAAGCTAGTAAAAACAATACAATTTCAAACTTAACGCAACGCTTCTTAATTAATAACTTCATTCCAAAGTGATAGTTGAAATAATTCAAATAAAAAATTTTTTTCCGCTAATATAAAACTACATTTTTAATAAAGTTTTGGATCAACAGGATTTAAAATTATCAAAGAAACTTATTTCCTCATATAAAAAGAGATTGGAAAAAGAAATTCTAGACAGAAGTATGAAATTAAAGATGCCTCAAAATAAATTTGAAGAAATAATTAATAACAATAATGAACTTATTAATTTAAAAAAAGCTTTAGAACAGCTAGAAACTGAATCTGAACCTCATAGTAAAGTCTGACTCTTGAAAAAACCTTACAAAAGTGTCTCAAACTAACAATTTCCTTTTTAATTCTCTAAACAATGAACAACTTCAAGCAGTAAAGCATGTTTATGGACCACTTTTAGTTGTAGCAGGTGCAGGCAGCGGAAAGACAAAAGCTCTAACCCACAGAATTGCAAATCTTATTGAAAATAACTCTATAGATCCCTATAACATTCTCGCAGTCACTTTCACTAACAAAGCTGCTAAAGAAATGAAAGCAAGATTAGAGGTTCTTCTAGCCCAAGAATTAGCTTTTAATCAATTTGGTCAGCCTTGGACAACTCTCAAAGAAATTGATCAAAATCAATTAAGAACAAACGTTCACCAAGAGAGGCTTCAGAACCTTTGGATCGGTACTTTCCATTCTTTATTTTCAAGACTTCTGAGATACGATATTGAAAAATATACTGATCCAGAAGGCCTAAAATGGACAAGGCAATTTTCAATTTATGATGAAACAGATTCTCAAACATTAGTAAAAGAAATTATCAGTCAAGATATGAATCTTGACCCAAAAAGATATGATCCCAAAAAGATTAAAAGATTAATAAGTAATGCTAAAAATCAATGCTTAACTTCTAATGATCTTTTAGAAAAAGCAGATAATAATTTTGATAAAACAGTTGCAGAAGCCTACAAGAGATATAGGATTTCGCTCTCAAAAAATAATTCTTTAGACTTTGATGATCTTCTACTTTTGCCTGTTTTCTTATTGAGGCAAAATGATATAGTCAGAGATTACTGGCACAAAAGATTTAAACATATTTTAGTTGACGAATATCAAGATACAAATAGAACACAATATGAACTTATAAAATTAATTACGGCTGGAAATACTGAACCAAAAAAATTCTTCAATTGGGAAGATCGGTCAATTTTTGTAGTTGGGGATGCTGATCAAAGTATTTATAGTTTCAGAGCAGCTGACTTCAGAATTTTAATTGGTTTTCAAGAAGATTTTAAAACTTCAATCAACGACGATACAAAATCATCTTTAATTAAATTAGAAGAAAATTATAGGTCATCTTCCAATATCCTTGATGCTGCAAACTCACTAATTGAAAACAACTCTGAAAGAATTGACAAAGTTTTAAAGGCTACTAAAGAAAAAGGGGAACTTTTAACGTTACTCAGCTGTGATGATGAAATTTCCGAGGCAGAAGCAATTACCAATAAAATAAAATCACTCAATAACTATAATCAAAACCCAATTTGGAAAAATTTTGCAATTTTATATCGAACCAGAGCTCAGTCGAGAGTATTAGAAGAATCTCTTGTAAGGTGGCGCATTCCTTATACAATTTTTGGAGGATTGCGTTTTTATGATAGAAGAGAAATTAAAGATGCAATAGCATATTTGAAAGTTCTGGTTAATTCTTCAGATAACGTTAGTCTTTTACGAATCATAAATGTTCCTAGAAGAGGGATTGGTAAGACTACTATTCAAAAACTTAATGAACTATCTAATAGGTTAAATATCCCATTATGGGAGGTTCTTAATGATAAGCAAAGTCTTGAAGAAACAATAGGCCGATCATCAAAAGGAATTAATAAATTTACTGAAATTATGAATGATCTACTGTGTTACCTAGAAAATTCAGGTCCCGCTCAACTACTACAACTTATATTAGAAAAAAGTGGTTATTTAAGTGACTTGCTCTCTAGTGGGACTGAAGAATCTGAAGATAGAAGAAATAACTTACAAGAACTAATTAATGCAGCTACTCAATATGAAGAAGAAACAGAAAGTGGAGATGTAGAGGGATTTCTTTCTACAGCAGCCTTAACAACTGATAATGATACGAAGAAAAATAATCCTAACTCTGTAACTCTCATGACTCTGCATAATAGTAAAGGTTTAGAATTTCAAAATGTTTTTATCACTGGGCTAGAACAAGGTCTCTTCCCTAGCCATAGATCAATAGATACTCCCTCACTTCTTGAAGAGGAAAGAAGATTATGCTATGTAGGTATTACTAGAGCTAAAGAAAGAGTTTTCTTAAGTCATGCCAGAGAAAGAAGATTATGGGGTGGAATGCGTGAAGCAACAATTCCTTCAATATTTCTTTCGGAAATACCTGAAGATTTAATGGATGGCGAATTACCACAAACTGGTGGTGCTTCAATTAGAAGAGATTGGCATCTTGATCGTTTAACTAGAGTTGATCGAAACAATCCAAATGAATTTGTTAACAAACCAATAAATGCAGTAAGGAAATTATATTCAGGTCCCAGTAAAGGGAAAAGCTGGATAGTTGGAGATATGCTAATTCACTCAAAGTTTGGGAAAGGTGAAATCATACATATTTTTGGGAGTGGGGAAAAAATATCTTTAGCAGTAAAATTTGGTGATAAAGGAAGTAAAATTCTAGATCCCAGATTAGCTCCAATTCGTTATGTAAGTTAAAACTCATGAACGATATCTCTGATTACATCCAAGGGGAATTAATCAAAACTCCATTTAATCTATATAACCTAATTGCTAAATACATAGAATCTAATAACAATACTAAAGTAGCTTTTGTTGGCGGTTATTTAAGAGATTTATTAATTAGTAAATTCCACAAAAAATCGTTTTCTAAACCTGTAGATATTGATCTTGTTATTGAAGGATCCTCTATTTCTCTTGCAAAATTTATAAAAAAAAATATTGTAAATGTAGATTTATGTTTAATCAAGGAATTTAATTTATACAACACTGTAGAAATAAATATTAATGACTATAAAATTGATATTGCTTCTGCAAGAAAAGAAATTTATTCTGCTCCAGGCTTAAATCCCACAGTAAATAAAAGTACTATTGAGGAGGATCTTAAGAGGAGAGATTTCACTATAAATTCAATAGCCTTCGAGGTCTCGACAAGGAAAATCTATGATCTTTATGGAGGAATTTCTGATATAAAAAGTAAAAGATTGAACTTACTTCACAGTAATAGTATTTCAGATGATCCAAGTAGATTAATTAGATGTGCAAAATATGCTTCAAGGTTAGATTTCAATATTTCAAATAATTCCCTCAAACAATCTCAAGAAACAGTTAGACAATGGCCATGGAAAAGTTCAGAAACTCATCAGAAAATGATTTACCCTCCTGCACTAGGCATACGAATAAGGATGGAACTAGCTGAAATATGCAAACACGATAATTTGACTAATGTGATTTCGATAATTCATAAATGGGAAATTATCTCAATCTTAAATGAAAATATTAAAGTCGATAAAAGGTTTTTAAGAGGACTAAATTGGATTAAGAAGTTAAAGGGAAATCATATGCTTTACTTATTAAAAGATTCAGAAGATTTAGAAAAAGCATGTCAAAGATTTTTGGTAAATAATAGTGAGATAAAAATATTAGAAGATTATATAAATATCAAAAAGATATTAAATACAAACCAAAAAAATTTCAATCATTTTTCTCCATCAAGTTGGACAGAATTTATTGAGGACAGAAACCTTAATGATGAGACAGTCAAATTATTAATTTGTGATGGAGGACCATACTGGCGTAAATTGTTTAAGTGGTTATTTATTTACAAATTCATAAAATCAAAAAAAGATGGAGAAACATTAAAAAAAGAAGGATGGGATCCAGGGAAGGAGATGGGAAAGGAAATCAAAAGATTAAGATATTTGGAAATTGACAAATTAAATAGAAATTAATTACATTTTTACAACCTCTCCAACCTTGTACCATTTATCCTTTAGAACATTTTCATATTTACGATTGCAACTAATCAACAAGGGGCCACATGTTTGAGGATCTAATAGTAATGATATTCTCTCGTTAAAAGTCTCTTGATCTAATGAATTTTCGTTTAAAAAATTAATTATTCTTTTTTGCTTATTTACTTTATAAATTTTGTCAAAAATTTCTTTATTAGATTCAAAGAAAGTACTTTTAACATCTTTTCTTATTAAATCAAATACTCCAGGATAAGCTTTAAATGCAAATAAATCTAATAAAACTTTTAGTGGCTCAAGATTATTGCTTTGCCTATATAAATTAGATGATTCAACCATTTCTTTAAGATGTCCAATAAATCCATATCCAGTAATGTCAGTCGCAGCATTGACTAATGATTCTTTAAATTGATTTTGAAAAAGATAAATTTCATCAATCAAATATTGCTGACTCTTTACTAAATTATTAATTACTTCAGAAGAACTACCTAGCATATTAATATTTTGCATTTGACCGGCAAAGTAAATCCCAACGCCCAGAGGTCTAGACATCATGAGAATATCTCCAATATTCATTCCAGATTTAAGCCATGGTTTTGCTCCATTTTTTAAAATACCTTGAACTGTTAAAGAAATATCTATTCCTAATGAATAAGGTTTATTTACTAAACTTCTTGCCTCGAAAGTATGGCCTCCAAGTAATTCACCTCCATGATCCTCAACTGTTGATTTAATACCTTGAAGTGATTGAGAAAAGAGGTAACTCTGAAATTCCCTTTCAACTTTTGGTAATGAAATTAAAGCCTGCGCGGATGAAAGTTTTGCTCCGCATGCCCACAAATCTGAGCAAGCATGCAAAGTAGTAATTTTTGCATTAAGCCAAGGATCACTTACCAAAGCAGGAAATCCATCTACACTTTGCAAGATAATATCTTGACCATTTTGATATATCTCAACTGAATCTTCAGGTGATGAGGCAAAAGAATTTAAATTAGAATTTATTAATGATTTATTCAAAACAAACTGAGGAATTTTAGCTGCACATCCTCTGCAATCATTCAATGAAATATTTTTTTCACTACTTTTCATAATTAGCCTTTTTGATCTGAACTTTTTAATAAAGTTGAGATCAATTTTATGCTTTAAAATCCAAAAAATAAAAGAAGGGCCGAAAACAAAATTGCGATAAATAGCAAAAGCCTTTGGATGATGGCTTGGAAATATATTTACTATTTGCAATCCGATCTTTTGAGGAAACCACTTTTTTAATGATCTCCCTTCTATATCTTTTTTTAGATTTTGTACTAATGTATTTACAACTTTTACTGCAAAAACTCCCGATGCTGGTCTTTTTGCTGAACCTACAACTGCGCAATCACCGACAGCAAAGATTCCAGAGAAACTTTTTATCTGTAAATTCTGATTTGTAATTATTCTGCCATAAGAATCCGAATCTAATAATTTTTTTTGTGCCCATAACGGAGATGTATTTCCAGTACATAAAAGAATCTTGCCATAATCAAAATTAAGTTTTTCAACTAAATCAATATTGGAATTCCGTAAACTTTTTAGAATTGTATTATTAATTTTTCTTGAATCACATAATAGTTTTAAAGGTCTATCTCCCCATCTTTTTCTCAAAGCATAAGATACTTCAATTGCAGCAAGGCCACTCCCAACAATTACAAATGGAAGTTCATTAACTGAATCAAAAATGTCCTCTTTTAGTATTGAGTCATAAGCCCTTAAAAAAGGTTTAATTGAAAAAGCATTTCGATTTTTAACTAGTGATTCAAATTCTTTTGGAATTATTGTTTGACTTCCATAATTAAGCACCAACTTCGAATAATTAACTGAAGGTCTATTACTTAAAACAATTTTCTTTAAATTGAAATCAATATCCTTTACTTCTTCTTCTATAAAAGATACTTTTGCATTTTTTGCTAAAGATTTTATATCAATTAAACTCTCTTCTAAAGTGATTGATTTTGAAATCACCGATGGGAATATAGCCGAATAAACCAAATGAGAATCTCTAGATATAATTGAAACAGGAATTTCTGGCATTAATTTCGGAAACATTAACCATTTCTTCAATAAAGAAACATTTGAGTGTCCTCCTCCAATTAGTACCAGATGATTAAAAGTCATTTACATCACTATGAATAAAGAACATTTATTACCAATTGAAAAATCAAGATTAGGAGTGATTGGTGGAAGTGGATTTTATTCAATGGATCAAATAGAGTACTTAAGAGAACTAGAAATCAATACTCCCTATGGTAAACCTTCTGATTCAATAAAAGTATATAATCTTGGAAACCTAGAGATAGCATTTATTCCTAGACATGGCAGAACACATAGTTTAAATCCTTCTGAAATCCCTTACAAAGCTAATATTTGGGCTCTAAGATCAATAGGAGTAAGATGGATTATTGCTCCATCAGCAGTTGGTTCATTACAAGAACAGATAAGGCCACTTGATATAGTGGTTCCAGATCAATTTATAGACCGGACAAAAAATAGACCTGCAACCTTCTTTAACGAGGGAGCTGTTGCTCACGTAACTATGGGAGATCCCTTCTGCACAAATTTATCACGTATATTAAGTGAAATCGGAGAAAAAAATATTCCTGGCGGTAGACAATTGCATAGAGGGGGTACCTATCTAGCAATGGAAGGTCCCGCTTTCTCAACTAGAGCAGAATCTAATTTATATAGGAGTTGGGGATGTTCAATAATTGGAATGACGAACCACACAGAAGCAAGATTAGCTAAAGAAGCTGAAATAGCTTACTCCTCCTTATCTATGGTTACTGATTATGATTGCTGGCATCAAACTCATCAAGAAGTTTCTGTAGAGATGGTTTTGGATAATCTTAGATCAAATACTGAAGTGGCTAATAAAATAATATTTGAAGTAGCTAAATTAATTGAAAAAGAAAGACCAAAAAGTAAGTCTCATTTTTCATTAAAAGATGGATTGATAACCCAAAAAGAAAATATCCCAAGCTCCACAAAAGAGAAACTAAGGATATTTACTGATTCTTATTAGGCTTATTTGATATAAGTGATTATCAGGTCAAGGTAAGGATTTGTTAGCCTCCAGCTCCAACCCCTTGGTATGAACCATAGAAAAATATACCTAAAACGAAGATAACTGCAATTCCACCTGCTGTAGCAACAAGCCATAGAGGAAGAGTTCCTTCAGTCCATCTTCTTTCCCATGCAACTGCTGGTCTACCGTCGGGAAGTCTATCTGGAATTCTTCCATCAGGTCCTTTTAATTTACTCATAGTTTTAATTTAATTGAAAAAGTAACTGGAAAATAAAATTCCCAATACAAAGACTGATAGTAAGCCTAAATAAAGGCTTGTACGATTAAGTTCAACTGGAACTTTGTTAGGATTTTCGTTTACTTGCATGATAGTTAAATTTATCGGGCTACGAATTGCATAGCAGCAATAGAACCTAAAAAGAATACTGATGGTATAGCTAGAGCGTGAACTGCTAGCCAACGAACAGTAAATATAGGATAAACAAGAATGGGCGTTCACCCGTTGAACCTGCGGCCATAATCACAAATGTTTACCCTATGATCTTACAGTGTAAAATCATAAGTTCGCGAAGAAATTAACAGCTTGGTTTCAGACAGTTGTTAAATTCATCCAAAATTAAGATTTTTTTTATTATTTTCTTAAGGTATTACAGATTTAGCCATTCCATTTAAGAATGTAACCACGCTCGCCAAGTATGAATCCTTTTTGATTATCTAAAGACTCCTTATCAAGAAAAACTATTTTTATATAGTTAGTAGGCAATGCAGAAGCAAGAGGATCTGAATTCCAAGTTTCACCTTGATCTTTACTTACTATTAAAGTGCCATTACCACCGCCAGCCCATATATCACCATTTGGATCCCATCCCATATCTAAATAATTGTAACCATTAAGAATAGGGATAATAGGCTTTGACCAACTTTCTAGATTATTAGAATCTTCATTAAATCTAATTTCCGCACCTCTTGAAAGCATCCATAAACTTCCTTCTGGATTGAAACCAATGCTTTGCACTCTCTTACTACTTGCTCTTTGGTGAGCAATCCAAGTATTACTATCACTATCAAGAGTAGAGAAGAAATTTCCAAGACTGCTTACGCTCACATAATCACCGCTAGATGTTCTTCTTAAATCTCTTATACCTCCCTGTTCCGAAGGATCTGATACTTTTGCCTCCCATGTTTCACCGCTATAAAGGTTGGCCTGGTAACTTCCCAAGTGAAAGCCTAGTCCAATTTTTACCTTCATCTAAAGTATGCATTACAAGAGAGGGTTGCCCTATTAACCAACCTTCAGAACCCTTAAAATCAATATCGAGAAGGCGAAAGTTCTCTTCAGCAGAAATATCTAATGATCTTTTTTCCCATGTTTCACCACCATCAGTAGATTCCATAATCAATCTGTTTGAGCCTACTAAAAACCCATGATTATCATCTATAAAATCAACATCTAAAGCATTAGCCTGATCTTCAAACTGAATTGTTTTCCAAGGGCTGCTTTCATTCATCTTGACGCCTGTAGATGAACAACTGCTTAAAACAAAACAGAGAACTACAGATAAAAGAAGATTAGGAATACTGGTAAAAAAATTTTTCATTTAATTATATTAATGCAAAGAGTACAAAGAAAGGAACATAGCAGCAGCGAACGCCAACCCTCCAAAAATCAATATATTTTTTTGTCCAGGAGGTAAACTATTAAATCCAAATCCATAAACTAAATTCTCTTCAAATCCACTAGGTTTTGCTCTAGATCCAATATCCTTATAAAAATTTTTACCGGCTCGACAAACAGGGCAAGCAAAAGTATTCCCATCCAACTCTGAAAAAGGCGTATTTTTAGGTATGTTTAATTTTTTATTTCCTTCAGACGGATCATAAATGTATCCACAACTTCTACATTCGAATCTATTTTGTTCTAAATTAAGATTAGGTTGTTCAACATTTACTCCTGTGGAGTTTTCAGAAAGTTTTTCTTTCTCAAAGTCTTCAACTATTTTGTTTTCCTCAGAGGCTGGTTGAATGTTTTCACTCACGGTTTATTATTGTTCTTTAAGA
>LULW01000270.1_pt1 | contig 13214 bp, 14 predicted proteins | sample 729531 | NCBI WGS metagenome assembly LULW01 (sample SAMN03860279, study PRJNA289734) | marine metagenome | biome: seawater column; feature: ocean; material: water; isolation source: Red Sea water column Station 108 - depth 10m | place: Saudi Arabia: Red Sea | collected 2011-10-15 | depth 10 m | reverse complement strand
CTATGGAGGATCAATAACTTGTGGAGTTATGACACCAAAAAATAAAGGAACAGCAGACGGAGCAGCAATAGCGGAATCAGTTATAGATGGATTGACTTCGGTAAACGCATCAGACTATTCAGATACATTTTCTGCTTCTCCCCGTGTATCACAAATAGCTGGACCGACTACAATAAATACAGAAAGAGAAAGTCATTTCCTATCTGTAGTTAGTTGCACCTTTACTGCTAATGCCTAGTTCTAAAGACATCTCTCATCTAACCAAAGATTTAGAGCAGAATATGATAGCTCTAAAAAGTAAAGTAGCTTCTGCTATGGTGCAGGATCTCCAAGAACGTGGTCCGTGGTGGACAGGACATTTTGCTACTAGCTGGAAAATAAGTGAAACTCCAGTACAGCCAGTTAAAAAATCAAGAAAAAGAGAGGAGATAGATAAAGGAAACATACAAGGATATGATGCTCCATTACATTGGTTAGATGAAGATGAAGCTGGAGTTGGTACAGGAAGCGTTTACGATCAAATAAGAACTAATCGTGTTTTACCTAACAGGAAAAGAGCCAAAAAAGTTCCACTGGAAAAACCACTATATGTAGGTAATGAAGCTGAATACGCTGGATTTGCAGTTAACAATCCAGGGGCTACTGCACCAGTTGGTTCTCCTAACGGAATCACATACTCAGAACACGCAGGGATAGTGAGACAGATAACACCTCCTAGTGGAAGTCCTGATTGGTACAAAATATATTTGCAAAATCAGCAATTTAACGAAGCGATATTACTCGGACTTAGCGAAACTTTCAAAGGTAAACATACTCCTGTCGAATAATCAACGATAAGTTATACTACAAGAATAGATACAATTTTTTATGGCAACAGTAAGAGCAATCGACAAACTAAAGCAAGCCTTTAGTGTCGAAGAACGCAGTAGCTACTCCATTTTTAAAGGAGAAGAACTAATCCTAAAGATATTTTGGTCGCCTCTTACAATAGCTGATAGAGATACGATAAACAGTACACTAATAGCTATGAACAAAGGTCAGGAAGAAGGAAGTCTTGACTTTGCACTACAGGTTATTGTCACAAAAGCCGAAGATGAATCAGGTGTAAAGATGTTTACATCAGGAGATTTACCAGCACTAAGAAGAGAAATACCTCTATCTGTCCTATTGGACATAATGACTAAGATGCAGGGAGTGGGCGAGGGGGAAAGCCCCGATGCCGTAAAAAGCTAAACTGAAAAAAGATAACTTTATATATTTACAGTTTTTTATTGCAGAAAAACTTGGCTACACGCACAAAGAAGTCCGAGAAAAAATGTCGGTCCAAGAACTGTATGCTTGGAACGCTTACTTTGAACTAAAGTCTGAAAGAGAAGAAGAAGCCTACGAAAAAGCAAAAAGACAAGCCCAAGTTCGTAAAGTACGCTAAACTTTTAATATCTGACTCAAATTTGCGGTGGCTGCGTCAAATTACAGCGTAAATATAAAACTAAATACTACAGCAGCTAAGAATGACTTACAGAAATTAGAAGCACGAATAAATAAGCTACGCAAAAATCTAAACGAACCACTAAAAATAGATACAAGAGTATCAAAAGTAAATAAAGAAATAGCAAAAAGTAAAGAAGCTCAAAGAGTTTCAATGATTGAAACCAGACGTATGGGAGATATAGTGCAAAGAGCAGCAGACAAAGGTTTAAAAGTAGATAAAGCCAGAGCAGCAATAAAAAGAGCAGGAGTGTTAGATCAAAAGAATTTACTTAAGAGTTCGGAAGCACAGAGAAAAATAGCTCTTGATGAATTAAAAATACAAACTGATATAACTGAACAGGTAGCAAAAAGAAGTCAGTTAATTGCTTCGGGTAAGTTTGCAGGAGGAAGAAACTTCGGACAGATTGGTGGATCTATAGGACCAGCCTTACCGCCAAGTGCAGGAGGAGCAGCAGGAGGTGGAAGAAGAGGATTTGACTTTCAGAGTGCGTTAATAAGTGGTGGCTTCCCTCTATTATTTGGTCAAGGTCCATTTGTTGGTGCTGCTGGTGCATTGGGCGGTGGTATCGGTGGAATGTTCGGACAGATGGGTGGCTTTGCAGGAGGTATCGCAGCAACTACAGTAGCTACAACAATCCAAGCATTTACAGTAGAAACAGGAAAACTTGGAGCAGCTTTAAATGACGCAACAAAAGATGTAGAAGCAGTATCAGCAGCATTAGGAATTACTGGAACGGAGTTTGAAAAGAATCTCAGAACTCTGCAAAAATTAGGTGGCGAAGAAGCAGCTTTTGAAGCAGCCAGACAAAAAATGATTAACTTGATAGGTAAAGATGGGGTGGATGCCCTACAAAAATTTGGTAAAGGAGTGACTGATATAGGAAATGAGTTTACTAAGTCAATGACTATGATGCGATCATCTTTAGCTGAATTTATAGGAAGTCTCGGTATTTTTCAACGCATCACACAGCAACTTACTAATTTAAATCTCAGAGCACAAGCTGGTAGATCAGACAATCCAGAGGTAAAGGCTTTGCTGCAAGAACTTCGTACCGCAGAGGGGCTGGCTGCTGGTGAAGCTAGATTAGGAATGAAGCCAGGAACTTTAAATAAAGGTAGACCTGTAGAAGAAATATCGAAAGAATTGTTAGATTTACAGAAGAGTATAAATTTAGAGAACGAAAGAAAGGCGATTAATCAGATATTAGGAAAGACCCAAGAACAGAGAGTTAAAAAGATAAATGATGAAATAGCATTGTTAGAAAGAAGTTTTGAAATGTCATCATCTGAGTTTGAAATTGAAAAACAAATAGCACAGATGAAAGAGGATGGGGGAGTACAGGATGAAAATGAATTACGAACTAAGCTTAAAAAATTACAACTACTAGAAAAAGAAAGGCAATTAGCTGATGAAACAGCAGCAGCGTTTGAAAGAATGTCTCAATCAATAGCAACTGACATATCACAAGGAATCCAAGGTTTAATCCGTGGAACTTCTACGCTCAACGATATGCTCAATAATGTACTGAACAAACTAATTGATGCTGCATTTAATATGGCATTATTCGGAAATCCAGGAGGAACACTAGGTGGTGGAGGATTATTTGGTTCATTATTTAGTGGACTTGGTTCAATATTTGGAGGTGGTGGAGGACCTGCTCCGTTTGTAGCTGCTCCTGGAACTTTTGGAACGAATATTCCTAGTGGTGCAGATTTATTACCAGGATCTTTTGGTATAACAGGCACATTAGCTAATGGTGGTTCTGCTAAAGGAGGTAAATCATATCTTGTTGGAGAGCGTGGACCAGAAATATTCACACCAGGAGTTTCTGGTATGGTTACACCAAATCATGCTCTTGGCGGTTCAACAAATGTTGTTGTAAACGTAGATGCTTCGGGATCTAATGTAGAGGGAGATGAAGAAGAGGGAAGGCAGTTAGGTTTTGCATTGTCAGCAGCGATAGAATCAGAATTAATTAAGCAAAAACGACCTGGAGGTTTACTTGCATAATGGCTACATTCCCATCAATTACACCCACTTACGGGCAACAAAAGAAATCAAGACCAAATACTAGAACAGTTCGTTTTGCTGACGGCTACGAACACAGACTATTGTTTGGACTTGCTGCTCATCAAAATCCAAAAGTCTATAATTTTACTTTTGAAGTATCGGAAACAGATGCGGACACCATAGAAGGATTTCTTGATAGTAGAGCAAATGATAGTGCTAGCTTTACTTTTACTCCACCAGGAGAAGGTTTTACCAAAACAGGAACTTACTCTCAGTCAGGAACTACAGTAACAATTACAATTTCAAGTCATGGTGTAGCAGTAGGAGATGAACTTACTATTGATTACACTTCTGGATCTGCAACTGATGGTACTTTTCTTGTTGCTTCGGTTACTGATTCAAACGTCTTTACTGTTACTGCTGCTGCCAGTGCTACCAATAGTGGCAATGTTTCGATTACTTTATCGGGAGCAGGACAATATGTTTGCGAAAATTGGTCAAAATCTATACCATATAACAATAGAGCCACAATCCAAACAACATTTAGAGAGGTGTTTGAACCATGAGTAGTGCTGCTATCGTTAGCAATCTTCAGAATATAAATCCATCATCAGTAATAGAATTATTTACACTAGCCTTAGACAATAGTTTGCATGGAGCAACCACAGTTTACAGATTTCATGCTGGTTCTTCTTTGAAAGATAATGGAGAGATAGTTTGGGCTGGAAACAGTTACCAAAGATTTCCTGTAAAAGCAGAAGGCTTTGCATTTCAAAAAGGACAACTACCAAGGCCCACATTAACTGTCAGTAATGCTCTTGGAACGATTACTGCAATACTGGCTGCTGTAAACGCTGTAACTACTGGTAATGATCTTACTGGTGCGACTGTGACGAGGATAAGAACTCTTGCCAGGTTCATAGATGCGGTAAATTTTCCTGGAAATATAAATCCCTATGGCACACCAGATTCTACAGCAGAATTTCCTCAAGAAATTTACAAAATAGATAGAAAGTCAGCAGAAAATAGAGAAGCAGTGCAGTTTGAATTAGCTGCTGTATTTGATCTCGCTGGTATTCGTGCTCCACAAAGACAATGCACTAGAGCAGAGTTTCCTTCTATCGGTACTATCCAGACATGAATTGGAAAGAAGCTGCACTTAATCACGCTGAAGTTGAAGATCCAAAAGAATCTGTTGGTCTTTTACTGAATATCAGAGGTAAGGAAAGATATTATCCTTGCCGTAACTTATCTATGACAGCACATCAATGTTTTATCCTCGATCCAGAAGATTATGTAAAGGCAGATAGTTTAGGAGACATAGTTGCTGTTGTTCATAGTCATCCCACAACACCTCCAGAAGCTAGTCAGGCAGATAAAGTTGCTTGTGAACAAAGTAAATTACCTTGGCATATAGTTAACCCAAAAACAAAGCAATGGGGCTATTACGAACCACAGGGATACGAAGCACCTTTATTGGGTCGACAATGGGTGTGGGGCATCACAGACTGTTGGAGTTTAGTAAGAGATTATTACAAACAAGAAAAGGGAATACAGTTAAAAGATTATGAAAGACCAATCACTCCAGAAGAGTTTATGAAAGATCCTTTGTTTGAAAGTTATGCGTGGCGAACAGGATTTAGAGAACTTAGACCAGATGAAAAATTACAACCTGGAGATGTTTTATTGATGAGTATTTTAGATTCAACTTTAAATCATGTAGCTATTTTTCTTGGAGATGAAGTATTACATCATTTAACCGATAGACTATCTTGTAGAGAGCCATACTCTCCATGGTTATTAAAATGCACAGGAAAGAGGTATCGTTATGCTTCGTAAAATAAAACTATATGGAGAGCTTGCAGAATTTGTAGGGCACAAAGAATTTGAGGTAAAAGCTGATACGCTAAAAAGTGCTGTTAGTTTTCTTATAAATAATTTTGAAGGGATAGAAAAGTACATGAGTCCTAAATATTACCAAGTAAAAGTTGGTAACTATGCAATAGGAGAAGATGAACTGACATATCCCATAGGAAAGAAAGAGGACATACATTTTATTCCTGTTATTACTGGTGCTGGTAGAGGTTTTGGAAAGATTTTATTAGGTGCAGCATTGATAGGTGTTGCAATACTATCTCCAGGGGCAGGATTTATGGCAGGAGGAGGTTTTGGTTTTGCTGGAGCAGGAGCTATGGCAGGAAAATTTAGTTTTGCTGCAATGTTAGGAAATATTGGTATAGGTCTAGTGCTTACAGGTGTTTCTGAAATGCTGACTCCTCTACCTAAGAGACAAGAATTTAATTCCGAAGAAGATCCTAGATTATCATTTAGTTTTGGTGGAACGCAGCAGACGGGGAGAGCAGGAACTCCTGTTCCTTTGGTTTACGGAGAAATATTTACTGGTAGTGTTGTAATAAGTGGTGGTATTGATACTGAACAGGTACAGGCATGATTGAAAAGAAACATCTTATCAGAGGTGCTAAAGGTAATGATCCACCTCCATCTCCTCCTCAACCGACTAGAGAGCCTGATACTCTTCACAGTAGACAGTTTGCTACTTTTCTTGACCTTGTTTCAGAAGGAGAGATAGAAGGTTTTGCAACAGCATCAAAAGAAGGCAGAACAAAAGGTACAACTGCATACAACAACGCTGCATTAAAAGATGTTTTTCTTAATGACACTCCAGTATTAAGGGCTTCAGCAGATTCTACAAATCCACAAACTACAGATTTTAACTTCCAAGATGTAAAATTTACTCCTCGTTTTGGTACTGGTAGCCAAACTAAAATTCCTGGAATTGAAAGTAGTGTATCGACAACAAGTGTTGGAGTACAAGTTACTAATAGCACTCCAGTTACTCGTCAGATTACAAATACTAATGTTGATGCTGTGAGAGTATCTGTTACTTTTCCTCAACTACAAAGAGCTACAAATGAAGGAGATTTATTAGGAGCAGAAGTTCAACTAAAAATATCTGTTCAATACAATTCTGGTGGTTTTACTGATGTCATTACTGACACTATTAAGGGTAGAAGCGGAGATGCGTACCAAAAAGATTATCGTGTAGCGATTACTGGTTCGTTTCCTGTTGATATTAGAGTTAGCAGAGTTACCGCAGATTCTACAGAGACTAATCTACAGGATACTTTCCAATGGACAAGCCTTGGAGAAATTATTGACGATGCTTCTACCTATCTAAACAGTGCATATAGTTCAATAAGACTAGACTCGATGCAGTTTAGTTCTATCCCAAGACGTAAATTTAGAATTAGAGGAATAAAAGTAAGGATTCCAGGAGCAGGAGCATCTAGTTCTGGTACTCCAACTGTTGATAGTACAAACGGCAGAATAGTTTATCCAGATGGCTATATTTTTAATGGAGTTATGGGGGCTGCTACATGGACCTCATGCCCTGCAATGATTTTGCTGGATGTTCTTACAAATGATAGATATGGATTTGGAGCACACATAACAGATAGTTCTTTAGATTTATTCAGTTTTGTAAATGCCAGTAAGTTTGCTAATACTCTTGTTGATGATGGTGCTGGAGGACAAGAGGCAAGATTCAGTTGCAACGTAAATATTCAAAGTCCTTCAGAGGCTTTTGACCTTATTAATGAATTAGCTGGTGTGATGAGATGTATGCCGATATGGTCTGCTGGTTCAGTAACTATTACACAAGACAAACCAACCGATCCAAGTTATTTATTCAATTTATCTAACGTAGGAGAAGGTGGATTTAGTTATGCAGGAAGCAGTCTCAAAACTAGACACAGTGTTGTATCTGTCTCTTACTACAACATGGATAGTCAAGAAGTAGATTTTGAAGTTGTAGAAGATTCCACAATAAAAGCCAAGATAGGCACTGTGGTTAAGCAAGTAAAAGCATTTGCGTGTACTTCCCGTAACCAAGCCAGGCGATTGGGTCGGTCAATTTTGTTCGCTGAAAATAACGAAAGTGAGGTCTGCACTTTTACAACATCAATAGATTCTGGAGTTGTGGTACGACCTGGTGCAGTTATTGAAATTAACGATCCAGTAAGAGCAGGGGTAAGAAGAGGTGGAAGATTAAAAGCAGTTACTTCTACAACTGTTGTAACTGTAGATGACACTAATGCAACTGATCTTCCTACTGATGGAAGTCCAACATTAGGTTTAGTATTACCTGATGGAAGTTTTGAAAGTAAGTCAGTCTCATCTATCTCAGGTGGAACGATTACTGTTTCTGAAGCATTTTCACAAACACCAAATGTAAATACAGTTTGGCTATTGCAAAATACAGCAGTATCAGCACAGTTATTTAGAGTAATAGCAGTTGAAGAACAAGACGGAATAAATTATGCAATTACAGCTTTATCTTATGTTGAAGGTAAATACGCATTTATTGAAGATGGAACAGCCTTACCTACTCGTAATACATCAAATCTTACTGAATTAAAAGATCCTCCAGGTGGTCTTGCTGCTTCTGAACAAATATTTCCTATCAACAACCAAGCTGTATCAAAGATTGTTATTAGTTGGCAGCCTATTGTGGGTGTAACGCAGTATCAAGTCAATTATAGATTTGGTAATGACAACTTTATTAGTGAAAAGGTATCAAGACCTGATTTTGAAATAATGAACAGTAGAAAAGGTACTTATGATATTCAAGTGTTTTCTTATAACGTATTAGATCAATTATCAGCTACTTCTACAAGTATCCAGTTTGAAGCTATTGGTAAAACTGCATTACCACAAGATGTCACAGGGTTATTAGTCGAGCCAGTATCAGATCAGTTTATAAGATTACGTTTTGATAAAGCTACAGATATTGATGTTACCCATGGTGGAAACGTAGTTGTTCGGCATAGTAATCTTACAGATGGAACGGGAACTTTTACTAATTCTGTTGATATTATTCCTGCTTTACCAGGAAACGTATCTGAGACATTAGTGCCAGCAGTTGATGGAGAGTATATTCTTAAATTTAGAGATGATGGTGGCAGATTAAGTTCTGGAGAAACTTCTGTTGTTGTAACAACCCCTGATCCTCAACCAAAACTAGCTGTGCTTGTTGATAGAGAAGATACTGATTCTCCACCTTTTGGTGGTACAAAAGTAGATTGTTTCTTTTCTGATGATGTGAATGGTCTTGTTCTAGGATCATTAGTTACATTAGATTCTGAATCAGATTTTGATGCAATTGCTGATTTTGATTTTCTTGGAGCAGTTGATATTACTGGTGGTTCTTATGAATTTGCAAATACTTTAGATTTAGGTGGGAAACAACCATTAAGATTAAAACGTCATTTTGTTACACAGGGTTTTTATCCTAATGATCTGATTGATAAAAGATCAGGAAATATTGATACCTGGACAGACTTTGATGGTGCTACTGCCTTCGATGTCAATGCTAAATTATTAGTCGCCACTACTGACTCCGATCCAGATGCAACTGTCACTGGAACGTATGCTCAATCTGGCACAACTATAACTGTGACCAAGAGTAGTCATGGATTTTCAGTAGGTGGCTTTGTAGTTCTTACATTTACTTCGGGTAGTGGTGTTAGTGATAATTATGAAATACAAACTAAAACAACAAATAGTTTTACAGTCACAGCAGCATCTAGTCAGACAACAAGTGGAAACGTCACTATTAGTTCAGAATTTTCTAAGTTTAATACATTTGCAAACGGAACTTTTATTGCAAGAGGATTTAAATTTAGATGTGAAATGGATACAGATGATCCTGCACAATCTATCGAAATAGATCAGTTAGGTTATACAGCAGAGCTTGATAGAAGAGTTGAAACTGTAAATACTGCTATAGCCTCGACAACTTCAACTAAATCTGTGACTTTTACTAATTCTTTCTTTACTGGACAAAATGGAACTAGCGTTGCTGCTGGTTCTGCTTTACCAACAATAGGAATTACTATTGAAAATATGACGGCTGGAGATGAATTTTTCTTATCTAATATTTCTGGTACTGGTTTTGACATAGATATTAAGAATGGTGGTAGTAATGTTAATAGAAATTTCAAATATACAGCCATCGGATTCGGGCGTGGTAGTTAGTATTGAATTAAGATATACTTAGATAAAAAATTGGATTAGGTAATGGCTACTCACGATTATGTTATAGACAACTCCACGGGAGCTAACGTCAGGGCTGATATTAATAGTGTATTACAAGCAATATTAACAAATAACAGTAGTTCTTCTGCTCCTAGTACCACAGCAGCTTATATGTTTTGGGCTGATACTACAAGCGGAACATTAAAAATAAGAAACTCCAGTGATAACGCATGGGTAGAACTTTTACAGTTAGATGGTACGTTAACTCTTGAAGATGGTTCTGCAAGTACACCAGGATTAGCTTTTAGAGATGATTTAAATACAGGTATATTCAGTTCTGCTGCTGATACTTTCAATGTTGCTACTGGTGGTGTTGAAAGAATGGAACTTGGATCTGCAACCATATTTAATGATAGTGGTGCTGATGTTGATTTTAGAATTGAAGGTGATACAGATGAAAATTTATTTAGAGTAGATGCTAGTACTAATCGGATTGGGATAGGCACTGGAACACCAAGTAATTTACTCCACGTTGCTGGTGTTCTTGAATGTAATAACATAAAAATTCTTGGAACAAACTCGTTTGAAAGTAGTGCAAATATCTTAGAAGGTAAAGGAAGTAAAGGTGCTAGGTTAAGATCAGCATTATCGGCTGCTGATACACCAAGTTTTTCAAGTAAAGATGATACAGATACAGGATTCTTTTTACCTGGCTCGGATGTAATTGGTTTTACAACTGGTGGCTCAGAAAGGGCAAGAATAACTTCTGGTGGTGCTTTACTTATAAACAAAAGTACAGATCGTACCGCATATTATGGTGGAACATTTTCTGGATTACTTCAAATTGAAGGAACTGGCAATTTAAGTAGACTTACGCAATTTATACATAACCAAGCTGGTCAAAACCAACACATTATGGTTATTGGTAAAAGTCGTGGATCTTCAGTGGGTTCTTACACTGTAGTACAGGATGATGATTATTTAGGTACATTATCATTTCAAGGTGCAGATGGCGATGAAATGGTTGAAGGAGCAAGAATTGATGTCCGAGTAGATGGAACCCCCGCCAATTCAAATATGCCAGCAAAAATGACATTTGGCATTAATGCTGGTGCAGGGTCTACAACGGAGCGTATGAGAATCATTCCAACAGGCTTTGTCGGGATTGGCCAAGGTTCATCATATGACCCTGGTGCACCTTTAGAAGTAAGAAACCCTGCTGGTACAACACCTTCCACTGGTAATTTTGTACTTTTAAGACTTTGTGCTCAACATAATAGTTCTAGAGGACTTGATATCGGTACTGGAAGACCTACATCTGGAAACCAAAATGATGCTGGTGTTTTCTACAATGCACGGGATACAGAAAGCAGTGGGTATTCAGCACAGCACGTTTTTCAAAGGGCTGGAAATAATGTCATGGTTATTGGTTATCAAGGCAATAATAATGTTGGAATTGGTACAGATACTCCTGATAGACAATTAGATGTTGTTAAGGGAGGTACAAAAATATCCAGATTTCAACAAACTACGAACAATACAGGGGAAGATCATACTTGCATAACTCTCAGACACGCTGCTGCAATATCAGGCCAAAATGGTGTTGGTATGATATTTCAAAATAGTGGTGGTACAGTTGTTGGTAAAATTGATTTTGGGCAATCAACAACACAATATAGGACAAGTTCAGATTACAGATTAAAAGAAAATGCAGTAGCAATATCAGATGGAATTACTAGATTAAAAACATTAAAACCATACAGATTTAATTTTATTGCTGAACCAGATAAAACAGTTGACGGGTTTTTTGCACATGAGGTTACAGCAGTACCCGAAGCTATAAGCGGAACAAAGGATGAAGTAGAAACTACATATTATCAAAGTGAGGACGATATTCCAGAGGGAAAAGCTGTCGGGGATGTCAAAAGCACTACTTCCCCTGTTTATCAAGGAATAGATCACTCAAAACTTGTACCTTTACTTGTAGCTGCTGTACAAGAATTAATAACAAAAGTTGAAACCCTAGAAGCTGCTTGATATAATTGGATAACTTAAATTAATTATATGGCTACACCACAAGAGCTTTATGACGAAACAAAAACTCGTCTTGATCTAAATATTGCAAAAGCACAAATGCTAGAGAGAGAAATACAAGAAAAAGTTGCAGAAAAAAATCAACTAATGCAGCCAATAATGGAAGATCAAGGTGCATTAAAACAACTTGAAAAATTAAGTGATGTTGTACAGACTATAGAATCAAAATAAAATAAAACTAAACACTTATTATCATGGCTGTTACTTGGGATATTGTTGCTTTAGATGCAACAAAAACTGTAGGAAGTTTATCTGATGTAGTGACTACTGTTCACTGGACTGCTAGTGATGCAGACGGAGATCATACTGGTTCTTCTTATGGTTCTGTAGGACTCGCTGAAGCTGATAGTAGTTCTTTCACTGCCTATAAAGATATTACAAAAGATAATGCTATTGCATGGGCAAAAGCTGCAATTGGTTCTGATGAGGTAGCAGCTATTGAAACAAGGATTGCTGCACAAATTACAGAATCAAAAACTCCTACTGCGACTTCTGGTGTACCCTGGTAGAAAGTACAGAAAGTCCTACATAAAGTGGTGCTAATGCACAGATTCCACAGAAGGTTATAATTGTCACAGGTACTAATGCTTTTGAAAAGGCTTCTTTCATGTTTCAAAAAATCGCTAATGTTTTGAGTATCATCTCATTTGTAATGGTAGCTTCCATGAGTGGTGGAGCGTACTTTGGTTACAAGTATGTAACCTCAGAACAATTCAAATCGAGAGTTATGAATGAAATTCTTGGTAATGTCCAAGGAATGATGCCTAAATTATTAGATAATGGTTTACCTAAGATGACAGGTCCATCAATGCCAATAATAAAATGAAATGTTATTGGTGCGATAGTGAATTAATTTGGGGTGGTGATATTGATATAGATGAGTCTATGCCAACTTATCCAGAGTTTTCAGTGATGACTAACTTATCTTGTCCTAAATGCTTTTCAGAGGTAGAAGTACTAAAGAAAAGAGATGCCTTCGATTGATATACCTCGTTTTGACATAAATAAGGTTAAAATACATGAAATACCAGTATGGAAAACTGACATACAAACATTAAATAATATAAGTAAACCTATAGTTGATATTCCTGGTTGTGTAAGAGTACATAGAAATAATCTTACGAGTCTTATTGATAGTGATAAAGATGAATACGGCACATATACAGAATGTGGTAATTTCAGTATTCCTAGTTTTGAACCTTTACAGTACAACCCCAACGAATTTGTATATACGCAATCAGAAACCCCCCAAAATCAAGAACAAGAATTTGTACAGCCTACGGTAGAACCTCCAAAATACGAACCAAAAAAGGAAAAAGATGATCCGCTTTTTGTTGCTTGCCCTGGTAAAAAAGACCAAAGAGTAGGCGATTATCGTAACGAATTTAAACTGGAACGTGTCATTGGGCATGAAAGAAGCGAAGATGGTAGTGAATGTATAACTTTGTATGAAGACGTTAAGTTCATCGAGCAATACATACCGAATCCTCCACAGCTTGTTAGCACTGCTCTCATTGCTAGCGTTGCTGCCACTACTCCATTATTACTTAATCTCGTAAAA
>LULW01000979.1_pt1 | contig 13290 bp, 12 predicted proteins | sample 729531 | NCBI WGS metagenome assembly LULW01 (sample SAMN03860279, study PRJNA289734) | marine metagenome | biome: seawater column; feature: ocean; material: water; isolation source: Red Sea water column Station 108 - depth 10m | place: Saudi Arabia: Red Sea | collected 2011-10-15 | depth 10 m | reverse complement strand
ATATAAAGTGTGCAAATTAGATAATTTACGTAATTCACATATCATAATACTAATACAATAAATATTAATTGATCTATTTATAAATGACTCCAATTCAAAGATGTATTGTTGGAAAAGAGAGCAATCTTAATCCTATTTGGTTAATGAGGCAAGCTGGAAGGTATTTACCTGAATTTCGTGAGATAAGGAGTAAAAATCAAGATTTTATAAAATTATGTCTTAGTGAAAATTTAGCGTCTGAAATAACTTTACAACCTATAGAAAGATTTAATTTTGATGCTGCAATTATTTTTTCAGATATTTTAATGTTACCATATGGCCTAAACCAGAAAGTTGAGTTTGAAAAAAATTTTGGTCCAAAGTTAGGCAATTTAAATCTAGATGACTTAAAAAATATTGATGAGGTAGATTTTTCTTTTAAGTTAAATTCTGTTTATAAGGCAATTAATATAACATCAAATAAGATTAACAGAGATGAAAAAGACTTAATAGGTTTTGTCGGTGCTCCATGGACAATCTTGGTATACATGATAAACAAAATTTCTCCTAAAAAAAAACTTAAAGAAGATTTTTTTAAAGATGAATTTTTAATTAATCGATTGTTATCTATCATTGATAAATTCCTCAAAATTCATATTAAAAATCAAGTTGAAGCAGGTGCCACGATTATACAAATATTTGATAGTTGGGCTGGACTGCTTGAAAACAATATACCTGAGTATATTTATATACCAACATTAAGTCTTGTAGAGTATACTAAAAGCCTTGGTGTTCCAGTTATATGTTTTCCTAGAGGTATAAAAGACTACAAGAACTTTTGTGATATTGTTAAACCAAGTGCTGTTAACATCGATTATGATATAGATCCAAAAGATATTGTAAAAAATATTGATATTCCGATTCAGGGGGGTCTAGATCCAAAAATTTTGTTACAAGATGAAGATACTTTAGAAAAAGAGACTAAAAAATATTTAAATATATTTAAAGATCATCCTTATATATTTAATTTAGGACATGGAATTCAACCTCAAACAAAAATTGAGATGGTTGAAAAATTAGTAAAAACTGTGAGATCGTTTAATTAATGGAAGACCACCCAAAAATTAATTTTGGAAAAACTGGAGTTTTATTAATTAATCTTGGAACTCCCGAATCCACAAGTTGGCTTGATATAAGAAGGTATCTTAAAGAATTTCTCTCCGATAGAAGAGTTATAGAAGTTAATCCTATATTATGGAAATTCATCCTGAATGTTTTCATTTTAACATTTAGGCCCTCAAAAACTGCAAAAGCATATAAAGAAATTTGGATGGAAAAAGAAAACATGTCTCCTCTAAGATACTACACAAAGTTACAGGCAGAAAAAATTGACAAATTGATTGAAAATAAAAACGTTATAATCGATTATGCAATGAGATATGGAAACCCAAGTATTAAAAGCAAGATAAATAAACTTCACGAAGCTGGTTGTGAGCACCTTTTAATTATTCCTCTATACCCACAATATGCTGCAGCAACAACAGCAACAGTATGTGATGAAGTATATAGATCTCTTATGAAAATGAGATGGCAACCAAGTTTAAAGATTGTTCCACATTATGAGTCAGAGGAACTTTATATTGATGCACTAGTAAATTCATTAAATAAAAAAATTTCAGAAATTAATTGGAAACCAGACCTTATAATTGCTTCTTATCATGGAATTCCACAAAAATATTTTGATAAAGGTGATCCCTATCATTGTTACTGTCATAAAACCACAAGACTAATCTCAGAAAAGTTCAAAGATGTTAAGATAAGAACAACTTTCCAATCAAGATTCGGTCCCGAACAATGGTTAAAACCTTATACTGATAAAACTTTAGAAGAATTACCAAGCAACAATATAAATAATATCTTAGTAATTTGTCCTGGTTTTGCATCAGATTGTGTTGAGACTTTAGAAGAAATCGCAATTCAAGGCAAAGAGAGTTTTTTAAAATCCGGGGGAAAAAACTTTGATACGATACCGTGTTTGAATGACAATGAAGATCATATCAAGCTTCTAGAATACCTTGTAAATAAAAATTTATAAATTTATGAATTATTATTTGTTATTTAAGTCACTACATTTAATAGCAGTTATATCTTGGATGGCTGGGTTGTTGTATTTGCCAAGAATCTTTGTTTATCATGTTGAAAACTATCAAAAAAAAGAAACCACTGAAATTTTTGAGACTATGGAAAGGAAACTTTATTTTTATATTATGAGACCAGCAATGTTAATATCCTGGCTCTTCGGCATACTATTAATTTATCAAATAGGTTTTGAATCTTTCTCACAACTTTGGCTTCAATTAAAAATTTTTTTTGTAATAATTTTGACTGGCTACCACGAGTATTTGGGAAAATGTCTGACTTCTCTTAGAGATGGTTCAAACTCAAAATCCTCTAGATTCTTTAGAATAATTAACGAAATTCCAACAATACTGTTAATTTTAATAGTATTTATTGTAATTTTTAAACCCATCTAGCCTTGAAATTTGAGACTTAATATATATATTTATTTCATCTAACAAAAAACTCCCCATAACTATGAACATACAAGAACTAAAAGAAAAGAGCTCAGAAAAATTAATTACTGAAGCTGAAAAGCTTGGCATTGAAAATGCTAGCACTTTAAGAAGACAAGAAATTTACTTTGCCATATTAAAAAAATTGGCTGAAAAAGGTGAAGAAATTACTGGTGGAGGGGTTTTGCAGCTTTTACAGGATGGTTTTGGTTTCCTAAGAGCAATGGAGTCTAATTATCTCCCAGGTGCAGATGATATATATGTAAGCCCAAGCCAAATTAGAAGGTTTGGATTAAGAACAGGCGATACTGTTGAAGGCCCAATAAGATCTCCAAAAGAAGGTGAAAGATATTTTGCTTTATTGCAAGTGTCTAAAATAAATTTTGAGGAACCTGATAAATTTAAACACAAGATAGCTTTCGACAATTTAACTCCACTCTACCCTAACAAGCAATTTAGAATGGAAGTCGAGACTACAAAAATTGAAAAAAAACCAGACTTAACTCCAAGATTAATTGATCTCGTAAGTCCAATTGGAAAAGGACAAAGATCATTGATTATATCACCACCAAAAGCTGGTAAAACGATGATTTTGCAAAGTATAGCAAACTCGATTACAGCAAATCATCCAGAGTGTTATTTAATGGTTTTATTAATTGATGAAAGACCTGAAGAGGTAACAGACATGCAACGAACTGTTAAAGGAGAAGTAATAAGCTCAACATTTGATGAGCCCGCTCAAAGACACGTTGCAGTTGCTGAAATGGTTATTGAAAAAGCTAAAAGACTAACTGAGCATAAGAAGGATGTTGTAATTTTATTAGATTCTATAACAAGGCTTGGACGAGCTTATAATGCTGTAGTTCCAAGTTCAGGAAAAGTTTTAACTGGAGGTGTAGATGCCAATGCACTCCAAAGGCCAAAAAGATTTTTTGGTGCAGCAAGAAATATTGAGGAAGGTGGATCATTAACAATTATAGCTACAGCATTAATTGATACTGGAAGCAGAATGGATGAAGTCATATTTGAAGAATTTAAAGGTACTGGTAACAGTGAAACAATATTAGATAGAAAGATATCTGAAAAGAGAATATTCCCAGCAATAGACATAACTAAATCTGGCACAAGAAGAGAAGAGCTATTGTTTGATAAAAACGACCTTCAAAAAATGAATGTGTTAAGAAGAATTATTGCACCAATGGGCTCAATGGATGCAATAGAGTTTATAAATTCTAAATTAAAAGATACTAAAAATAATGCAGAATTTTTTAATTCTATGAATAAGCCATCTTAAAGATTTATTTTCCCAAAATACTGATATAATTTTCTGATGACATTTTATGCTCTATCTTCAGGGCCAGGCATATCGGGTATAGCTGTTATTAGAGTTTCAGGATCTGAAACTGTGAACGTTATTAAACATCTCACAAATTCTAGTTTGCCGAAACCTAAAGAGGCAACTTTAAGAAAATTTATTAATAAAAATAATGAATTGATAGATGAAGGTATACTTTTATGGTTTCCTGGACCAAACAGTTACACAGGTGAAGATATGGCCGAATTCCATGTTCATGGTAGCAGAGCAGTTATTGAAGCAATACAAAGTTCAATTTCAGAAGTATCTAATTGTAGACTTGCATCTCCTGGAGAGTTCACGAAAACTGCTTTCCAGAATGGAAAAATAGATTTACTGAAAGCAGAAGGTATTTCAGACTTAATTTCATCAGAAACAGAAATTCAGAGATTACAAGCTATAAAAATAATGGAGGGCAAAAGTTCAAAAATATTTGAAACTCTCAGACATACACTTATTAAAGTTTTATCTAAGTTAGAGGCTAAAATTGACTTTCCAGATGAAGATCTACCAATTGAAATCTTAGACGGAATAAAAGCAGATACAACTAAAGCATTAGCTGATTTAGAGAAGTTATTGGATGATCAAAGAGTAGGAGAAAGAATTAGAGAAGGTTTCAAAATTTCTATAATTGGTCCGACAAATGTGGGCAAATCTTCTCTTCTTAATCATCTAGCAAACCGTGAAGTAGCAATTGTGTCTGAAATAGCTGGGACTACAAGAGATGTTATAGAAACACATCTTAATTTGGATGGATATCCAGTCATTTTATCTGACACAGCCGGCATCAGAGACTCTAAAGATGAAATAGAAAGAAAAGGTATAAAGCTAAGTCTAAAAAATGCAAATGAAGCAGATTTAAATATCATTGTCTTGGAACCAAAAAGTGTTGAATTTCAAAGCTTTTTAAGTGCTTTGAGCAAGGATAAGAATATTATTGTCGTTAATAAATTGGATAATATGGATGATACAATAGACGAAGAAATTAGAAAATTAAATCCAATTTCTATATCAGTTAAAGAAAACAAAAATATTGATTTACTTATTAATGAAATAAAAAAAAAATTAGAAAATAAATTTATATCATCAAACGATATTATAATCACAAGAAGCAGGCATAGAGACAATATTGAGAAATGTATTTATCATTTAAAAACATTTCAAAATAAAAATTCAGAAGAGGAATTTGATAAAGCCGCAGAAGACTTAAGATTAGCAGTTAGACATTTAGGATTAATAGTTGGAAAAGTAGATGTCGAAGAAATACTCGGATCCATCTTTAACGATTTCTGTATAGGCAAATAATTATCAACTAAGAAAACCCCAGAAAGTGGAATAACTAGTATCTTGTAAAATTTAATAACGATAATAAATTAAAGGCATGAAAAATGAGTTATCGTTTGATGTAGTGGTTATTGGGGGTGGTCACGCTGGTTGTGAGGCAGCAGCAGCATCTGCAAGATTGGGAGTTAACACTGCCTTAAATAGATGCATTAGACGGTGTAATGGGAGAAGTTGCAGACAAATCAGGAATACAATTTAGGCTACTAAATAGAAGTAGAGGCCCTGCAGTTAGAGGACCAAGAACACAAAGTGATAGATCCTTATACAAAAAATTTATGCAAGAAAAACTTGTAAACTACTGTAATTTAAGCATTTATTCTGATCCTGTAATAAGCTTCAATTTTAAAAATAATGCTATAATTGGATTTAATACTCAATCTGGTAAAGAAATCAGATCATCTAAGATAATTCTAACAACTGGCACATTTTTAAATGGTCTTATACATATTGGGGAGAAAAAAACCCCAGCGGGGAGATATGATGAAAAACCATCAACAGGTTTAAGTGAACAACTAGAAAAGTTTAATTTTAAAATTGGTAGATTAAAAACTGGAACTCCACCAAGATTAGATGCACGTACAATTAATTTTGAAAATTTGGAAGCTCAATATGCAGACGAAGATCCATATTTTTTTTCTTTCTTAACCAAAAAAAATTTAAACAAGCAAATCTCTTGCAGAATGACTTATACCAATGAACAAGTTCATAAAATCATTTCCAAAAATATTAAGCGAAGTGCTATGTACTCTGGCAGCATACAAGGAGTAGGTCCAAGATATTGTCCATCTATAGAGGATAAAATAAAAAAATTCGCTGATAAGGAGCGACACCAAATTTTTTTAGAGCCAGAGGGCTTAAATGATAATACTATATACCCAAATGGCATTTCAACTTCACTACCATCAGAGATACAGCAAGAAATATGTAGTAAAATCAATGGTTTAGAGAATGTAAAAATATTAAGGCCTGGATATGCTATTGAATACGATTATATTGATCCAAGAGAGCTATTCTTAACTTTAGAGACTAAAAAAATCAAAAATCTCTATCTTGCTGGTCAAATAAATGGAACAACTGGATATGAAGAGGCTGCTGCTCAAGGCTTAATCGCTGGAATAAATTCTGCTCTATCTATCAAAGGCGAGGAACCTTTTATACTTGATAGATCAGATGCATATATAGGAGTGATGATAGACGATTTAGTTACGAAAGGTGTAGCAGAACCATATAGAATGTTTACCTCAAGAGCAGAGTATAGATTATCATTAAGGTCAGATAATGCAGATGTTAGATTAACTCAAAAAGGAATTAATTTGGGAGTGGTACTTAAAGATAGAGCTCAAATATTTAAAGAAAAACATTCTCATCAAACAAAAATTGAAAATCAAATGTGCTCAAATATTTAAAGAAAAACATTTTCAACTAAAAAAAATTGAAAATCAAATGTCAAAATTACAAATTACCCCTTCAAAAGTTGAAAAATACGGTATAAACATTGCAAAGGATGGGGTTAGTAGAAATGCATTCCATATATTAGGCCAAAAATCTGTAAATATGAGTAAAATTAGGGAAATTTGGCCAGAAATACCTTATGTTTCACGTGAAATAGATGAACAATTAGAGATAAACTCTCATTATAAAGGTTATTTGAAGAAGCAAAAAGCTGATATTTTAGCTTTTAAAAGAGATGAAAATTTAATAATTCCAGATAATATTAATTATGATAGCTTTTCAGGACTATCAAATGAAGTTAAGTCAAAATTTAAGAAAATAAAGCCCAAAACAATGGGCCAAGCTCTTAGAATAGACGGTATAACACCTGCAGCTGTATATATTTTATTGTCTCATCTTAAAAGAAGGTCTATTAAGCATATAGCTTGATTGATTCGTATTTTTTAAAAACAGACCCAAAATTTAATCTAGATGTTTCACGTGAAACACTCGTAAGGTTAGATGAATATTCAAAAGACATAATTTTGAAAAATAAGGAAATAAATTTAATTAGCAAAAGCACAGAAAGCTCAATAAAATCAAGGCATATTGCTGATAGTATGCAAACTATTGATTTTATTGATAAAAATGACATTAAAACATGTACAGACTTAGGGTCGGGGGCAGGTTTACCGGGAATTGTCCTGGGTATTATTATGAGTCCTAAAAAGCCAAATTTTAAAGTGATTTTTTATGAAAAAAGTTATCATAAAAGTAATTTCTTAAGAGAGATGTCCAAAAAATTTAATCTGGATGCGGAAATTTATCAAAAAAATATTTTTAATGAAAAAAATTTAATTACAGACGTCATAATTTCACGTGCCTTTAAACCTTTGCCAGTAATTTTTCAAATTGCGAAAACTAATTTTAAAAATTTTAAATACATAATTTTATTTTTAGGAAAAAGTGGAAAAAAGATTTTAAAAGATGCAATGAAAAATTGGAAATTTGATTATGAAGAGAGGAAAAGTTTAACCAACGAAGAGTCTATCATTGTGAAAATATCAAATCTTAAAAAAATATGAATAGAAAAATTATTTCAGTGATAAATCAAAAAGGTGGAGTGGGGAAGACAACAACAATAATTAATTTGGCTGCTGGTTTATCTCTTAAAGAAAAAAGAATTCTTGTGATTGACCTTGACCCACAAGGAAATGCTACAACAGGTCTTGGATTATCCAACACAGGTACATCTGATAATACAATTTATAGTGTTTTAAATGGAAACAAAAAAATATCTGACGTGATACAAAAAACTGAATTTAAAAACTTAGATATAATTACTTCTAATGTAGATTTATCAGGACTTGAGATTGAAACTGCTGGTGACAGCCGAAGAGCATTTAAATTAAAAGATGAATTAGCCTCTATTTTAAATGATTCTAGAGCATCCTATCATTATATACTAATTGACTGCCCTCCATCTCTTAGTCTTCTCACAATTATGGCCTTAGTTGCCTCTGATGCTTTGGTAGTCCCACTTCAGACGGAGTTTTTCGCTTTAGAGGGCCTAACTCAATTAATGAAAACTATTGAAAGGATCAAATCGAATTTAAATCCTATCCTAGAGATAAGAGGGATACTCCTTACGATGTATGATAAGAGAAATAAGTTGTCTAGTCAGGTGGAGACGGAAGCTAGGAATTTTTTTAAAGAAAAAGTTTACAACACAGCAGTTCCGAGAAATGTAAGGTTATCCGAGGCGCCCTCCCATGGAGTTCCAGTATTAATCTACGATAAGCTTTGTCCAGGTAGTAAAGCGTATTTTAGTTTCACTGAAGAATTTTTAGAACAAGAAAAAGAAATTGAGACTGCTGCATGATAAATCCGTTTAAAAATAAAAAAGGATTGGGTAGAGGTTTATCATCCCTGATCGGAGATAGCGATGTAAAGATTACAAACAATAAAATATCGATTAGTTCTATTATTCCAAATAAATATCAACCAAGAAAAAACTTTGATAAAAATAGCTTAGAAGAACTCACAGCATCAATTCGTGAAAGAGGAATTATTCAGCCAATAATTGTAAGAGCATCAGAAGATAGCAATGACAAATATGAATTGATAGCAGGAGAAAGAAGATGGCAAGCAGCCCAAAATGCTGGCTTGCACGAAGTTCCAGTAGTAATTCTTAATGTAGACAATCTCAAGTCCCTTGAATTTGCAATTGTTGAAAATGTTCAAAGAAAAGATCTTAACCCTATCGAGGAAGCAGAGGGATATCAAAGATTAATTAATGAATTTAATTATGATCAAGACAAAGTTGCGAAATTTATCGGTAAGAGCAGAGCACATATATCTAACTGCATAAGATTATTAAGTCTTCCAGCTAAGGTGATTGAGCACATTATCAATGACAAAATTTCTCCAGGCCATGCCAAGATTTTAGTTGGTTTAGATAACTCTGAGTTATTGGCTGAGAAAATAATGAAAAAAAAATTATCAGTTAGACAAGCAGAAGCTCTTGCTAGATTAGTGAAAAGTAATAAAAGTTCAATTAAGTCCAAGGATCCAAATTCAATAGATATTGAAAATCAGTTAAGTTCTAAAATTGGAATGAAGGTATTTTTAAATAATAAAAAAAATAATACTGGTACATTAATTTTTGAGTATAAGGGTGTTGATCAACTTGATCGATTAATCAAAATTATAAAGGAAAACTATTAATAATTACTGATTAAATCTGATACAAGATTAATAGATGATGTATTTTTCTTGGTTAAAATCTCTAAATTAGATATTTGATAAATTTTTTCTTTAATCTCTTTTTCAGACCAATTTTTAATTTGTTGTTTAACTAAATCTTTTTCTTTCCAAAATATTGAAGGTTTATAAGATGAAATTACTTCATCAATATTATCTTTTTCTTTTTGAATATTCTTTAATTTTAAAAGCCTTTTTGATCTATTGAGCAATGTTCTTAGTATTAAAATGCAATCATCATTTACAAAATTATTTTCATTAAGAATTTTTGAAACTTTAATCTTATTTTTTGCCAAATAATTATCTACGAGTTCAAATATTCCATAATCTTCTGAAAGATTTGTTAAATTAAATATATCTTCTTGTGTGATTTTTTTTCTTGTTTGAGACAGAGCTTCTAACTTTTGAAGTTCATTATTTAAATTACCTCTATCCCCTCGCGCTCTCTCAACAATTAAATTTATAGTCTCTTGTGAAATTTTTATATTTTTTTCTTTTATAAATTTAATTGCTAAAATATTTAGGCTTTGATTGTTGTCCTCATAAAAAGGTATGCAGACTAATTTTTTATCTTTTTCAAATAAAGCTCTTAGCTTTGATTTTTTATCTAAGTTTTCAGAGTTTATTACTATTTGAACATTTGATATATCCCTTTCTAAAAATTCCTCTATAAAACTAAGTATTTTATTAGAAGATCTTGATATTATAATAAGCTTCATCTCATCAAATAATGATCCATTAATTAAACCTTCAAGTATTGTGTCTTTGTTATCTAAAACTTCTGCTTCTTCATAACGTAATATTTCTCCTGAAAAACCCGATGAAATATTGGATTTTATTACTTCTTCTTTAAAACCCTTATTAAGACCATATAAAAGAATTGATTTAAAGTTTGAAAAATTTACTTTATTTACCTCAAAAGATTTAATTATCATCAATCATTAAATTTTCTGCTGCGTTAATTATATCTGACACTAAGTTTTCTACTAAGTTATCTTTTAAAATATCTTCTGATTTACTCAGTTCAAATTTGTCTGATATATTATTATAACTTGATCTTTGAGTTATACTTTTGTTGACTAATATTTCTCCGTTTTCACTAAATTTATAATTCAAATCTATTACAAGCTCCAAAATTTTTGGGTCTCCCTTGGAGTCCTTAGATAGAATATTTTTGGTTTCTTTTGAACTTAAATCGACTTTAAACAATCTTTTTGCTCCATTTAGCACTTTCAATTTGTTTTCAATCTTTGAATTTATTTGACTATCACCTGTCATACTATCAATTTGAATTAAAAAATTGTAATCTGATCCAACCAAGATTGGTTTAAAACCACATCCGTTAAAAAATAATAATACAATTGATAGAGAGATTAAGTTAAAAGCTTTTTTTCTCATACTAATATATTCATCAATCTGTTTTTTACAAAAATTATCTTTTTTATAGATATATCTTTTAAATATTTATCCAACAGTTTGTCTTTTTTAACAAGTTCAAATAATAATTCTTGTTTAAGATCTTTTTCAGCATTTATTAATGATCTTTTTTTGCCATTTATTTGAATTACATAATCGACATTCGTTTTTTCCAAATACTTTTTTTCAGTTTCTGGCCAAGAATTATTTTTATCATAATTCATTTCGCTTAAACACTCGCTTATTAAATGTGGCAAAACTGGAGAGAATATAATTAAAATTTTTTTATAGCATTCACTTAAATCATCTGAATTTAATTCTGTTTCAAGATGCTTGTATAGAAAGTTATAAGTTTCGTGCATGTTTGCTATTATAACGTTATAGCTAAAGTTGTTAAGATTATGAGTAATTTTACTTATCAGCTGATTAGTGAATTTTTTTAAAACAATATCTTCTTTACCATTATTTTTTTCTTCAATGTTATTTTTAATCTTCTGATGCAGAACCCAAAATTTTTGCACAAACTTATAAGAGGATAACATTCCTTGATCAGACCACTTAACATAATAATGTTTCCCACTAAGTTCTACCTCTTCGGGACTTAGCCAATTATTATTTTCGTCTTTGTACGTTTCGTGACATACCATACCTTGAGTAAATAAACCTTCAAAAGGTTCTTTAAATTTAAAAGTATCATTTTTATAAGCTAAAGATCTCATAAAAAATCTTGAATATAATAAGTGAAGAATAGCGTGTTCTACACCTCCAATGTATTGATCTACTGGCATCCAATAATTTATCTCATCTAAATCAAAACCGTATTTCTCATTTTTAGGTGAACAAAATCTTAAAAAATACCAGGATGAGTCTACAAACGTATCTAATGTATCCGTCTCTCTGTAACACTTCTTTCCATCTATATTTACGCTCTTCCAGTTTTCATCGTTGTCTAATGGATTACCTTTACAATTAAGATTAATATTCTTTGGAAGTTTTACTGGTAGTTGATTTTTTGGAATTGTTTTAATTTCACCTTTTTCGTCATACGCAATAGGAATAGGACATCCCCAGTATCTCTGTCTTGAAACACCCCAATCTTTTAATCTAAAATTAATTTTCTCTGTTCCAATTTTTCTTTCCTCTAAAATTTCTATAGCCTTAACTACTGATTGGTCTGGTGCTTTAAGACCATTTAAAAATTCTGAGTTTATTATTATTCCTTCGCCAGGAAATGCTTCTGTTTTTACCTCAAAATTTTCTTGATCTTTAGGTCTGACAACTGTTTTTATATTAAGGTTATATTTTTTGGCAAAATCAAAATCTCTTTGGTCGTGACCAGGACAACCAAAGACTGCACCAAATCCATAATCCATTAGCACAAAATTTGCAAAGTAAACTGGCACTTTTTCGCTTTCTGCGAAGGGATTAATTGCTTTCAAATTAGTTTTAAAACCTATCTTTTCAGCCATTGCCAAAGATTCCTCTGTAGTACCAGTCTTTGAACATTCATCTTTAAACTTTATAAAATCTGGATCGTTCTCGTAATGTTTGGATATTGGATGATCTGGTGAAAGAGCCAAAAAAGAAAAGCCAAATAAAGTATCTGGTCTTGTAGTGAAACATTTTATTTCATCAACTGGTAAATCACCCTCTATCTTAAAATTAAGCTCGCAACCAAAAGATTTTCCAATCCAATTTTGTTGCATAACTTTAACTTTATTTGGCCAATTTGTTAATTCATTAAGTCCCTCTAATAAATCATCTGAAAATTTTGAAATATTAAAGAACCACTGATTAAGCTTCTTTCTTTGAACGACAGCTCCTGACCTCCAACCTTTGCCATCAATTACCTGTTCATTTGCTAAAACAGTTTCATCAACAGGATCCCAATTTACAAAGTTTTCTTTTCTATAAACTAAACCTTTCTCATAAAGCTCTAAAAAGAATAATTGCTGATGTTTATAATAATCTTCATTACATGTTGAAATTTCTCGGTCCCAATCAATAGATAGTCCAAGTTTTTTAAGTTGAGATTTCATTACTGATACATTTTTCTCAGTCCAATCTTTTGGGTCTAAATTATTTTGCTTTGCAGCGTTTTCTGCTGGTAAGCCAAATGAATCCCATCCCATAGGGTGTAAAACATTATATCCTTGAAGGGTTTTATATCGTGAAAGAACATCACCAATTGTATAATTTCTTACATGTCCCATATGTATTTTTCCTGAAGGATAGGGAAACATTTCAAGACAGTAAAATTTCTCTTTCTCTTTATTTATCTTTGTTTTAAAAGATTTGTTTTTTTCCCAAAATTTTTGCCACTTATTTTCTATTACTTTAAAATTATATCTATTATTATTTTCCACTGATAAATCTTGGTATTATAATTTTAATCTGCAAAATGTCCCTTTCCTTTGTAAGGTTTAAAGT
>LULW01000527.1_pt1 | contig 13396 bp, 27 predicted proteins | sample 729531 | NCBI WGS metagenome assembly LULW01 (sample SAMN03860279, study PRJNA289734) | marine metagenome | biome: seawater column; feature: ocean; material: water; isolation source: Red Sea water column Station 108 - depth 10m | place: Saudi Arabia: Red Sea | collected 2011-10-15 | depth 10 m | reverse complement strand
CATCCAGGCCCATATAATTGACTGTCTCTACCATAAAATAATCCTCTCGAATTATTTATAACGGTCAATGTAAGTCTGGATCGCGCCCCATTCGTTTAGCTTCAGGCGGTATGAAGTCATACTTAACAACTTCATACTCAATGTCAGGGTTAGAATCGCGCAGTTGCATTAGCATCTCATGCGCTTCATACTCATGCATAGTGTGACATACTATATCCTTTCGGATAATTTTGTACTTTACTGTCATGGTAGATGATATTTAGTGATTATAGTCTTTGAGTGTTACCCCTACTCCCATAAACAGACCGCCATTGACCTAATCCACGGTCCTCTAACGTCTTTAAATGCGAGAATGGGTTCATAGAGAGGTTACCAGCAACCACAATTCGATCTTCACCTATATGTTTTGGCACAGAATGATGCACCCAGCCAGGAAATAAAACCATAAGTCCTTTTTTTGGAACCACACGTTCAATACCTTTGCCTGGATTAATACATCTGTCAAATAGCAGAGGTGCTGATCCCTCTGGACAGTTGACATAGTAAACAAAACTCCAGAGGTGAGGCCAGTGGTTGTGCATCACCGTATAATCACCTTCACGGTAGATTGCTCCCCAACAATCATACGGTATCATGTCTACATTTTGAGGGTTGTTTTCCGTAGCCAACTCTATTGCACGATTACACACCCACTGAAACCCCTTACTGGTATCTTGCATAAACCAATCTGTCATAGAGGCCTTTACATTAGTCCTCTTCTGTTGTGCATCTCCCAACTCTCGTATCTGACGTTCAAGATTTTCGTTCAGAGAAAACTCTTGATCCTCATGAATAGTTTTGTCCGCCACCAATGATAGATCAAGAGTGATGATTGGAAACTTTTCAGAAAATTGTTTTGATAGGGGATGCCTATCAAACTGCATTGAAGGTTTAAGACTCTTCGCTAGTGCTGCCAGACTCATTTTTCTTTATCGCTTCATTAATAAGATTAACTTTATTCTCAATAACCTTCTCAAGTCTCTCAATACGATTACGAACACTCAATGGAATACCGCCCATTCCACCATTACGGGGCGTAAACTTCAAACGCAATCGCTCTCTTTCGTCCACTAGTTTTTGCAGAGGTTGTTTGTACAACTTAATTTCTTTCGCGGGTGTATTAAAAGGAACAATCTCATCTTGAGAAGACTTCTTTTGCGGTTTATCCGTGAGAACATAGCCGTTCTCAATCATTTCAGCAACAGCCCTCTGTCCCTCATCATCTAAAGTTTTAACTCTCATCGTATCACTTCCTCTAAGTAAATAAAATCAAAAGACTTCTTACCTTTCACTTCAAGGTAAATAGAACTCATGTCCTTGTCTTTTACAGGTTCGTAGGTCTTTTTCTTCTTAGACCAATAATGAGGTCTGGCCATCTCGCCATCTCCCAGCATCAACCATTTCACATCATCAAATCTATCTGAACTGATATCAGTCACCTCGCCAGTAACTTTCTCATCGTATTCATTCAGATAGCTAACCATTTCACCAATCATCTGTAGTATCCTTTCTCGTCTGGATAGTGCCACCACCCTGTAGTCATATACTTATCAGCAGTGTGTACAGGGTTTCCACGATGCTGAAACGTCCATCCGGCCGGGAACATTACTCCCAAACCTTTTCTTGGTCGAACTCTTAACTTTTCATAAAGGAACTCTGTCTCTCCTTCGTCCATCTCCACATCATTCAAGTAGAACGACCACACCAAGCAACGATCCATATTTTCATGATGGCTTACTTCAGCATGCCAGTTGTGAAACCCGCCACCAAAGGGTGGCGTGCATTGAATTTTAATATCAGGCGATAACAAATTCTTAGTTCCACGATAGCAGAACGGAAACTCTTCTTTGTATCTGTGCATCATGTCATACTTGCACTTCTGAACTCGCGTATAAAGATCACTATGCTTCTCAAAGGTCAGCCATTTCTGTTTATCCTTTCGGGTGATACGATCCGCCTTGACAGTCTTAACATCTTCCACAGAATCAAACCATGCAATCAGTGTTTCACACAGATCATCAGGCATCGCATTTGCATATTGCCTTATAAAATTACTCATCGTCACACTTTCCGTAGCATCGTGATACTACCCTGCCTAAATTTGTGAGGTTCAATAATATCCATGCGAAATGCTGCGGGTAACTGACTAACAACTTCTAGATTCTTGTTTGGCTCGCCCTTAAAGTAAGTGAAATGAAACAGAACGTACTCCGTTATCATATCCCAATAGTTTTCTGCAAAGAATTTGTATTCTTCCCAACCACCACAGTCAACCCACACAAGATCATAGGGCCCATGAATATCCACTTGACTAATTACCTCACCATCTTTCATATCACCCTGTATGAATTCTACCAGAGGCTCACTTTCTAGAATGCTCATGCGTTTTTCCGCTTGATCATCTTCCATACTCAAGTTATCGACCACAACAAACTTAGGGCTGTACGGTTTATCCAGATAGTCCTTGTCGCAGTTACTATCCCACAGTAACCCTTCGGTGTTTTCCTTGAGCCCATTCAAAAGAAACGGTGTGGTGTAACCCATACCAAGTTCAAGAATACGCTGTGGTCTTGCAAGACCTACCAAACTCTCCAGAAACGGACCAACCTTCTCTGTTCCGTAGCCAGGAACCCACCATTCCTCATTCTTCATCGTCGCTCATCCCATACGAGAACTCTTTTCGCGCTGCTTCATCCAACTGTGCCATAACATCTTCAGTGAAATACTTCTCAGGATTGTTATTGATCGTCTTACCAAAAGTTTTACTGCCGTCTGGTAATTCAATACGAGTGGAAACGCTCTTGAAGATACCATACTTCAATGCGAGATCAAGCAAGCCGTAATACTTGTCCAATCCTCTGTCGTAAGTCAGACGAACATCAACCATCTTGTTCTCTTTCGTCAAACGACTCTTGTGATTCTTACAATGAATGATATTACCGATAACTTCCGTGCCGTCTTTCTCTTTCTTCTTACTCAAGTAGACAATACTAGAAGCTGCATACTTCAGACCAGTTCCCCCACCCATCTCTTTCGTTGGAAACATACTCCCAACCACATCATAGGTATGATTCGTAACCACCATCGGGATTTTCGCCCGCCCAAGCTTTAGTGTCAGAACTCGAAACACTGCTTTCAGAACTTGCGCTCGTGTCATATCACGAGTCTCTTTACCTTCCGCTGTATCCTCTACTTCTTTCGTGGTACTCAGCATACCCAAAGAGTCTAGACAGAGAAACATCGGTGGTCTATCCGCTTCATCCACAGACAGATAATCGTCAAGAACTCGAATTGCCTGTGTGCGAAACTCCTGTACAGTGGTGACCGGCATAATCACCATACGTTTCGGATCAATTCCACGATCAATCACCATTTGACGAGTAATCGCACTTTCACTCTCGAAATAAATGACCCCTGCATTCGGATCATTGTCAAGAAAACTTTTTACGATACCCATAAGGAAGAACGTCTTACCAGTTGCACTCTCACCAGCTAATGCGGTAATTTTATTGCTCGGTAGACCACCGTAAATACTGCCAGATAGTAATCCGTTGAAGATATGAGAGCCAGTATCAATAAAGGATGCAACATCCCCTGTCTCTACACCGTCGTCTACAATAGATGCGTACTCATTCATCTTAGAAACACGTTTCAGAAAATCATTCATATAAACTTCTCCATAGTATAACAATCAGTATAACTTATATATCCAGTTAAGTCAAGACACTTTGCTCAGTTTTTGGGGGGTGGGTGTTCTCAAACTCACGCCACTCTTTACGCATAGACTGATACACAGGATCATACGCGACTTCATCTCGCATCTGCTTAAAGATACGCGCAGAGATTGCCTTATCACTCGTTAGAGCATCTGGTTCTTGTGGTTTCACATTTCCTTCTGCATCATACTTCTTACCGTCTGCATGATTGGCATATCTGCGAGCCCTTGTGAAACCCATCTCAAGAAACTTGCGACACATGTCCATACCAACAAAGTCTTTCTCTGAACGATACTCTGTGTACATGTCATAGATACGCTGAGAAGACACACGCGCTTCATCTATTGTCTTGAAACTCCAATACTGACAGATATCATTTGTATAGGGACGAATCAGTAACACACCCTGCTCTCCTCTACCAATACGATAGCGGGAATCATTGGGAACGAACAGCGTGTTCTTGTAGTCTATCGAATAATCAAACTCTAACATATTTCAAAGACACCTTATTGCATTTATAGATTGTAAAAGGTCAGGCAGTTTTTGACCCCCTACCCCGTATATACAGCCAGTTACACCTAGAAGTGTTGGATGAGATAACTGGGTTTGCTCGTTCTAGGCATCCGGTGAAGGTCCACTGTTACCAATGGACCACATCCAACTTTATAAAAGAGAGAGCATCAGGCCACCTAGCAATTCAGCAATATACGAAAGCCCATTCGGGATGCTCTCCAAGTTTAACCCATGATCATAAACAGCACTCCAAAGTTAAGCGCGAGGTATGCGACTACACCCACGACAAGGAACAGAAGAAACTTTATCACATCAACTCCAATGCTCTCTTGTACAACAACGCTGCACCATCATTCGTCTCGAAACCATACTCGGCAGCAAAGTCCATGCTGCTACTCCCATATACGGCATCTGCAATACCACATGTCTTCAGAGTGTATGCGATACCAGTGGCAGTCTTAGACCAACCTTTGAGGTCACCATCAGCGAACATCTTGATCCCACCGTTATAGGCGTCTATGTAATCAATCATTCAGAAATCCTCAGAGAGCGCTAGCAGTGTCACATGACCTAACGGGCGTATCCCGTTCCAGAAGTCTCTCTTCATTATCTATATTATCTCATATCCCTCAGAGATTGTCAAGAAGAAAAATGGCCTATTTGCCAAATAATTCAGCATACTCCTCATGGCGTGTGGGATACTCAGCATCCAGCAACTTGGCCTTTGCTTCTTTCAGATACCCGACGAACTCCTTGTCACCAATCTCTAAGGCGAACTTGATATCTTCGTCAATCAGGGTGATCATCTCTTTTGTAGTAACTTTAGCCATGTCTTAGTTCCTGTATGTGTTCTTACTCTCTCAACATACCCATAGTACCACCCTGTCAAGGAATTGTCAAGAACTTTTTTCACTTTTTTTTGATTTTTCTGATATTTTTTTGGTGTGCGTGGATTGTGAGCCGATGTGCCGTGGACTTTAATCACAACAGACTCATGTTTATTTTAACCTTTTTAATGATTGGGTAAAAATGGGATATTATGGGATATACTGGAATAATCTTTCCGCATAATGCAGAGCGCACACCATTTCCACAGGTATCTTCTCTTGCCATGTGGTTAGCGTAATCCAATATTCTCCACACCATGCATACACTGTGTTGTCAACTGGTATATTATCTATTATCATTTGTTTTCTCTATACTGATCTTATCCTTCATGCTCATGACATATGCAGCGACTGATAATAAAAGGATTGCACCTGCCTCTGCCATAAGTATGAGTGGATCAGCGTCCTTACTGTTTAGGACGATAAGTCTACATAAAGCGGTGATTGCAATGATGATTGGTAATGTGACGGGTATGCGATTACTGGTATAGAACACGCCAACCATTCCGACTATCTCTGCGTAGATGAATAGTAGAAACAGGTCTGCCAGTTCTATCTTCATATCTATCCACACCATCTGGTATATGTCAAGTCCAGCTGCGATCATGGTCAGACCACCAATGACCGCGAGTAATCCTTTTTCACTTATTTCAGTTGTCCAATGTAGTTTGTCTTTCATCATGTATTGCCTCCTTTATGGCATGCCAACTCATGGTGGCGCATTTCACTCTGGTCGGAAATTTACTTACACCAGATAGGACTTGAAGTGTTTCCGTGTCTTCATCCTCTTCTACATTCTCTCCCATGCATAGTTTATGAAATTTATCGAACAGTATGTTTACTTCCTCTATTGTTTTTCCTTTGATAGTCTTGCTCATGATAGATGCAGAAGCGATACTGATTGCACATCCTCTAGCACGATAACTTACATCAGAAATGACACTATTTTCTACGTTTACATATACTGTCAGCGAGTCGCCGCAAAGTGGATTATTACCTTCGGCTGTGCATGTGTATTTGTCGAGTGTACCAAAATTTTGTGGATTTTTTGAGTGATCAAGTATTATTTCTTGATATAGATCAGTAATGTCCATCAGGCTCTACCTCTTCACCCTCGTCATCAAAATCGGGTAAAGGTTCTGGACCTATGAAAGACTGATTTTCTTTCTCTTCTTCTTTTGGTGTTTTGTCTAGCATGAAATTATTTATGTTACCAATGTCTCCATGCATTCAGTATAATTGCAATGCATGTTGTTATGTGTAGGACTATCCAGAATGTTCTCATCGCGAGGGCAAGTCTTACATCTCTCTGTGTGATAGGTAAAAACTGTGGCTTGTCATCATCTGTCATACCGATAGGCATGCCCACTGTTCTTGACCATAAAACTAACCATTTATTCTTCATCAAAAATCTACGTCTAATCCGTTTACGCTGTAAGTTTTACCATTAAATCCTTTGTCCATTTTTTCTATGTCTGTCATCTTATCGCTATCCACACGCTTGTATGGGTTTTTACGAACCTCTTCCAATCGTTTCTTTTTCTTGCGATCTTTCCACCATTTTTGTATTGACATATGATTATGTATGTGGTATAAATAGTGTATACTGATAAGGAGAGTCAACATGTCCCTAAGTGACTTAAAAAAAGAATATCAGGCAGAGTTGGATCATTTGCAAACTCTTGTGGATAATCTTGTGAACAATCCTAGATACGGAGAATTAAATTTACCGCTTATTCGTAAGCATGTTGATGATATGGCACCCATCAAGCAGAAGATAGAAGTTCTGGAAGAAACGTTCAACGTGAAATAATGACATGATATCTTTTATTGATCTTACAGAAGATAAGGCAGGCAAGAACCTACATCTTGAGCACATAGAAGATGAGATATTGAACTATGGTGTTGATGGCGGTCGAGCAGCGATTAATTTTCTTCGCTCTCTGCGTGATATGATGGCAGGCGGAAGTCGGTCCTCTGTGAATATGACTGTCAAGTGGGACGGTGCGCCTGCGATCTTTGCTGGTATTGATCCGGCAGACGGTAAGTTTTTTGTTGCGAAAAAGAGTGTGTTTAACGTCAATCCAAAACTGTATAAGACCAGCGAAGAGATTGACGCAGATTTGAGTGGTACATTGAATGCAAAATTTAAAGTTGCGCTTGAAGAGTTGGGTAAGCTCGGCATTAAGGGCGTATTACAGGGCGATCTTATGTTTACTGACGATGTTGAATCTGAGAACATCGACGGAACTTCATATCTTACATTTCAACCTAACACTATTGTCTACGCTGTTCCTACTGATAGTCCTCTGGGCAAGATCATGAGTAAAGCGAAGTTGGGTATCGTATGGCACACGACATATACAGGTAAATCCCTTGCAGATATGAAGGCATCATTTGGTGCAGATATATCCAAACTGAAAAAACCTAGCACTGTCTGGATGGATGATGCAACATACAAGGACACATCTGGCTCTGCAACATTTACCGCATCAGAAACAGACACGATTACGGGCACGTTATCGCAAGTCGGTAAAACGTTTCAGAAAATCAATGCGAATGGTCTACGGGCGTTTCTTAAATTACAGGACAGTATGACAGGTGCGCTTGTTGGTGCATCTCTGAAAACTTACAATAACAGTAAGGTGCGCGTGGGTGAAAAGGTCACAAATCCTTTATCTCATGCAAAAGGATATGAGAAATGGGTGTTTGACTCAATCCAGAAACAGATTGACAAGGCAAAGTCTGACAAGGGCAAACAGAAATATGCCAACATACAAAAAGAGTATGTAAGAGAGGTCAAAAAACATACTCGTAATCTGGCCAACGTAATTCTATTTCAGAACCTAATAGTTGACGCAAAAATGATGATTGTAAATAAACTGGATACCGTAAAAGGCATCGGCACATTCATACGCACACCAAACGGTTTCAAGGTAACAAATCCAGAGGGTTATGTGGCAATAGATCGTATAAAAGGAAATGCGGTCAAACTGGTTGACCGCATGGAGTTTTCCTTCAACAATTTCACTGCCATCAAGGCATGGGATCGTTAGACTTTCCAACCATCACCAAAGTCAGTCTTGTCGAACACCGCCTCTGCAAAATTATCATCTGCTCCTTTTCGTTGATTACTGTCAACAAGACCTTGTTGCTCACTATCCTCTACATCAAATAATTTCATCTTTGCACGGTCCACACCTATGACAAATCGTTTCATGAGGTCAGCTGTAGCAGGCAGACCAAAACTCTCTGACGTATCTTCCAGACCAATGTCTGTATTGGTGTATCCACTCCTTGTGGTTTGTGTAGCCGACATAATCGGGACGTTTGTCTCAACTGCGAGTCCCCTAAGTTCTTCAGCAATTGCCTTGATGTACATATACGAGTTAACATTTCCATTCGCCTTAAATCTAGATGAAGCACAAATATTCAGATAATCCACAAAGATAATATCTGGTTTGAAAGATTTCTTGACCGCAAGTTCTTTGATCAATCCTCTAAAGTGATTACTATGTGCAGATGCAGTGGGATATTCCTTGATCACCAACTGCCCACTTGTATTTTTAATAATCTGACCTATCTTGTTGTCGAACATCTGCTTGGGTAACTCATGTAAATCATCTATAGAGATATTCATGAGGTTTGCATCAATACGTTCAGCAATGCGTTCCTCAGCCATCTCTAAAGTGACGTACAGGACGTTTTTACCTTGGTTTAAGCAGTTTGCTGCCATATGACACATGAACAATGATTTACCAACGCCAGTTCCAGCAAGAACAATATTCAGTGTTTTCTGTGGTAATCCACCCTTGGTGATACGATTGAAGAAATCCAGATCAAATGGAATCTTCTCTTCTACCTTATGGTAGAACTCATAACGGGCATCAGTATCGTGTAGATAATCGTGACCAACACGGTTATCAAAACCAACAGCAAGGGCGTCTGTAAGAATTGTAGGTAGAGCATCGACGCCTCGTTTTTTATCTTTTCCATCAATGATAGCAATTCCGTCCACAATCGCATTGTATACCGCCTTATCTTTACAAAAGTCCTCTGTAGTTTCCACTAACCAATCAAAAATCACATCATCGTCTTTTTGAAGTTCCTTAACTACAGATAAAACACGTTTATAGTCATCCTCGTTTAAGTCTTTACGACTATCCAGCTCAACCTCTAGAGCATTCTGGTTTGGTAGATCGTTATACTTGTCCACAAATTTCTGTATCTCTTCCAAGACAGTTCTCTCTGTCCTGTCGGAGAAATAATCACCCTTGATGAAGGGCAGGACTTTTCTCGTATATTGCTCGTTGTGTATTAGATTGGCTAAAATAGTTTGTTCAATCGTTGTCAATATATGACTCCTCTGTAGTAATAATATCCACTAGGATATCTCCAATCAGTTCAAAAAAATCTTCCCTAAAATCTTCTTGCTTCCAACCGTTACTGTCTATAATATCATACTCAAACTTAAAAGGCAATGTCCCGTCTGGATTTTCCTCTACCTCTGTTGGCACGGATACTTTTCCATATGAATATATCACACCTTGATATCGACCTGCCTCCTCGGTCAGGCCAATAAAGGTTTGATCAACGTACTCATCGTCTTTTATTTTTTTAACAACGTAACGGTATTTATTTTTTACATCAGACATTTTCTAACATCCATTCTAAATATAATTCTTCGTGCATTATTACATATCCATCACTGTCGCCATATGTTTTGATGTGCGTGTACACCTCTTTTGGTGCATATAACTCCACTTGATTTCTCCACCACTCGACAGGTTTACGGGTCACATGTGCGTTTGTTCCATCTGACAATACGGCTTGTGCTTCATTGTTTGCGATACCCAGATATACAAAACGTTCTGCCCGTGAGAATATTTGATCTATAATTTCTGGTATTTGATCCTCTGGTATATGCTCCATCACATCTGTTGATAAGACGCCATCGAAAGGTCCATCTGGTAATTTGTCATGCTCTGGAATTGCAGGGTCATATAAAGTTGGTGTGGGCCAGTTCCAATCGTTGACTTCATACACATCACCCTTGCCACATCCGAAGTCGAGTAAGGTTTCTGCCTTTGTGTCTTGGATTAGATCATCTATATGCCGTTTGTGAAACTTCAGCGCACCACCATTACCATAATCATTTTGCTCTCTATGATACTTTTTATATTCTTCAATCCACCAATTCATTTAAATCATCCTTAAATACATACTTATCTTTTCTACTATTATTTTCGTTATCACAAAACTTTATGCAACTATACGATGGTTTAGTATCCCACGATTCCTCTAGTTTACCAAAGAAAAACGAATTAGTCAAGATACCTGTGAGATTATTTTCTATTGCGTTCATTCTATTGTCGTGGTGCTGAAGGAGTTCATGGTCATGTTTTCTTTGGGCAACCCAGCAACAGGGATACACTGAGCCATCATGATCTAGAAAAAATTCATGGTCATCTAGCGCCTTGCATAATATATGCCCACTCTTGATTTGATTTTTCAATCCTGTGGACACACTTTTAGAACTCTCTTCCAAAACAAACGACTCACCTCTAAACTTGTATGCTAGTTTGTTTGTCCCACGATTTGCAAACCTTGGTGTTGCGATATGTTTGAACTCTTCAAATCCTAATTCTCTCGCAAGAGTTCGAGCCTGGGGTATCTGATGCTCATTGTGTTTGAATTCTAGAAACTGCCAACCTGCCTTGCCACCCCCCTCTATAAATGCGGTAGCATTTGATATAACTTTACTATAATCTGTATTGACCCTATATCTGGAGTGCGTATCTTCTAATCCGTCTATACCAAATGACACAAGATGTTTCACATGCGATAATAGATCACCAAACTCGCGCCACCAGCCGTTTGACTTTAGACCACCGTTGGTCGCAACTTTAATTTGTGTGTTTGGATTGTTGATAATGTGGTGCTCTACGATCTCTCGCAAATCTCTTGACGCAATCGGGTCAGAGATATTACCACAAAAATTTACCCTCTTCAAATGAAAGGTCTTAAAAAATTCATTGTCAAATATTTGTCGATAGTCCTCTATCGTGAGCTCATGTGTGTTCAGTGCATCTTTTACACTCAACTCACCAGTGCTCTCATCTATGTAATTTCTTAAACACTGTGGACACACGGCATTGCATATGTTTGATAATTCAACATGAACTTTAATCGTTTTTTTGGAGTACATTACTTTTTAGGGTTGTCGTATAAACCACCCTTGAACGTGTCCATATCTACAAAAGATGGGACATATGGTTTATATGGTTTTGGTAGAGTTTGCTCTAATTTTAAAAGACGTTTTTCAATACCTTTAATTTTTGCAGTTTTGTCCAAGGAGTCAGTGATCCCAGCAACGCCGCTGACAACCATCACAGGAATGCAAGCGTTAAGAGCGAGAGTTGATATAGGTATCAAGATCACTTTCAGTAATGTCTGTTTCTTTAAAGACTTTTCTATAATTAACGAGATGTTCATTTGCTATATCTTCCTTGGATTGACCGTGGTAAGCCACCGCATAGTGATTTTCGATCATCCATTCATTTAAGGTCGTTTCCCTATCAACCTTTGCATCATATATTTTAAATTTACCAAGTATCCTGCCGAACTTACCGGCACCATCCTTGACGGTGACTAATTGTTGGTTTGACCCAACTGGCAGAAAACTCTCCACCATTTCTTTTGATTGGTAACCAAATTTCTTTTCAACTAAATCTCTGGTTCTACTCTCTGGAGTGTCTATACCATGTAAGCGTATACGCTCTTTGTGTCTCCATATTCCAAACCCAAGGTCTATATCTACATCAACTGTGTCTCCATCTACCACTCTAACTATTTTACAATTATACTCATACACGATTACACTCCAAATGGCACTCTGGAACAGATGATTGTCTTTACAGGTGCGCCATCAAACTGTGACGATGCAAATTCTTTTAACTTATCTAAATTTTCATATACATGAGCATAACAAATTTCTTGCGTTTCAAACTGTAGTGGTTTGCCATTATTATGTGTGATTTCAAGTGCGTCCGTATCCGAACCAAGAGCAACCATCATTATGACAATAATCTGCCACATACTTAAACTCCGAAACTTTCACCACAACCACAACTACTTGTGCTGGTTGGGTTTTTGACTGCGAGAAACGAGCCACCTAATTCAGTGACATAATCTATTTCACTTCCTAATATATACATCTCTGCCAGTGGATCAACCACCAAAACATCGTCAATCGGCTCTGACCATTTTACGTCAGGGGAGTCATACATTAATCCCCAAACATATTGAAACCCAGAGCATCCACCACCTTTAACGCTGAGTGTTACCTTGTCTCCGTTGAGGATTACACTCTTCATGTAATTCCTCGCCTTTTCAGTTAGGGTAATCATACTCCTATTTATGAAGTTGGTTTACCATAGTTTGGCGGAAAGTAATCCTCACCTGGCTCCCAAAATTTTTGAGGGCAGGGGTCACCAAATTTCCTCTGCTCCTCTAACATGAAAAACATATCCATGAACTGTGACAGAAGTTCTGACGGCACCCTACTCTCAGTCCGTGGAATACAAGCGGTGCTTGCCACATCATTCTGTGATTCGACAGGTGCCCTCTCTGCCAGACATTGCTCCATGCTAGGTAATTTTACCTCGTATGTCGCACCTGTTACCATAGTGATAACCATTAACGCTTTAATCATGAACTCACTCCTTCCAATTCTTTAATCCGATTTTCCAACACATAAACAGCACCCCTCATTTGTGCTATATCACCGAGCCATCGGGGAGCCCCCGGCCGGGGATTGCCCGGACCCCCCGGCAATGTGTCCAACCTTGATTTCAAGACCTCAACCTCTGACTTCAGAACTTGCTTGGTCAGTATCGCAACCGAATCAGTGTTAACTTGCATCCTCTAACAACTCCTCATCTCTTGTTTCCAAAATCACATACTCACCGAAATACTTGTCAAAGGTTCTGACAAGGTTGGTGTAGTCACCAGACCTCATATTGTTGAGGATAGCCTCATCAGAAACATAACCCATATCCTTGGCAAAGCGACTTGCATAGGCCATCAATTGAAATGCGTTACCGTCTGGCCCATCCAGATTAATTACCGTTTTACCGCAATCATTTCTCCAGCGTATCATACTTCACTCCATCCAGTCATTTCACACTTGTACTTCTTACCACTCGACAACAACACCATGTCACCGACACTCGTACTCCG
>LULW01000873.1_pt1 | contig 13587 bp, 17 predicted proteins | sample 729531 | NCBI WGS metagenome assembly LULW01 (sample SAMN03860279, study PRJNA289734) | marine metagenome | biome: seawater column; feature: ocean; material: water; isolation source: Red Sea water column Station 108 - depth 10m | place: Saudi Arabia: Red Sea | collected 2011-10-15 | depth 10 m | reverse complement strand
AAATTGTTGAATTCTGTGTCATTCTTTCAGTAGTAAAATAATTATTTTATATTATATGAATTCGTATATTAACTATTTTAAATCAAAAAGAGATAATAATAAAAGCTACTAAAAGTGTCTGAAAAAAAAACAAAAAGAAGAGATTTTTTATTTACAGCTACCACAGCTGTAGGAGCTGTTGGTGCAGCTGCAGTGGTGTGGCCAATGATAGATCAAATGAATCCAGACGCTTCTGTTAAAGCATTAGCTAGTACAGAGGTTGATGTAAGTTCATTAACACCTGGAAATACATTGACTGTTTTATGGAGAGGTAAACCAGTCTTTATAAGAAGAAGAACTCAAGAAGAAATTGATGAGGCAAGAAAAGTTAAGATGGAAGATTTAATTCATCCAGAAAAAGATGAAGATAGAGCAAAAAACCCTGAGTGGCTTGTTATGTTAGGTGTATGTACACACCTTGGATGTGTACCTCTAAATGATAAAGGTGATTATAATGGGTGGTTCTGTCCATGTCATGGATCTCATTATGATACTTCTGGAAGAATTAGAAAAGGACCAGCACCTTGGAATATGGAAGTGCCTAAATATGAATTCGTTGATGCAAACACAATTAAAATTGGATAAAGAAAATGAGTGACCACGATTACAGACCAAAATCGAAGGTAGGACAATGGTTTAATGATCGATTGCCACTATTAACTCTTGCAAATCATTTAACAGATTATCCGACTCCTAAAAATTTAAATTATTGGTGGACATTTGGTGGAATTTTAACTTTTTGCTTAATCACTCAAATTGTTACCGGATTAACTCTTGCAATGCATTACATTGCTCACGCAGATATGGCTTTTGAGAGTGTTGAGCACATCATGCGTGATGTCAATTACGGTTGGTTAATTAGATACATTCATGCAAATGGTGCATCTATGTTTTTCTTAGCAGTCTACATTCATATTTTCAGGTCATTATTTTATGGTTCTTACAAAGCACCAAGAGAAATAATTTGGATAATTGGAATAATTATTTACTTGCTAATGATGGCGGCTGCATTTATGGGCTATGTATTGCCTTGGGGACAAATGAGCTTTTGGGGAGCAACTGTAATCACAAATTTATTTAGTGCTATTCCATTAGTTGGAGAGGGTATTGTCACTTGGTTGTGGGGAGGTTATTCAGTCGACAACCCTACGTTAACTAGATTTTTTACTTTGCATTATTTAATTCCATTTTTAATTTTAGGATTAGTTGTTTTACATATATGGGCTTTACATGTTCCTGGTAACAACAATCCAGTTGGAATAGATATAAAAAAACCTTCTAAAGATACTGTACCTTTCCATCCTTACATAGTAATTAAAGATGGTTTTGCTTTATTAATGTTCATGATTGTGTTTGCTTTCTTTGTATTCTACGCACCAAATATTTTAGGTCACGCAGATAATTATATCGAGGCAAACCCAATGGTAACACCCGCACACATTGTTCCTGAATGGTATCTCTTACCTTTTTATGCAATATTAAGATCAGTTCCTGATAAATTGCTAGGAGTTGTAGCTATGTTATCTGCAATATTAATCTTAGCGGTTTTACCTTGGTTAGATACGTCAAAAATAAGATCTGCGGTATTCAGACCTTTATATAAACAATTTTACTGGATACTAGTTGCTGATGTTTTGATACTTGGTTATGTGGGTGCGATGCCAGCTGAGGGACTTTACTTGTTGATAGCACGAGTTGCAACAGCGTATTACTTTTTGCATTTTTTAGTTATTCTTCCTGTTCTAGGCTTTAAAGAAAAAACTTTACCAGTGCCTCTAAGTATTACCGAACCTGTTCTAGGTGGTTCACCAAATCTAGCTGCCGCCAGAAATAAAGAAAGTAAAATAGAATAAGGTGAAAAATTTATTTAAATTATTTTCTATAATAATCTTAATTATTACTTCAAATTCAAATTCTTTTGCTGCTGAAAAAGTAGAATATCTAAAAACTGACTGGAGTTTTAAGGGTCTATTTGGAAAATTTGATAGAGCTTCTCTTCAAAGAGGTTATCAAGTTTATACTGAAGTATGTGCCTCATGTCATTCGATGAAGTATTTAAGTTATAGAAATTTAGCAGAGCCAGGAGGGCCAGAATTCTCTGAAGCTCAAGCTAAAGCTATAGCAGCTTCATTTGAAGTAACTGATGGTCCAAATTCAGATGGTGAAATGTTTACAAGACCAGGTAAATTATCTGATAAATTTGTAATGCCATATGACAATGTAAAAGCTGCCCAAGCGGCAAATGGTGGTGCATACCCTCCAGACATGTCTGTTTTGGTTAAAGCTCGAGGTGGTGGAGTTGATTACATATATTCTTTATTACAAGGATATGAAGAAGCTCCTAGCAACGTATCTTTAGATGACGGAGTTTATTACAACAAATATATGTATGGTAATAAAATTAGAATGGCTGCTCCATTATCAGATGGATTAGTAGAGTATGGTGACGGAACAAATGCAACAGTAGAACAGATGTCAAAAGATGTAACGACCTTCTTAATGTGGTCAGCTGAACCTCATTTAGAATCTCGACATCAGATGGGCTTTAAAGCGATTGTTTATTTAATTATTTTAACTGTTTTAGTTTATTTTAGTATGAAAAGAATCTGGTCACGTGTTGAATCTGAAGTTTAATACATCTCCATCTTTAACAATATAGTCTTTACCCTCTAATCTCATTTTTCCGTTAGCCTTAGAATTTACCCATCCATCATTGGCTACAAAATCCTCATAAGATATAGTTTCAGCTCTAATGAAACCTTTTTCAAAATCTGTATGAATTTCTCCTGCAGCTTTAGGTGCAGTACAATTTTTTTGTATTGTCCACGCTCTTGTTTCTTCAGGTCCAGAGGTAAAATATGTATCAAGTTCTAATATTTTATACCCCTTTTGAATTAACATACTTAAACCTGTATCTTTTAAACCAATCATATCCATATAATTTTTTTTTTCATCTTCTGCTAATTCATTTATTTGGTTTTCTATGTCTGCAGAAACAATCAGAGTGTTATCTTTTCCAAATTTTTCGATAAAGTCTTTAGTATATTTATTTCATCTTTGGTTTTATTGATAAAAGACCACTTTGATTAAGTTGTTTTGTATCAAATTGAGAATTTAATATTGATATATCTTTATCATTATTAATGCAGTCTAATGCAATCTCTAAAATCTTAAGCTGGTCTTCGTCCACATTTTTTTTATTATTTTTTTCAAGTCTTTTTTGAATAGATTCTAGGTCAGCTAGCATCATCTCAGTTTCAATGATCTCAAGATCTCTTATAGGGTCAACGTCAGGATTAACATTTTGAATATCGTCTGAGTCAAAGCATCTAATCATATGAATAACTGCATCAACTTCCCTTATGTGGGACAGAAATTTATTGCCTAATCCTTCACCTTTAGATGCACCTTTAACAAGACCAGCTATATCCACAAATGAAATAGTTGTATTTATTGTTTTTTTTGATTTTGAAACTTCTGATAATTTGTTCAATCTTTCATCTGGAACGGGGACCACTCCCACATTGGGATCTATCGTACAAAATGGAAAATTTGCAGCTTGGGCTTTGCTTGAGTTTGTAAGTGCGTTGAAGAGTGTAGATTTACCCACATTAGGCAAACCAACAATTCCACATTTAAAACTCATTATTTATTATTTACAGTGCTAGAGAATAAATCTAATTTTTTGTCGATAAGTATTGAAATAGAATCTGTGATGTTATTGGTAATCTTTTCCAATCCAAGCATTTCATCTTCATCAAAATTTTGAAGAACAAAATCACTAACTTCCATTTTATCTTTTGGTTTACCAATTCCTATTCGCACTCTTGAATAATCTTTGCCAATAAACTTATCTATTGATGCAATTCCGTTATGTCCTGCATCAGAGCCACCAAATTTTGCTTTTATTTTTCCAAATTCTACATCTAGATCGTCATGAAAAACGATAACATCCTCAGCATCTATTTTGAAATATTCAATTAATTCTCTAATACAAATTCCAGAATTATTCATAAATGTTAAAGGTTTAATAGCGTAAACTTTTTGATCTCCTACATTACCAGTTGTAAGAAGTCCTTTAAATTTTGGTTTTTGTTTTGAAAGTCCAAATTTTTTATTTATTGCATCTATGATTTTGAAACCAATATTGTGTCTATTGTTTTCACTGTCTGGGGTTGGATTGCCTAATCCTACAAGTAGAAGCATAAAATATTAATATTGGAGGATAAAATTCAATTTTAATTAACTTATTTTTTTTCTTCAGCAGGTTTTTTATCTTCACCTTCTTTTTTATCACCTTCAGCTGCTGGCTTATCTCCACCTTCAGCTGCTGCCGCTTCTGCTCCTTCAGCACCTTCTCCCTCAGCCGCCTCAGCTTCTGCAGGTTTTTCAGGTTCTTTCATAACAGTTGGAGCTGCTAGAGTTGCAATTACGAAATCTCTTCCTTGAATAGTAGGAGTGACGTCACTGTCAAGATTTATAGAAGAAATCTTAAAACTCTCTCCAATATCAACTCCATCAAGATCTATTACAAGATTTTCAGGAATTTTTTCACTTGGACATTTTAGCTCAACTTTTCTTCTTACAATGTTTAAAACCCCACCTCTTTTCAAACCAGGAGATTTTTCATGATTTAAAAATTTTACCGGAACTTCAATTCTAACTTTTATGCCTGAAACTATTCTTAGAAAGTCTACATGAATTGGTTCATCTGAAATAATGTCATATTTTATTTCTCTTGGAAGAGCTTTTTGAGGTTTGCCATCAACATTTAAAGTTATGATACTTGATAAAAAATTTTCATTTTCAATTAGTGATTTAAGTACCTTTTTAGATATTGAAATCTTTTCGTTTTGAGCTTCACCGCCATAAATTATCGCGGGCACATTACCGTTATCCCTCAGCGAATTAAGCTCACCTTTAGTTTTTGTAGTTCTGATGTTAGCGTCTAATGAATTCATAAAAACAAGGGTTTTTAGCTCAAGTTCCTTAATAACTCAAGGTATTTATTTGAATAAATCTGATACTGAAGTTGAATTAGATATTCTTTTAATTGCTTCACCCATAAGACCTGAAATTGACAGAACTTCAATGTTTTTAGCACCTTTAACTCTGTTCATGTTATCAATTGTATCAGTTATTACTAAATTTTTAATTACTGATTTTTTAATTTTATTTACAGCTTCTCCACTAAGTACACCGTGAGTAATGTAAACATAAACTTCTTTGGCACCTCGATCTTTAAGAGCCTTAGCTGCGTTTACAATTGTACCACCTGAATCGATTATATCGTCAACAAGAATACAAGTTTTTCCTTTAACATCTCCAATAATATTCATTACTTGAGATTGACCTGGCTTTGGTCTTCTTTTATCTACAATTGCTAGTCCAACATTTAAAATCTTTCCTAGTGCTCTAGCTCTCTCAGTACCACCAACATCTGGTGCAACACAAATTAGATTTTTACTTTTTATCTTTTTTTTTACATGTCTTGCAAAAATAGGTGTTGCGAACAAGTTATCTACTGGAATATCAAAAAATCCTTGAATTTGTCCTGCATGCAAATCAACAGTAACAACTCTATCTGCTCCTGCTTTAGTAATTAGATTTGAGACAAGTTTTGCTGAAATTGAGGTTCTTGGTGCAACTTTTCTATCTTGTCTAGCATAACCAAAGTACGGAATAACAGCAGTAATATTTTTTGCTGACGATCTCTTAAGTGCATCAATACATAGTAGTAATTCCATTAGGTTATCATTTGCAGGAGATGAAACAGATTGAATTAAAAAAATACTATTACCTCTAATATTTTCATTTATTTCCACATAGATTTCTCCATCAGAAAAATTTCTAATACTAGAGTTTACTAATTTAGATTTTAGATATTTAGCAATACTCTTGCTTAATGGTTTGTTGCTATTTCCGGATAATAATTTCATTAAAAAAGCCTAATAAAGCATAATTATTGAAATATTTCTACCATAATCATCATGATTTAGCCTTAACGCTCTTCTTGCACTAAAAAAATTATTATTAATATCAAATGTATCAATATTTAAAGACTCAATATTTTTTATTTTATTCTTTAAAAGACATGATTTTACATATTTAGGTAAATCAAAATAAAGCTTTTTGTACTTAATTTTAAAAAATTTATTATTTTTTTTATCCTTTTTTATAAATTTTCTTTTAAAATCTGCTTTTACTTCATAATTTTTAGCCGAGATAGCAGGTCCGATAGCTGCAGTAATATTTTTAGGATTAGATCCTTTTTTGATCATAAATTGGATTACTTTGCTAATTATATCTTTGTATGCACCTTTCCACCCTGCATGAATTGCAGCAACTAATTTTGTTCTTTCATCACAGATTAAAATCGGCACACAGTCAGCAGTTAAAACACCAATTGGTATGTTTTTTTGGTTTGTAATTACTGCGTCTGCTTTTGGTTTTGATCTAAATTTATTTTTTTTATTAATATAAACAAACTTATTACTATGTATTTGATGAAGTAAAAAAATACTTTTAGCGGTGCTTTTTATTTTTTTTTTAACTATTTGTAAATTTTTTTTAACATCTGAGGGATTATCTTTTAATTTTTGAGAGTTTTTTTGATTTTATCAATTTTGAAAACCTGTTCTAAAATTATTTTTCTTATTTTTTATAAGCATGACTTTGAATAATTCACCCATCTGCTTGTCATCTATCAAACGTCTTACTCTATAAAATAAATCTGCTTTTTTAGAAAATGCTATATTTTTGCTGATTATTTCTGCTCTTTGAAGAATACCCATACTTGTTAAAAATTTTTTTTGATTTGTAAAAATTGAATTAATTTCTTTAAACTGACTTATAAATTTCTCAAAAGAATGAAAGTTTATATTGTAAGTAATATCAGAGTCTCCAATATTTTCTAAAATGTTAGAATATTTATGGTTATTTACCGCCTGAAGGGTTTCATGCATTTTGCTGTCTGCATAACCATAATCAATTATTAACATTCCTCCATCATTTTTTTGCACTAGGTCGCAAATTGTTCTTAAATATTTAAAAGTGTCTGGTGAATATTCTATTATGTTCTGATTTTTTGATATTTCAAAATTTAGATATTTTTCAATTTTTTCTATATCTATTTTTTCTTCTTTAAATTCAGCTTTTTTTGCATCATTCATAAACACGTATCTTTCAAACCAACCATCTTTTTTTTTAAAAAATTGTTTGATTGGTACGGCATCAAAGAATTCATTAGCTAAAAAAATTGTTGGGTTAGAGTTTATTTTTTCAATATCTTTTAACCATGAAAATTTTTTAGAATTTAAATTTTTTTTTTGTTCATTTATTAAAAAATCACTTTTTTCATGAATTACAAAACTGCAGGCATTGTAACATTCGGGAAAATTTATAAGTGTCTCATCAATGACTTTCATCATTTCGCCATTTCCAGCTCCCAGTTCTAGCAAATTAAATTTTTTTGGAGAGCCTAAACTTTTCCAAAAAGTAATTGTCCAAATTGCAATAATCTCTGAAAATAATCTTGTGATATTGGGAGCAGTAATAAAATCTCCATCTTCACCAAAAGGATTCTTTTTCATATAAAAACCTTTATCCTTATCGTAAAGAGCAAAATTTATAAATTGATCTAATGGTAAATTATTTGTTTTAGCGAGTTTCATATTTTAAATAAAATAAGATTACCCCTGATAATATAAATATTAAACTTACTACTTGCCCCATCGTTAAGTTTAAAAATATATAACCTAGCTGTTCGTCTGGTACTCTATAAAATTCAACAATAAATCTGAAGATTGAGTAAATTATTAAAAATAATCCTGAAATTACACCAGGTTTATTTGAAAATTTGTTTTTAAAATAAATTAATAATAAAAATAAAAATAAACCCTCTAATAGTGCTTCATATAATTGCGAGGGATGCCTAGGAAGATTATCTATCTGAACAAATGTTACTGCCCAGGGTACATTAGTTATAGTTCCATATAACTCTGAATTTATAAAGTTTGCTATTCGTCCAAAAAATAATCCGACTGGAGCTACTAAAGCGACAATATCTAAATATAAGAATGGGTTTTGATTATTTTTTTTAGCGAAAAATATAGATGCGAAAATAACTCCAATTAAACCACCATGGAAGGACATTCCTCCTTGCCAAATTTTAAATATATCTAATGGATTATTTATATAAAAACTTAAATTATAAATAAAAATATAACCAAGTCTTCCTCCTAAAATTATACCTATAATTAAATAAGTTAAATAATCATCAAATTTATTTTTAACTTCTATGTCTTGGATAAATAATTTTTTAGCAAGAATCCAGCCTAATATAATTCCAAATATATAAGCTAAAGAATACCACCTGATTTCTAAAGAAAATATTTCTAAGGCTACTGGGTCAAAATTATTAATGAACATTTTTAATAATACTTATAATGTATATCTTAAATATGAAAAATTCTAAATTTATAATTGATAAGTTTGCTAAATTAATAGAGCAGGGACTAGTATCTTCAAAAGACTTAACTACTGAATTATTTAATATCTTAAAATCTAAAAGAGATGAGTTTGTTTTTAAAATGAAACTTACAAGTAAAGATGAGTTTGAAGTACTCTCAAAACGTGTTGAGAATCTTGAAAATAAAATAAATAAACTTGAGAAAAAAAAAAATAAAAAAGTTAAACAGGCAAGAAAACCTTAACTCTTAAACCATCCATTTTTGATTTTTCTAACATTATATTTCCTCCATGAGATTTGATAATGTCTGATGAAATTGATAAGCCAAGACCAACACTTGATTTAGAGTCTGCTCGACCCTTATCTATTTTATAGAAAGGTTTAAATACATTTTCATACTCATTTTTTGGTATTCCAGGACCATCATCATCAATAATAATGAATAAGTTTGTATTTTTTTTACTTAAGCTAATTTCAACTTTATTTGCATATTTCAGTGAATTATCAATTAGATTATTTAGACATCTATTAATTAAATTTTTCCTGCCATTAAAGTAAATTCTTGGTGTTAAGTTTTGTGAAATATTTTCATTATTATATTTATCAATAACTTCTGAAATTAATTCAGATAGATTAAACATTTCATCTTTTTCAACATATGATGAGCTGGTGAATTGCAAATATTCATTTAGCATTTTCTCCATTTCATTGATGTCTTCAGTCAATTTATTAACAGTTTCTTTATCTTTTATAAAAGCTAATTGTAGTTTCATCCTTGTTAAGGGTGTTCTTAAATCATGACTTATTCCAGATAACATTTCTGTTCTTTGATTTAAGTGTCTTTCAATTCTCTTTCTCATTTTATCAAATTCATGTCCTGCTTGTCTTATTTCAAGGGCTCCAGAAGGTTTGAACTCTTCAATATTTTCTCCTTTACCAAACCTTTCAGCCGCACGAGCTAGGTTAGTGATTGGTCTAGTTTGATTTTTTAAAAATATTAGAGAAATGATCACCATTATAATTGCAGGTACTGTGATCCAAAGTGCAAATATTCTTGCTGAAGAACTTGCAACCCTATCTTTAGGCACTAAAAATTTAAAATAACCATCTTCGTATTTAATTCTTAAATCAATTAATTCTTTATAACTTGTTGTATCAAACCAGTATTCATCTAATCCAAATTTAGATTTTAGTTCTCTTCTTAAAGTTCTATCTATAGGACTAAACCATCTTTCAGTATCTGTATTTTGTAATTTTTCGTTATTGGTGAACTCAATATTTAAATCTAAAAATATGGAAAAAAGATCTAGCAACTCTTGTTTATTTTCTTGCTCACTTTCATAGCCTTCAATAAATGTACTAATTTCATTTACCAAGGTTCTTGTCATACCTTTGTTTGTTTTGATCCAAAGGCTATCAAAAAAAACAATTGTAATTACTAGTTGCAAAACCAAAACTGGAATAGCAACTATAAGAAGTGCTCTATAAAATAATCTTTTTGGTAATATTTTTTTTAAGTAATTACTCAATCCAGAGAACATATCCTGCACCTCTTATTGTTTGCAAAAATTTTGGATTTTTTGGATCAATTTCAATTTTTTTTCTAAGCCGAGTAATAATAACATCTATTGATCTCTCTTTATCTAAATTGATTAATTGACCAATATCTTCCCTAGAAAATGTTTTGCCTGGGTTATTAATCATTTTTTCTAAAATCGTTTTTTCCGTTGCATTAATCTTAAATTCTTTATCACTTTTAAATATTAAAAGTTTATTCAAATCAATTTTCACATTTGCAAATTCTATAACCCTTTTCTGATCTGTTTTGATAGTTTTATTTAATATGTTCTGTATTCTTAGAATTAATTCTTTTGGTTCAAATGGTTTCGGTAAATAATCATCAGCACCAATCTCTAACCCCTCAACTCTTTCACTTGCTTCACCTTTGGCAGTGAGAAGTATAACTGGTGTATCTAATTTTTTTTTATTTTCTTTTAAAAATTCAAGCCCACTTTTACCAGGCATCATGATATCCAAAACTATTAAATCAAACTTAATTATTTTTATTTTCTCTGATGCATTTTCTGCATTTTCAGCAGTAGTGACTAAAAATTTATTTTCATTTAAATACTTTTTTACAAGAGATCTAATTCCATCATCATCATCAACCACTAGTATATGTGCAATAAACTTATCCATTAATTATTTTACTTAGTACATTATCAAAATTTATAACTTCTTCAGAACTTGAATTTAATAAAGCATTATAAATTCTCTTTTTTTGTAAATTGAAAATTTCATTAAAAATTTTTTTACCTTTATCATTAAGAAAAACATGCTTTACTCTAGTATCTTGGTCATCTTTTTTAAAAATGACGATTTCAAGTTTAATTAAATCTTTGAGAACACGATTTAAGCTTTGTTTTGTGACTTTTAATCTCTTAAGCAGCTCAGAAATTGAGATCCCCTCATACATTGACAGTAAATGAATTACTTTATGGTGTGCTAAACCAATTGAATATCTATCTAATATTTTTTTAGAGTCAGAAAAGGTTTCTCTATAGCTTACGAATAGTTTTTCAATTAGATCTTTAAGCTGGTCATCTTTTAAATATAAAAGTTCTTTCATAATAGGTAAGTTATATTGACATATTAAAGATACAAAGATATTTTTCATTTATAAATTAAAAAAATTTTCACACATGATACCTTACGACAAGCGATCTGGAAAAATATGGTACAACAACGAATTAGTTGATTGGGCTGACGTTAAACTACATGTTTTAAGCCATGGTATGCACTATGCTAGTTGTGTATTTGAAGGTGAGAGAGTTTATGATGGTTCAATTTTCAAATTAGAAGAGCACACAGCTAGATTTTTTCATTCTGCAAGAAGAATGGGTTTTGAAATTCCATATACAGAAGAAGAAATCAATAATGCATCCAATAAAATTATAGCAACTCAAAAAGTAGAAAATGGTTATGTAAGACCTGTTGCTTGGAGAGGTAGTGAGATGATGGCTATTTCTGCGCAACAAACAAAAATACATGTTGCGATTGCAACATGGGAATGGGGATCATATTTTGATCCTAAACTAAAAGTAGAGGGAATAAGATTAAATATTTCAAATTGGAGAAGGCCTGCACCTAATACAATCCCATGGGATACGAAGGCATCAGGTCTTTATATGATTTGTACTCTCTCAAAACATGAGGCAGAAAAGCAAGGATATACAGATTCTTTAATGCTTGATCACGAAGGGAATATTGCTGAAGCAACTGGAGCAAATATTTTTTTCAAAGATAAAAATGGAGAAATTCATACTCCAATACCAGATTCTTTTTTAGATGGTATTACAAGAAGAACTGTAATTGGAATTGCAAAATCAAAAAATATAAAAGTGCATGAAAGAAAAATTAGTCCAACTGAATTACCTAATTTTGTTGGATGTTTTTTAACAGGAACAGCAGCAGAGGTAACACCAGTATCTTGTATTGCTGAAAATCAGTTTAAAGTTTGTGATACTATTATTGATTTAAATGAAAGTTATCAGGCATTAGTTAGGAAGAAAAAAGCAGCCTAGTCTTTACTGTCTTCAGACATAGCGTGATCAATACCTTTTCGCATATAATCATATGCAGTAAAAAGTGTTAAAGCAGCGGATAACCACAAAAGAATTATACCTATAGTTTGAGCATTATAATCTTGGAAATTAATTATTTTATTTCCAGTATCTCCAGACAATAAGTATTAATGCTGTAGCAACAATGATTTTATCAGCTATAGGATCTAATAATTCACCCAGTTTTGACTCTACTCCAAACATTCTAGCCAACATACCATCTAAGAAGTCTGTAAATGATGCAATAATAAATAATATTAAAGCAGTAAGATCACCATAAAATCCTGGAAGATAAAAAGCTAAAACAAAAAAAGGAACAATTATTATTCGCCCTATCGTTAATATGTTTGGAATTTTTTTTAGCATAATTATTCGTGAAAAAAGTTATATATCTTTTTTGCTACTTTTTCTTCAACACCTTCTACAGATTTTATTTCATCTAAGCTAGCAGACTCAACCGATCTTGCAGATCCAAAATGGTTCAATAAAGCTCTTTTTCTTATAGCCCCAATCCCCTCTATTTGATCTAACAGAGATTTGCTTATACCTTTTTTTCTCTTTGCTCTGTGAGCGCTTATGGCAAATCTATGTGATTCATCTCTTATTCTTTGAAGAAAAAATAGGGTAGGGTCATTTCTAGTGAATTTATATTCTTTGCCATTGTGAAAAAAAGTTTCATTTCCACTATTTCTAAATTTACCTTTTGCTATTGCAATAATTGGAATGTCGTGAAGTCCTAATTCATTAAGGCTCTCTCTAGCGACTGAATATTGACCTTTTCCCCCATCTACTAGAACCAAATCAGGAAAAGCAAGGTAATTATCTTTTTCTTGAACTGCTCTTTTGAACCTTCTATTTAATACCTCTCTCATCATTCCATAGTCGTCTTGCTCATTTTTTTTATGCTTAATATTAAATTTTCTATATCTTTTTTTGATAAATCCTTCATCGCCGTAGGCTATTAAAGCGCCAACACTATTTGTGCCTTGAATATGACTATTATCATAAACCTCGATTAAATTTATATTGGTTTCTAAATTAAATTTTTTAGCTACTGCATCGAACAATTCTTTATTATTCTGACTTTCATAAAGTTTTCTATTTAGACTATCCTTTGCGTTTTTAATTGCTTGATTAATTACTTTTAGTTTTGATCCTTTTTTCGCAACTGAAATATTTATTTGTTTACCTTCTTTTTGTGTCAGTGTTTTTTCAATTAGTGTTTTTTCCTTTATTTCTTCTGAAAGGATAACCGATGAAGGAACACTTTTATTTTCATAAAATTGAGAAACAAATGAATTAAGGATTTCACTAAACTTTTCATCTGGATCGTGTTTTGGGAAAAAAGCTTGATTGCCCCAATTTTGTTTTGATCTATAAAAAAATACTTGAATACAAGTTTTTCCAGATTCTTTATATCCAGCAATAACATCTGCCTCAACTAAGTTTGCTTCA